>Ga0208879_1002699_pt1 | contig 15296 bp, 14 predicted proteins | sample Knorr_S15_td_Bot_FD_185605 | JGI IMG/M metagenome (GOLD analysis project Ga0208879, IMG submission 185605) | Marine microbial communities from Southern Atlantic Ocean transect - Knorr_S15_td_Bottom_ad_5009_LV_A (SPAdes) (version 2) | ecosystem: Environmental > Aquatic > Marine > Oceanic | place... | reverse complement strand
GAGTGAGCGATTCATAGAAGCGGACAGTGACACAATTATTGATGGCGCAAAACGCTTGGTCTGGCTAAAAAAAGATACCTGGCAATTGGCGGGAAAATGGATGGCCCAGCGCCAGGTTATAGAGTTCGCTGGAAGCCTTAACCGTAAGCGGTTTGCCGGTTTTTCTAACTGGAGGCTTCCTACAACAATCGAGGCTAAAAGCCTCTTCGATAAGAAACAGAAAAACTCCGATAATATGGGCCAGGTGATTTACTTGCCCGATTTGTTTGAGCCGGGATGCGGGTTCCTGTGCTGGACCAGCGATGTGCGGCATAATATACAAGGTGTGCGCCTGAATTTCCGCAAAGGAGTTACCATTTATGATGATATTTTTCGCGTGTCGAGAGGGTCTTCCAGATTGGTCCGTGATATTGAAAAGGATGACTGAAATTTAACATCAGCTTTTAAGCGGGAGAACTAAACTTGGATTTGCAAAAACGATTTATTGATAATGGGGATGGAACCATTACCGACCTTGAGACCAAACTGATGTGGAAACAAACAGATTCGTTTCAGGACACCAGTAAATGGCTCAATTGGTATAGCGCGCTGAAGTATTTGCTGGCATTGGGGGTTGAAAAGTTTGCAAGTCACGATGATTGGAGAATGCCGACCTTGGAGGAGGCGGAAAGCCTTTATGACGAAGACCATGTTATTCGCGATATGGACCGCATGGACATTTTCATAAGCACGACTTTCTCGCCCGGCGGAGGTTTCACCACATGGACCTCAAATGAGTTGCCGCATGCTACTGCCGCCATCTTTTATTACCGCTATGGGCATGCAAACTCCAATCATAAGGAAGATATTACCAAAGATTCGGTTCGTGCGGTCCGGGATGTCGTGAAACGTGAAAAAGAAAAAGGTGTATTTACTAAACATCCGGGCTTTTCAATATCTCCTCTTCCCCGCTAATTAACAAAATTGAAAAGGTTAGGTTTTTAAACTTTCACCCTTTTTGAACAAGTAGAATCGGGTGCTCTGAAATAATTAGTTGAAAGGAAGCTGTCATCGAAGGATATGTGGTAATCAATCAGCAGGAGAGTGAAAACTCGAAAATGACGTACCGATTCGAGGAAGAGGACTACCGGAATACTTATGTTCTGGAGGACTTTTATCATACCCATCCTTTTGCTGATTATACCTATGTTGTGGTGCGTCTTCGCGATGAGGATAATGCGGGAAATGCTTTTGCTTTCCAGTTTAATTTCAATAAAACTTTTAATCCTCTTCCCGATCACCCGCGGTTGACGGATGTGCAAACTCAAATTGCCAAGGGCTTTTCCAAAAATGCCCCGGATGAGTTGATACTTCTATTCAAACAGAGGGTTGTGGAAGCGAAAGCCTATGGAGAGAAAAACCCAACCTCTTATCTGGAATTCCAGCCGGGAAATTATTTCAATTATTTTGAATTATTTCCGCAAAATAAGGAAATGCTCGATTTCATTTATAGTAAGGACCAATATTTTGCAGAAGACTCCTACGACATTGATCCGCGTAATGATAATCGCAGTTTGAAGCTTTCCTTTTATAAAATGGAACTGGACAATGCCAATCAGGCACCGATCTTTTCTTCGACTTATTTTTTTGATGAGGGTCTGCGGGAAAAGGAAGATGCAAAACTGGAGTCTTCCAATAGTGATATGCTGATCGCCATCAGTCAGGGGATTCCGGATTTTAATGATAGGCTGAAGAAACGTTATAAAGAAGCAAAAAAAATTGGTATAGCGTTGATGAAAAACTCGCCAGGCGTGAAGGTGCAGGAAGGAAAAATAAAACCCAACGAACCTTGTCCTTGCGGGTCCGGTAAGAAATATAAGAAGTGTTGTGCGTTGAAGTTAAACTGATGTTAACCGTTAGAAAATTGAAATGGTGCTTCCTGTGCTGGAAAAGCCTTTCTATATAATTTTATGGAATTGAATCATGGCAAAAGAGAGAAAAGTTAAAAAAGTTCAATGTCGGCATATCCTTGTGGGCTCCAAAGAGCTTGCGGATGAATTGAAGGTCAAGATTGACGAAGGGGAAGCATTCACCAAACTGGCGGAGGAGCATAGTGAATGCCCTTCAAAAAAACGTGGTGGGGATCTGGGATGGTTTGGCAAAGGAGCCATGGTCCGGCCTTTTGAGGTCGCCGCGTTTACTGCCCAGGAGGGAGATGTTGTTGGCCCGATAAAAACCGAATTTGGCTGGCACTTGATTTACGTTTACGAAATTCAAGAAGATGTTGATCCGGATTCGGGTCCGCCGACGGGTGATGAAGATGCTGATGAAGATACCCTTAGGCTGGTGGCGGAAAACTATGCGCATGAGTTTATGATGCTGGGTTACACCAGTAAAAAGGTGTTGAGCCTTTTTACCAGTCCGCATTTTAAATCGGCGAATACGGTTTATAACATTCTGGGGGCAGATGCCATCAATGAGGTGATCGCCCTGGTTTTTGGGCAGAAAATTGAACCAAAGCAATCCGGTAAGGTTGCGGAAGGTGAGGACGAGAAGAAGGCGGATTAATTTCAGGTCCTAAAAAATTAAAGCGAGGTCCCCGCGTCAGGGGGCCTCGCTTTTTTTGTTTAAATCTATTCGCTACAGCGTAACGCTGTGAACACTGAGAATGTTGGAAGTGTTGCGCAATTCTCGTAAGGCTTCCGTGGTGGGTGGGGAATCGATATTGATGATGGCGATGGCCCTGCCTTCCTCTTCTTGTCGACCTAGATGAAAGCCTGCGATATTCAGGTTGTTTTTCCCGAGAATATTTCCCAGATTCCCGATTACACCGGGGACATCCGTGTTTTGGAGTACAAGCATATGTTCAGAGAGAACCGCTTCCATTTTAAAGTCGTCAAACTGCACGATTCTTGAATCGCCTTTGCCAAAAATACTGCCTGTTACTTTGCGAGTTCCTTTTTGAGTAATGACTTGTACTTGCACGGTGCTGGTGTATTCATGCACTTCATTGCTCGTGGACTCCTGCACTTCAATCCCTCTCTCCTTTGCAATAAAAGGAGCATTCACCATATTGATTTCATCAATAGAACGGCTGAAGAGTCCTTTTAAAATGGCGTTGGTCACCGGCTTTACCTGTATGGTAGACACTTCACCATTATATTGAATTTCAATGCGCGTCACAGGGCCATCGGTCAGTTGAGAAATAAAATGGCCGAGGTCTTCCCCTAATGTGAGGTAGGGTTGGATTTTAGCCAGTGTTTCAGCATCAATAGAAGGAACATTGACCGCATTACGAACATTGCCATATTTGAGAAAGTCGATGATCTGATCGCAAATTGAGATGGCTACTTTTTCCTGCGCTTCTCCTGTGGAGGCTCCCAGATGTGGGGTGCAGATGATTTCGTCCACTTGCAGAAGAGGACTGTCAAGGTCCAGGGGTTCTTTGTGGTAAACATCCAGCGCGGCTCTGGCAACTTTTTTTGACTGAATGGCTTCAATCAGGGCGGTGTCGTCTATCAATGAACCTCGGGCGCAGTTGACAATGCGGATACCGGGTTTCATTTGATCGAACTGTTCTTTTCCCAGTAACGGTTTGCCATCGGCCAGTCCGGGAGTGTGCAGGGTGAGAAAGTCAGAGCGTTCCAGTAGATCTTTCATTTCTATCAGTTCCACGCCCAGGATTTCAGCTCTTTCCTGCGTGACGTAAGGATCAAATGCCACTATTTTCATCTTAAAAGCGTGAGCCCGTTCAGCGACATTGGAGCCGATGCGGCCCAGCCCGACAATGCCCAGGGTTTTTTCAAAAAGTTCTACTCCCATGAACTCTTTGGGAGCCCATTTTCTATTTTTAAGAGCGTAGCTGGCTTGTGGAATGTTCCGGGACATGGACAGCAACAAGGCCAGGGTATGCTCGGCAGTGGTGATCATATTGCCTTCTGGCGCATTCATGACAATGATACCTTTTGTGCCAGCCGCTGCTAAATCAATATTGTCCACGCCAACGCCGGCTCGTCCGATTACTTTCAGGTTGTCAGCGGCCTTAATAATTTCAGCGACTACTTTAGTGGCACTTCGGACAATTAAACCATCGTAGTCGGAAATGATTTTAATCAACTCCTCCTTAGACAGGCCGGTTTTAACATCGACCTCGAGTCCGGATTCTTTTTTAAGAATTTCAACTCCAACTGCGGAGAGGTTGTCAGAAACAAGAACTTTCATTTGCTAACTCCAAAGTGTGATGGCCGGACACAACCGGCAGTTTCTCTCAAGAGGCCACTAGGCGTGGGGTCAACTGGCAATAACTTTATTTGCTAGCAAAGAGTTATCTTGGCTCGATGAGTCATTGCTATCTGCCTCCGGCAGGGCTCGCCGGCCTTAATAAGCTTCTAATAGTATTTCCTGGGCGGCGGCTACCCCTTTGCCTAACTGGATTTTGGCACCGAATTTTTTAAGGGCCATCTCCAGAGCCGAAATCGCTATGATGATGTCAAAGGTGTCCACATAACCCAGATGGGCAATTCGCACGACTTTTCCTTTCCATTGGTCTTGTCCACCTGCCAGGGTTACTCCAAAGTCATCACGCAGGCTTTTGACCAGTTTTCCTCCATCCACTCCATCCGGGACAAATACTCCCGTTGCACTTCCGGCGGGGCAGTCTGGCGCAACCATGGGCAAACCCATGGCGGTGACGGCAGCGCGGGTGGCCCGAGCTAAACGGTCGTGGCGTTTGAAAACATTGTCCAGGCCTTCTTCCTTAATATCCCGCATAACGGCCCGGAGTCCTGTAACCAGAGAAACGGCAGGTGTGTAAGCGGAAGTTTGGTTAGCCAGGTTTTTGCGTTCTTTTCTAAAGTCGAAATAAAATTTCGGGCAGGTCGATTGGTCTGCGAACTTCCAGGCCTTTTCACTAAGACCGACGAGTGCCAGACCAGGAGGAAGCTGTAGAGATTTTTGCGACCCGGTCACCAGGGCATCAATTCCCCATTCATCCATTGGCAGGTTAACAACTCCAACGCCGGTGATTCCATCCACGATCAGTAAAATATCGTCCCGGTCCCGGGTCAGCTTTGACAGGGCTTCAATGGGGTGGGCGGCGGTTGTTGAGGTTTCGCTTGCCTGAACCATGATGGCCCTTATCTCTTTATCCTGAGCCAGAATGGATTCAATTTCTTTAGGATCGGCGGCTTTACCCCATTCCACATTATGCCAGACAACATTGAGACCAAACGTCTCGGAAATTTTCCCCCACCGTTCCCCGAACTTTCCTCCATTTATGACCAATACTTTATCCCCGGATGAAAACAGGTTGGTCACGCAACCTTCCATAGCTCCCGTTCCAGTAGAAGCAAGAATCAGCACATCCTGCTTGGTTTGAAAAAGGTATTTGGCTCCTTCTGCCGCTTCACCGAATATTTTGCTGAACTGGGGAGTCCGGTGATGTTGCATGGGAAGAGCCATTTCCAGAGATACATGTTCTGGAACTGGGGTAGGACCGGGTGCGAGTAGATATTTTTTTTTCATTCTGTGGTTTTTCCTGGTTGGGTTATCAATAAATTTTAAAGGAGCCGTTTTTCCTGGCCCGAGAATAACTTTGCTCGAGACTAAGTTTATTTTTCACCCATCTTTAATCGTCCCTCATAAACAATACCCTCACGGGCCAAATTTATGGCTGTTCTCTTGAATATGCAGAGTCCGGGAGAAAAAGTGGGCTACTAGGGTGCGCGATTCCCGGCATTAAGAAGAAAAAGCCGAATCGGAATCCATCGGGGTTACTGCCTTACCATGAACCTACCTTTATAAAGGAATTTTGCCTTAAAATCCAATTTTTTCTGTTCTGGAGTGGGTTTTGGGGGTTAAGATTTTTCCGCATCAGGTGGGGGGTCTGAATCTTCCAGTTCAAGACCCAGGTCTTCGATTTCAATCTCAGGGATTTTCGTGTCTGCAGTAGTAAGTGGTCCATCTGAATCATCAATTTCCAGATTCAGATCTAACTCATCTATTTGCACTGGGGGCGGAGGAGGCGAACTTTCCGGTTCGGGTCCTTCATCCGGTTCCAGTGGTATTTCGTCTTCTCCAAGATCCAATACGGGGGCCTTGGGCTCTTGTTCTGCCGTTTCTTCCTCCAAGGAAACTGAACTCAAGTCATTGGTTTCAAGTGCCGGCGCCTCGTCTTCCGGGGGGGAAGCCGGTGTGATTTCTATAGCAGGCTCTTCATCCACTGCGATTTCTATAGAGGAATCAGAACTTTCCTCTTCGGGGTCCAGATCGATCGTTTTCGGTGCTTCACTGATTTCAAGGGAGCTCTCTTCAGGTCCAGTTTCGGAGGTCGGCGGTTCAGAAGGTTCCTCTTCCAATGGTTCCAGCCCCAACCCAAGTCCTTCAACTTCCACTTCCTCGAGATTGATATTGGCATCAGCACCAAACTCCAAGGGCGTGAATCCCAAGGCGGCTGAGTCAGAAGTTGATGATTCTAAGGCAGTTGTAGAGGATCCTTGCTCGGCATCCGATAGATTCAGAAGGAATTCCCCGGATTCCGTGTTTTCCTGAGAACCTTTATGAGCGTCCATGACAGCAATTTCTTCGCTGTCTGCAGAAGCGGTTACGGCGGATGATTCTTGATCTTTTGCGGGGGCTTTCGACCCGGCAAAGATAGTGAAAGAATCATTGCGGAAAAGGGATGTTGCTGAGGTTGCAGCTTTCTTGAAATTGAAGCCACAACTCCCGCAGACCTTTGCTTGTTTGAAACAAATGTAATCACAATCTGGACATTGCATACTAAAAAAATATATCAAAAAGCCCGTAACGTCAAGAAAAATAAATAATTATAAGTTTTCAGGCCGAGGTTTTCCATTTTCTCTCCATAATTTTTTGGGATTAGCCGAGAAGGTATTCAACCGTATTTTTTTACTTTTTTAGAGAGTTTCTGAGAGCTTCTGGAAAAACATGAGGTAGGGGAGTCTTCGAATCTTTGTTTTTTAGTGAGTTATGTTGGTTTTCTCGCTGATTTTCCTTGAAGGTTGACGCTTGCCGTGAATTTAGTTAAAATCGGCTTATCCGTTAGATCATGGGCTTATAAAAACCGGGAGCATTTGAATGTTCCAAGGGTTTTTCAACGCATGGAGGTTATGTGAAGTTGAAAAAAATCAGTCATTTGATTTGTCTCGCCCAATTTAAGCTTGGGGAATTTATCTTCCCCATGTTTGAACCCATGCTCCGTTTTATCGAAAATAAGGATCCGGAAGTGCGTCGGCATTTTATCCAGGCTCTTTCCAGTTTGAAGAAGAAAAAACAGGCCATCGCTTTGCTTAACCTGAACATGGTATTGAGTTTAAATCCTAAGCATTTTCTTGCGCGGGTTTTTCGGGGCCGAATATATATTAAGGAAGGTCAATACCGCCTGGCATCCGAGGATTATTTGGAAGCGAACAAGATCAGCCAGTACCGGTTTATCCACTATGATCTTTATCGGGAATATTTCAAGTCGGTCAATAGCGAATTTGGTGAGATGGGAGGGCTCATTCTAAAAAACTTTGATCAGGTGTTTGAGACATTACAATTCCAACAGGATAGTAGTTTCAGAGATGGGAAAACCGATTTGGGTAAAGAAGTGCAGGAAAACCTTTCCATGATAGAAGCGGGTTTGAAGGAGGGGGATGAAATCACTTTTCAGGAACTTGCCCTGAGTCCTGACGAAAAGGAGAGGTTTCAGGTTCTGGGTCCTATTACCCAAAAAGAAATTGAAGAAACGGACTGGGACCAGCTTTCGGATGATTTGACTTCCTGACCCACTAGGCGTGGGGCCAACTGGCAAGGACTCGTTGGGCCGAGAGAACGTTTGCCCGCAGGATAAAAATATTGCTACTTATCAGCGGAGATTCTCCGCCTCACCCTATTAAGAATTAGGTCGCATCTTGATCAAGCGGCAAGATCTCGAAAAAATCGAAGTTCAATCCCTGGCTCCCTACGCGATGAAAAGCGGGGAAAGTAAAGGACGCCAGCATAAGGAAAAGGAACACTCCTACCGGACCCGGTTTCAACGGGACCGTGATCGAATCATCCACACTGCAGCATTCAGAAGACTGGAATATAAAACCCAGGTTTTTGTCTACCATGAAGGCGACTATTACCGGACTCGTCTTACCCATTCCCTTGAAGTTGCGCAGATCGCGCGCTCCATTTGTAAATCCTTGCAATTAAATGAAGATCTTGCGGAAGCGGTTGCCCTGTCTCACGACTTGGGCCATCCTCCTTTCGGACACACAGGACAAAATGTGTTGAACCGGTTGATGAAAGGGAATGGTGGTTTTGAGCATAATAAACAGAGCTTGAGAATTGTAAAACTGCTCGAAAAACGTTACCCGGAATTCGATGGACTCAACTTGACCTGGGAAGTGATGGAAGGCATCAGCAAACATTCTCAAGACGAAGATAACCCTGTTACTTCTGATTCAGCGGTTCGTTTTCCTTCCTTGGAGGCCCAGGTTGCCGACTTTGCTGATAGTATTGCTTACAATGCCCACGACCTGGATGACGGGATTACCTCCAACCTGCTCGACCTGGGTCAATTAAGAAAAGTGGCCCTCTGGAAAGAGAATGAAAAAAAGTTTGATGAGAAATATACGGGCCTGGATTTTAAACTGAAAAAATACCAGGTAGTTCGAAGCATCATTAACGATCTCATCAGCGATTTTCGCCGGGCTACGTTGAAGAATCTCAAACAGTATAAAGTCGGCACGGTAGATGATGTGCGTCGCGCCCCTGTTCGTATGGCGGCGTTTGGAAAAGAAGTTGCTGAAAAAAATAAGGCGTTAAAAAATTTCCTCCATAAAAATATGTATTCTCACCGTAAGGTCTTACGTATGGAATTTAAAGCCGAGTTGACGCTGGAGGGAATCTTCAAGGCATATACTAAAATGCCGGGGCTTCTTCCTGACTGGGTCCAGAAAAACGAGGGATTGCTTGAGCTGCGGATTTGTGACTATGTCTCCGGGATGACGGACCGCTATGCGATCAACGAACATAAAAACCTTTATTCAGCAGATGAAGAAAATTAAGAATTTTTGTCCTATGGAATTGGCTGGTCGGGATGAATGAGATTCGAGCTATTTGTGTTTTTTGTGCATCCAGTCAATCTGTGGATGAGTCATTCAAAAGTGTTGCTTTGGAACTGGGACGCGAACTGGGAAAGAAGGGGATTGAGCTGGTCTACGGTGGGGCTTCGATCGGGTTAATGGGTTGCGTGGCCCGTGGAGTACACGAAGAGAAGGGGCGGGTGATCGGCGTCCTGCCGGAGATTTTCACGTCCAAAGATATTAAATATTCTGAAGCTGATGAGTTGATCGTTACCCGGGATATGCGTGAACGCAAAGCGGTGATGGACCAACGATCCGACGCATTTATCGTTTTGCCCGGCGGTATTGGCACCCTTGAAGAAGCGATGGAAATCCTTTCCATGCGCCAATTACGCCTTACCGACAAACCGTTGGTTTTTATCAATACCCAGGGTTTTTATGATGGGTTGTGCGCGACCTTCGACGAAATGGTAGATTTGAAATTTACCAAACCCAGTATCAAGGATATGTATGCGATGGTTCCCGACCCGAAAAGTGCTCTCGACTATCTGTTCACCACTAAGCGCCGGCGAGCCGCTGGTTGCAAATAGCAACAAGGCTACGTCTGGAGGAAATGAGCAATGGCTGGTTGTGCCGAGATAACCTTTTGAACGCAGTAAAAAGCTATTGCGCATTGGCTCCACGCCTAGTGGGTACCGGGGTCAGTTTGCCTGAACTTCGAGATCAGGATGAATGGCTTCTTTGAGGAATTGTTCTATGTATTGCAGGGTTCCGGTGGTTGAACTGGGGCAACTGCCGCAAGCTCCCTGATAGTGAACTTTGATGGTCTTGTCTTGCACAGAGAGAAGATTAATTCCCCCGCCATCATTCGCTAAAGCCGGTCGAATGGCAATATCCAGCAGGGCGTTGATCACCTCGGTTTTTCGTTCATCGTTGTAATCGAAAAAATCTTCCTTATTGAAGTTTTCCAATACTGGATGAACATCTTTATCTTCCTGTGTTTCATCACCTGTTTCATAAAATTTCAGATGCGCTTCTATGGCGGCGCCGATTTTTTCCATGATCGTGTGCCACCCCACGGCATTAGACTTGGTAATAGTGACAAAGTTTTCTTTTATATAAATACTTTGTATGCCAAAAATATCAAATAAGGTTTTGGCCATTGGGTCATCCCCGGCATCATCGGGAGAGTCGAAAGTTTTCGTGCCTGCCCCAATGACTTTGCCGTTCAAGATAAACTGGAAGGCATCCGGGTTGGGAGTCGGTTGTATGCGAAGCACCTTGAATTGCCCTTCTGTTGAGGGCGTGGGTTCCTGGCTGTTTTCATTTTCTACAGCTTTTTCTGCCACCAGAGGAATCCCAAATTGTTTTTGTATCCAGGCTAGTAAACCCATGCGAAGCTCATAAAATTAAAGTTTAATTTTACCTATTATATCTGAATTCTTGACTATCGGGGAATCAGATTTTCCCTTTTGCAAGAAAAGTCAATTGGTCTTTGAAAACATTGAAGCTTTCTATGTCGAAAAGGATAAATGTCACGGTCTCAATTTCGCTCTTCTGGGAAAGATATTGCCAAACAGCGGTAAGGAGGGTTTCTGCTGCAAGCTTAAGAGGGAACCCAAATATGCCAGTGCTGATTGCCGGAAAGGCGATAGACTTTAGTTTTTTTTCTTCCGCGCGTTGCAGACTTTTGATTGCGGCATTTCTTAGTTTTTCGACTTCATGGCCTTCGCCCCACTTGGGGCCGACAGCATGGATGACAAAACGCGTTTGCAAATTACCTGCTGAGGTGATTACTGCGTTGCCTACAGGGCAAGACCCGATACGGTCACATTCTTCCTGAATGGACGGCCCCCCTTTACGGCGGATCGCCCCAGCCACGCCTGCACCAAGAATCAGGTCTGAATTTGCGGCATTGACGATGGCATCGGCAGAGCTGTCGGTGATATCGCCCTGTTCCAGTTGAAGAGTGGAATTATGAACCTGGATTTGCAACAGGAAGGTCCCCCGTTGATCCAAAACCCGCAGTGTTGCGGGCTGTTTCACTTAAATGGTCGCTGAATATAAATTTGACCGTTTCTACTTTTTGGATGACCAACTGGGCGATACGGTCTCCGGACTGGATACGGATTTCCTCATCGGAATGGTTGAAGAGAAGGACTTTTATCTCGCCTCGATAATGCGAGTCGATCACTCCGGCACCGCAATCGAGCCCTAGTTTAACCGCCGGTCCACTGCGCGGCCAGATCAAACCAGCGTACCCTTCAGGAAGTTCCAAGTGAATTCCGGTAGCAACCAGTTCCCGACCTCGAGGAGCAATTATCCGGGTTTCCACCGCTCTTAAATCGGCTCCGGCATCGCCCCTATGCGCATATTGAGGGAGATAATCACCTTTACAGGGAACGGGAGTTGAATCGATGGAGGTTTTGCTCACAATATTTTCCATAGTTGGTTATTGGAGGGGATTATAAACAAGCGGGAGGGGGAAAGCGATAAAAAATTATTCAAGGCAATAAAAACGGGAAAGAGGGTCAGCGCCCCACCTTTCCCGAATGAAACCTTAAAGTGAATCCTTTATTTAACCGCCCTTGACATGGAGGCAAATACTAGCAATACCTACAAACTCCTGAAAAGGCGGGGCGCATCCTTTTAAAGAAAGGGGGCGGGTTACTATTGTGTTGGGCTAAACCCAACGTTAAAAAGGGGTTCCATTCAACGCCAATTGGACGGATATCATCTGCCGATATTAAACGGAGGATTCGGCTGGCGCTCAAAACATTTGGGGGTTTGGGAAGGGGTTTGAGACTGGCACGCATCCCACTGGTTGCTTTTAACAAATCGAATTCGGGATGCATCGCATTCATTTTTATGGAACCCGCATTTCTAGTAACCCGCCGTTGGAAGATCTGTAACTGCTCTCAATTAATTTTTTCTCCCAAAGAAAACCTAATCCGGAACCTGAACAAGCACTTTTTATCGCACCTGATCATAAGACACTGCTCCTTTATATTGTATGCTTTAAAGAAAGTACCACTACATATGGTACCTGTCAAGGACTAATTTGAAAAAAATTGCGAAAAAACTTTTAAGTCCTTTTTTTATATATATTTACTGGGTATAAAAAACCGGTTTTTTATGAGTTTGGTTCTTTATCTACTATATAATGTGTGCTATAGAGAGCAATACATACTATATAAGGTGGGGATCTTAAAACCAGATTTTTTATGATTCCTATGAATTTTAAGCGCCTATTAGGGCATGAATTTTTCTAGGTCGAAAGGGATGGGCTCGATAAATTTATTCTTGACCCGATATTGTTGGTTTCCGGCTTGAACGATATATTCCTGCTCCGGGTCAAAAAGTTTCCCGACCTTTAAGGCGGCAACCTCTTCTAGTTCATTTTTCCAAAGGCTGATGGTAAACAGGGGGGCATTCAATCCAGCGAGATTCTCGGACAGGGGTGGGGTGACAATAGAATTAAACTCCAATCCCTTCAGGGTCCAAATCAGAGCGTGACCGATATGTTTGGTTTTGATTTTTTCAGGTTTTTCAAGGTGCCATTCCGATCCTTTTTTCTTCAACTCAAAGAGTTTGTCAGAAGCTTTAATTAAAATTTTAGTCACTTCATCACTTTCAAATTGCAGTAGCTTTTTATTTCTTAAATCGTGAAGGCTGCGAAACAGTTTATTGACCACTTCTTTGGAAATTGAAAATACGGTCGACTCGCCGGTTCGGCTAGCGAATACCTGTTTGCCATTACTGGTTTGATTGCCGAATCGCAGGGTCCAGGTTTTCCCGTCTTTCATTTTCAGGCTAAAAGATTTTTGCGGGGTGTCCAGACCAAATTTTTTGGGGATATCGAGGGAGATTTTTATGAACTCTGTAATCTTGGCTTCCTTGAGATCAAAGAGCAGACTGTTAAGGGTGGACAGGTCGGCGGTTGTTTTTATCGGGCTCTGGATGTCCCAATTATTATTTATCCCACGGACCAGATGTATGGTTTCGTTTTCGGATCGCAGAGATAATGCAAGAATTTCTTTTTCCTCAAACGCTATCAATGTTTTGTCAAGAAACTCCACGGTTTTTTGGGAAAGTGTATCAAACAGTCTGGTATCTACCAGTACGATATTTTTGGCATCGTTGATTTTTCCGAAATAGCCTTTTCCCTCTTTCGTATTACCGAGGGCAAGGGTGTGGATTTTGTCTTTTTCACTTTCTAAAATTAGTTTCAGTTTCGGCGGATTCAGCCCATAAGGTTCCAGCAAGTCGGGATTTTCATCCACAAACTCCTGGACCCTGGAAAATTGAATGGACTGAAGAAAGTTCATGATGGCATCCTTGTCTCCCTGAGCATCAATATCTCCTGATATTTTCCAGACCTCACCCTTCTTTTTTAACTCCAGATTTTTTTTCTCGCTGATGATTTGTATGCGCTTGATGGTACCGGTGCTGAAGTTAAGAAGGGTTTTGTCGCGAAAATTGTAAACGGACTTTTCAAATTGGGATTTGGTTGCAGGGGTCATCATCACGGCGGGATAGTTTTCCCGCTTGATATAGAGATTGCCCCCCATAGGATTTTCGTTGCCTAACAACAAGGTTCCCTCTTTTTCATTTTCGAATTTGAAATGGATTTTAAGAAATGGGGTGCTCAGGCCATAAATGGAAAGATCTTTAGGGTTTTCCTCTACCACCCGGGTTTTTTTAAGGTTTTCAATTTCTGATAAAAAGGCTTCTGCTTCGACGGAGTCGCCGGATGCCGAGAGGGGGCGGGTGAGTTCCCAGCTATGTGGGGCGTTGCGTTTTAAGGCTATAAGGTCGCCATTGCCAGCTAGAGAAAACTCAAGCACCTTTTCTGTTTCAAAGGGAAAGATTTTTTCAGCTCGTTCTTTTTCGATTTTTTCCTTTTGTTCGGCGGGAAGGTCAACGAAGAAATAAAAAAGCACCAGGCTCAGGAATACAGCCGACATCAGGGCCGTTCCTTTAAACTTCATAGTCGGCGTCTCCTCCACCAAGTGCGAATTCCCATTGTCGCAACCAGTCCGGGAAACACAATGACACCCATGATGAATATTGCATAGCCCCAGGATTGTGTCATTTGAATGGGCGTATTTTTTCTTTCTTTAGGGCGAATGGAAATCAGGTTTTCCTCTTCCGCAAGCCAGGAAATGGCGTTGAGGAAAAAATCCCCATTTCCTGAAAAGTTGGTGTAGCGATTATTGGAGAAATCAGAATCGCCTACCACCAGCAGGGTGGCTTTTAATGCGGGTTTTTCACTCTTTGGTTTTTCCAGGTTTTCAGCGATTGCAGGGTTCTCTTCCTCTGGGTATTTTGTAGCGATGACTGAGACGGAAACCGGCCCTTTGACATCCTTGCCCTCATCATACTGTACGGTGCCGGAGCCAAAATCGGATTCCGCCCAACTGTTAGCGCCGGTTTTCAAAAGTTCAGTGGTGGTGATGCCAGCTACAGGAATCCCTCGGACTGATCTTATAATCGGGAAAATAGTTGCCAGAACAAAGTCGCTGGTGATTTCATGAACCGTATATTGATTGACAACCGGTGCCGCGAAATCTCCTCCGAAAAGTTTGGACATGGGGTCGATGACGATATCCTCTCCAAGCTCAATGCCCCATTTTTTGAGAAAAGCCTCCATGCTGGATGAAGATTTGGGATCAATGAGCATGAAAACCGAACCGCCGGAGTTTAAATAGTTTTCAATAACTGCTTTTTCTTCATCCTGGATCGGTTTTTTGGGGCCAGGAATGACCAGTACCGAAGCGTCTTTAGGAATTTCCCCCGACTGGAGCAGTAATAACGGCTTGACGATAAATCCGTCCTGCTCAAGATTTGTTTTGGCGGTGGAGTAGCCCTCGTTTTCGGTGCTTCCTATTTGGCTCTCGCCATGTCCCTCAAGAAAATAAATCACCTTTTGTTCATCGCGGGTTACTTTTAAAAGCGCGTTGGTGATGTTTTCCTCGGTTGTGTTTTGAATCTTGGTTTCCTTGGCACCGCTTTCAAGGGCCACGGTTCCATAAGTAGTAACACCATATTGCTTGGTGATCGAGGGGTTTTTATCCGGGTCCACATACTTAAGTTTAATTTTATTGGTTTCTTCAAGATAACCGGCAATCAAATTGGCAAAGGCGGCCTTTTCCGGAGAATCGGTTTGGAAAAAAGCCGTCAGCGTCACTTCGCGGGGTAGATTGGAAATAAATTTTTTGGTTTGGGGTGCAAGGGTAAAAT
>Ga0208879_1002695_pt1 | contig 15308 bp, 12 predicted proteins | sample Knorr_S15_td_Bot_FD_185605 | JGI IMG/M metagenome (GOLD analysis project Ga0208879, IMG submission 185605) | Marine microbial communities from Southern Atlantic Ocean transect - Knorr_S15_td_Bottom_ad_5009_LV_A (SPAdes) (version 2) | ecosystem: Environmental > Aquatic > Marine > Oceanic | place... | reverse complement strand
AAGGTGCCATACATCTCAATTCACTTTGCTACCGCTGAAGGAAACATTAAAGCCGTTATACGGCACTTGGCTAATGGCGTGGATGTGAATGTGAAGAATGATTTTGGATTCACTCCTTTGCTTAAAGCGGCTCAGTTTGGTCGCAGGGAAGTCGCTGAACTACTCATCGCCAAAGGTGCAGATGTGAATGCGAAGGGTTGGGATGGGAGGACTCCTTTGCATCTTGCGGTTCTTCGCAGTAGCAACGAGATGGCTGAACTTCTAATCGGTGCCGGTGCGGATGTGAATGCGAAGAGTGATAGTGGATCGACTCCTTTGCATGGTGCGGCTTTGCGCGGGAACAAGGAAGTCGCCGAACTCCTTATCGCCAATGGTGCGGATGTGAACGCGAAGACGGATGATGGCAAAACAACGCTAGATTTGGCCATCCTCCGCAAACGAACCGAAACCGGCGCGCTCCTCCACAAACACGGCGGCAAGACAGGTGAAGAATTGAAAGCTGAAGGGAAATGAAACACCTACTACTAACAACAATCGCAGCTGTGCTTTTGGTGGGGTGTGGCGAGTCGCAGCAGGGTATAGTCTAAGCACAAGACATCTTAAATTATGAAGAGGCCGTTCGATCTTGACCGTCCCGTGTGATTTTCCTACATTCACCGCCAACAAAGCGATCATTCATGCGGCGTTCCAGGGCGCATGTTCCCATCGCCAGAAAAGCGGTTTCCAATCAATTCATCCAGAATCGTTATGAAACGAATCCACCTCACTCGTCGTTCCTTTATTAAGTCCACCTTGGTAGCGGGAGTAGCCCCTTCCTTTGCAGCTTCCAAATTGTTTGGCGCGGATGCGCCTAGCAATAAGATAACGGTCGGGTTCATCGGCGTAGGCTCCCACGGGACGAACCATAATCTCCGTTCCTATCTCAAACAGCCTGACGCTCAGGTTGTTATGGTATGCGATGTGGATGGTGCGCGCATGGCCGAGGCCAAGAAAATGGTGGATGCACATCACGGTGACACGGGTTGCTCAACAACGAAGGATTTCAGGGAGGTGTTGGCTCGAGCGGACATTGATGCCGTGATGATTTCAACGCCCGATCACTGGCACACATTGATCAGTGTCATGGCACTCCGAAGCGGCAAGGATGTGCAGTGTGAGAAGCCCACCTTAACGATTGATGAAGGAAAGACATTGATTCGTGAGGTAAGAAAACGGGGCAAGGTCTTACAGACGAGTACGGAGGACCGCGCTGTGCCGGTCTACCATCGAATGGCCGAGCTGGTTCGCAACGGCCGTGTTGGAAAACTGGAAAAAATCGAAGTTATTCTGCCAAAGCAACCCACGGTTCCCGGTAATCCAACACCACAACCTGTTCCGCCAGATTTGGATTACGACATGTGGCTAGGTCCCGCACCCGAAGCCCCCTACACGAAAGATCGTGTTCATTTCCACTTCCGTTGGATTTGGGATTACTCCGGTGGAATCATTTGCGATTGGGGTACACACTTATTCGACACCGCACAATGGGCGAACAACACAGAACGATCCGGACCCACAGAGGTCGATGGAAAGGGAAATCACTGGGAAGGCGGCCTCTATGACACGGTGAAGGACTATGATGTGACCTATCGCTATGCCAACGGTGTTGTCATGACCTGCACCTCCGGAAATCCCAGCCTGAAGTTTATTGGGTCCAAGGGTTGGGTTGGCAATGTCGGTTGGCGAGGCAAGCTCCAGGCCAGTTCGGATAAGATTCTTAACTCGGTGATTGAAGCTGGGGAGACCCGTTTATTCACCAATCCTGCCGGTGAACACCGTAACTTCCTAGATTGTGTTAAGACTCGAAGAGATCCGTATTTCCCTGTCGATATAGGTCATCGAGTCTCCACCGTCTGTCATCTCGCAAATTTGTCCATCAAATTGGGCCGTCCGTTGAAGTGGGATCCCGTTAAGGAACATTTCAAAAACGACAACGAAGCAAACCGCCTGCAAACCCGTGACATGCGGAAGCCATGGTCACTTGCCTAGTGAATCTCGAACTTGCTTGCAACTAAACCAACCCGCTCCACCACTTGAACGCAGCAGGCAAATGAAACACCTCCTACTCACAACAATCGCAGCCGTGGTGCTGGTGGGGTGTGGGAAGCCAAGTAATCCAGCAGCAGATCGTGCGCTACTTAAGGCTGCGGAATTTGGAAACATTGAAGCCGTCAAACAACACTTGGCTGCCGGTGCGGATGTGAATGCGAACAACAGGTTTGATTCCACACCGCTAGACTGGGCCATCACTAGCAAACAGACCGAAATCGCCGACTTCCTCCGCAAACACGGTGGCAAGACCAAGAAGGAACTGAAAGCTGAAGGCAAATGAAACACCTCCTAATCACAACAATCGCAGCCGTGCTTCTGGTGGGGTGTGGGGAGCCTTAAACTAAGTTAAAATGAAAATACCTTGTTCAAACTGCAATCAACGCTTGGAGATACCTGAAGAACTTGCGGGTCAGACCATCGAGTGTCCCGCCTGTAACGCCAGCTTGGCTGTGCCATCTCTGGAACCAACTGGCACCTCCGACTCCCAAAATTCGACTTTCAAAGCCTGAAGCTGACTCTGCCGCGAACCAAGTTCAACCCAGTGTCCGGCCCACCGTGCCGGGCAAGGTTCAGGCCATCAGCACAATGTTTTCGTTTTTTTTTGTAACCCAGTTGTCACATTTTGTGTCTGTGTAGTCGCAATCTCAATTTAACTATGATGACCAACAGTAAAAAGCAAAGTTGCAATGGGAATATGATATCAGGTTTTTTCGCACCGAGCCTGACTTTTATGATCGCCATGGTGCCTTGTCTGAACTCTGTCATAGGAGCAGAGTTAAAGGTTGATGATCTCTTTCGCTCCGATCATCTTCTTGAAATCCAGATTAAAATGTTGCCTTCAGACTGGAGCAAACTTCGTAAAGAAAGCGATAGAGGCAATGGAGGATTCGGTCGCATATTCGGTGGTAGTCGTTCAAGCGGCAATCGTTTCAACTTGTACAAGGCAGATATCACTATCGATGGCAATACGATCTCAAGCGTAGGCGTACGAACCAAGGGCTTCATAGGTTCATTAAATCCGGAGCGTCCATCCCTAAAGGTGAAATTTGACGAATATCTGGATCAATCCCCAGTTGCAGGACTCGACCGTCTTACACTCAACAACAATGTACAGGACGAATCGCTTGCCAGCCAATATCTCACTTACAAGCTTTTTAATAAAGCGGGCGTCCCCGCCCCAAGGGTTAGCTACGCGAAAGTAACCGTTAATGGAGAGCATCTTGGGGTTTATACCCATGTTGAATCAGTAAGAGGCCCATTCATTAAACGGCATTTTGGAGACTATTCAGGTGAGTTCTATGAGGGCACAATCGCTGATTTTTATCCGAAAGCAGTTGAAAATATCGAAGCCAAGAACAAGCGCACTGAGAAAGACCGGACTCAGGCAAAAAAACTCGCTCAGATCCTTGAGACCAAGGAGAGCTTCAACTTGGCTAAGGCGGAGAAGCACGTCAACGTCGACCAGTTCATCAAGTTCTGGGCAATGGAGAGTCTTCTTGGTTTTTGGGATGGCTACACCAACAATCAAAACAATTATTATGCTTACGCTAGTCCTAAGGATGACATGCGATTCCATTTCATGCCATGGGGTGCGGACGGTGCCTTTACCGAGGGCAGGGGGCCATTTAGTCGATTTAGAGGAGATGGCAATGAACCAAAAGCAGTTTATACGCAGAGTATGCTCGCCAATCGCCTCTATCAACTCGACGGGATTCCCAACCGTTACAAGGCGGCACTGGAGGATATCTTAATGGATGTATGGAACGAGGAGGAAATCAAAGATGAAGTGAAACGTATCCACGCTTTGACCCGGAATCATCTTCATCCGCGACAGGACCGTATAGATCAAGGTATTAGCCGATTGATTGCATTCGTTGAAGATCGACGTTCCAGTATCGAATCAGAACTTCAGGATTGGCCTGTCCAAGTTCAAAATGGTCCCAGAATCCCAAGACATTCCGTCGAAATCGGAAAATTAAAAGGATGGTTTGATACCGTTTGGAAAAGTGAACGTTTGCGGGACGTCACCGGCCTGGGCAAAGCCGAACTTGAACTTACGCTAAATGGCGAACAAGTGACTTTTTCAAGTCTGGGAGTTTTGGGACAACCTGAGGAACCTCGGAGATGGTTTGGAGGAAGGGGTAGGGGGCGTTCTGGACAAACGCGGAAACTAAATCCAACTATCACTTTTCAGGGTGTCAGTGAAGATAAGAGTCAACAAGTGAAAATAACGCTGACAATCAACCGTAAGGACTTTGAATCCGGGAAAAAGGACGTGCCATTCCAAGGTTCCCTTACGGTGTTAAATGCCGATGAGGATCAAAACGAATTTGGGTTCGGCAGGTTCATGTCAATGAAGACCCTAGATGGTGCATTCAAACTGAGTGAAGCCGAAATGAATGAGGGGGGTACCATTGCTGGTACATTAAAGATGAATATAAATGAAAGCCGGGGCGGGTTTAACTTTGGAGAAGGCCGCAGCAGAGGTTTGAGACGCTGACGGTCAAGAGAAGATCGGGTATTCCAACTCACTCCGTTCAGGAGTTGTAACAACGCAGTGACGGCGGTTCAGGCAGGGAGGTAATGGGTTCATTATGCCTTGATGGCAGATAAGGAGGAAGGGCTTTGCAAGCCGAACATTCCCGTACGAACTCGTTTACCCTACTGAAAACAGCCTTGTTGAAATGTTAGATCCTGCGAGCCCTAGTGCTAAACTACGCTAAAAGCTCACTGGCGCTCCTTTTTATTTAATAAAGCAATTACAGGGTTATCTCTGTTTTTAGTCTTCGCATTTTCGGAGTACGGCGGTATTCTTGGTGTGTTCCGATGAGCTCTGTTAGTATTTCAAATCGAAGGGAGTTTCTTTCTCGTGCTTGGAATGGCATCGGTGCCATGGCGCTTGGTGGCGTGGCGATCGATGACCTCCGGGCCGGCGCGGCGCACGGCCCCTTTTCCGCCAGCAGCACCCATTTTCCGCGTAAGGCCAAGAGCTGCATTTTCCTTTTCATGCAGGGTGGGGTGAGCCAGATGGACTCGTTCGAGTACAAACCAAGGCTGCGCGAACTCCACGGCAAGCCGCTCTCCCGCATCCCGGATATTTCCGGCGAACTGCAGGGCCGCCTGTCTTTCCCGCATGTGACGATTGGCAGTCCGTTTGAGTTCGCCCAGCACGGGCAGAGCGGCCGCTGGTTGTCTGACCGTTTCCCGAACCTGGCCGGGCACGTGGATGACCTTGCGTTTATTCACGGCATCAAGACGGACAACCAAAATCACGGGCCATCCACGCTGCATGTCACCACCGGCAGCCAGTTTCCCGGCAGCCCGTCGGTTGGCTCGTGGGTGGGCTACGGCCTGGGCAGCGGCAACCGCAACATGCCGGGCTACATGGTTATCCAAGACCCGCGCGGGGCGCCGGTCAACGGCGCGGCCGTGTGGAGCAACGGCTATCTGCCGGCGGCGTACCAGGGGACTTTGCTGCGGCCAAGCGGTGCGCCCATCCTGAATCTTGGCTCCCCCAGGGGCGTGGATCGCATCCGCCAGCGTCGCGAGCTGGACGAGTTGCAGTGGCTCAACAATCGCCACTTGGCCAAGCACGCGGACAACAGCGAACTGGAGGCGCGCATCAGCGCATACGAGCTGGCGTTCCGGATGCAGACCGAGGCGCCGGAGTTGGTGGACATCAGCAACGAGCCGCGGCATGTCCGCGACCTGTACGGTTTGGACAATTCGACGACGGCCGGCTTTGGCCGCCAATGCCTCCTCGCCCGGCGAATGGTGGAGAGCGGCGTGCGCTACACGCTGTTGGTTCATGGCGTGCAGATCAGTTCCTCGAGTTGGGATGATCACGGAGACGTGAAAGGCGGCATGATCCGTCATTGTGCCGAGGTGGATCAGCCGGTATCAGGTTTGTTGGCGGATCTCAAGCAGCGGGGGCTTCTCGATGAGACGCTTGTGGTTTGGGCATCGGAGATGGGACGAACGCCGTTCAAGAATGGTGGCATGTCGGGGAGTCCCGGTCGCGAGCACAATTCCTGGGCGTTGACCATGTGGATGGCGGGGGGAAACGTGAAAGGCGGAACCACCGTCGGCCAGACCGATGAGTTCAGCCTGCGCGGGATGGGTGAAACGATCCATGTGAGTGATGTGCATGCGACCATTCTTGACCAGATGGGCCTCGACCATGAGCAGTTGACCTACCTTCACGCCGGCCTTAATCGTAAACTGACCGGCGTTGGGGGGAATGTTCTCAGCGGCATTTTTGCCTGACGGGAGTTTCAAACGATGAGAGTGATCCGATTCATCATCCTGTTCACTGCGGCGCTTGGCCAAGCGGAGGAAGCAGGGCCGGATCCGGAGCAGGGCAGGCATTGGCCGTTTACGCCGCTTGGCCAAGTGACGCCGCCGGTGGTCACGCAGACCAACTGGGTCAGCAACCCGGTTGACGCTTTCATCCTCTCCAAACTCGAGGCCAAGGGCATCGAGCCTGCGCCGTTGGCCAAGCGCCGGACACTCGTCCGCCGGCTGTATTTTGATCTGCTCGGTGTCCCGCCTGGGCCGGATGTCGCCAACGCCTTCGTCAATGATCGCAACCCGCTCGCTTACGGGCGCTTGGTCGATCGGCTGCTTAACGATCCGCACTACGGCGAACGCTGGGGGCGCTACTGGCTCGACCTCGCGCGCTACGCCGACACCGCCGGTTATGAGGGCGACCCCGACATGCCGCACGCGTGGCGTTACCGCGACTATGTCATCGACTCGCTCAACCGCGACAAGCCGTACGACCTCTTCATCCGGGAGCAGATTGCCGGCGATGAGTTCAATGAAATCATGGGTGCCGGCGAGTTGCCGGGCATGGATGCCGAGCGCACAGTTGCGCTGACGTTTCTTCGGTTGGCGCCGTTTACCGAGCCGCGCGGTGACGAGACCCGGCACGAGTTGCTCAGCGAAATGACCTCGACGGTCAGTTCGGTTTTCCTTGGCCTCACGATAGGCTGTGCCCAGTGCCACGACCACAAATATGACGCCATCCCGATCGATGACTTCTACCGCATGCAGGCATTTTTCTCGACGGTGCAAATCCCGCCGCCCGAGCGCGGTGACGGCTTCCAGATTGGAGGCCCGTTGCCGGCCGGTTTTTATCGGCCGCACGAACAGGCCTGGGTGGATGCCACTCGAGCTGGCATGCAGCGCGAAGTCGGCGAGGCCAAGCAGCAGTTGGCCAAACTGACCAAACAACTCGAGTCGCGCATCGGCAAGTCGAATGCCGGTTTTGGGCTGCAGGTGTACGGTGGCGGCTTGGGGAACGACTACTTTTTTGACACCGCAAACGTCAGCGATGGCAAACTGCACTTTGCCGTGGCCACGACGGATGGAAAACAATGGGCGTTCTTCACCGACGGCAAACCAGCGGAGAAACTGAACCAGTTAAGTGGGGGCAACAATGGCAAATGGTTCGGCGACATCGGAACCCCCGAGTACGTCAGCATCGGAGCCTCCGCCCAGGGTGGCGGCCACAAGGGCGCGTTTGCCGAGGTGCTGGTTTACGACCACCCGTTGGCCAAGCGCGAAGTCGACGCACTTTTCGGATACGTCGCGGCCAAGTACAACGGCCAAGGCCAAGCGCCCGAGCCGCCGACCGACGGGTTGCGCTTCTGGCTCGACGCTGCGGACATCGATGCCAACGCCGAGACGCCGAATCCCGCCGTCGGTTCCCGCGTCAGCACGTGGGTTGATAAAGTGACGAAGACCCCGCTTGGCCAAGCTGAGGTTGGCCGTCAGCCCAGGCTTACGCGGCTTGGCCAGGCGCCAGCGCTGATGTTCGACAGGAGTCTTCTCAAGGCCAACATCACGCGGGATGGGGCGATCCAGTTTCTCGACGATCAAGTCGGCTCGATCGTCGTTATCTTCTCCGCCGAGCACACCGGCGAAGGCTACGGCTTTGAGGTTGGCGGCGCGGGTGACATTGTAGCCACTTTCATAAATCCCGCTGCGGGAACCGATCGCAAATTGCGCGATTACATACAGGATTACACCAACGATCTTTTCACCAAAAAGGAGCGTGATCTTTTTTATCGACTGGAAAACCGCGAGCGTTTCGTGAAGCAACACCTGAAGAGGCTCAAGCCGGTTGCCATGTCGCTGCGCCACTCGTTTGGGCCACCGTACGAGCCAAGCGTGCCGGTCACGACCGTCAAGCTGCGCGGCGAGTACGACAACCACGGGCCGGTTGTGAAGGCCGGTTTTCCGGGCATCTTCACCGGCCACGACAAACCGGCGGCCATACGGCTTGATCCGTTCAAGCGCTGGCCGACGCGCAGCCGGCGCATGGCCCTGGCCAAGTGGATCGCCAGCGCGGACAACCCGCTCACCGCGCGCGTGATGATGAATCGTCTTTGGGTTGGCCACTTCGGCCGCGGCATCGTCAAGACGCCGAGCGACTTCGGGAAGCTCAGCGGCGGCGCGACGCATCCGGAGTTGCTCGACTGGTTGGCCAGGCGTTTTGTCGACAGTGGCTGGAGCCTCAAGGCTATGCACCGGATCATCGTTACCTCAAGCACCTACCGACAGTCGTCGTTGGTGAAGAATCAAACGGTGACAACAGTCGATCCGATGAATGACCTGTGGTGGCGCTACGAACAACGCCGACTCGACGCCGAGGCGATCCGCGACAGCGTGCTGGCGGTGAGCGGCCGGTTGAATCCGGAACTGTACGGCCTGCCGATCTTCCCGCCGTTGCCGGGCGACATCGCCGAGACGGTAAAGTATTCCGAGAACAAGTGGGACACCCAACTCGACCACGCCGGCCGCAAGCGCAGCATTTACATTTACCAGCAACGCACGCTGAACATGCCGTTCATGCAGGCGTTTGACTCAACCGTGTGCGACGAGTCGCGACCGCGCCGCCGCACCTCCGTCACGCCCCTGCAGGCGTTGTCGCTATTCAACGGCGACTTTGTGAACGAGGAAGCCGACGCCTTGGCCAGGCGCATCCGCCGTGAGGCAGGGGAGGGGAAGGGGGAACAAGTGCGCTTGGCCTATCGCCTGGCCTTCTCCCGTTCGCCAAACCCGGAGGAAGCCGGGCATTTCGTGAAATTTCTCGGCCAAGCGGAGGAAGCAGACGACGCGTTGGTCGGTTTTTGTCGCGTCCTGCTGAACGCCAACGAATTTGTTTACATCGACTGAACCGTATTTCCGCATGAACCGCCTCGTTTTGATCATTGTTCTGTGGGTTAGTTTTAGCCTTCAAGCCCTTGCTGCGGAGACGATATCCAGCGGAGTGTTGGCCAAGGGCACGCAGTGGGAAACGACGTTTTATCGGCGGGACAGCGGTGTGGACGGACCGGTGGTGCTGGTGACCGGCGGCATTCATGGCAACGAATCGGCGGGGGCGCGGGCTGCCGAACAGGTTCGGCACTGGCCGATCAAAAAGGGACAGCTCATTGTTGTCCCAAGGGCAAACATCCCCGGGTTGAAGGCGGGGACGAGGCATCTGCCGGGTGAGTCCAAGCTGTTGCATGACTTGAACCGAAACTTCCCGATGACCGGCGGGGAACTTGTGGCCAGGGGAGTGCTCGCGGCGGCCTTGTGGGAGTTTGTCGAATCCAGTGGGCCGGACTGGCTCATCGACCTGCATGAAGGGACTGATTTCCACCAGATCAACTCCGAGTCGGTGGGTTCCTCCATCATCGATGTGAAGGGTGAAGCGGCCGAGTCGGTGGTGCCGAGGATGTTGCAGGTGGTGAACGCGGAAATTCCTGACCCGAAGAAAAAACTCGTGAGGCTGCGGTACCCTGTGAACGGCAGCCTGGCCCGTGCCGCTCATGAGCGGTTGCAGGCGGTTTCCATGATCCTTGAGACGACCAGCAAGGATCAACCGATGTCCACCCGCACCCGTCAACACCGGTTGATGATGCACACGCTGCTTGGCCAACTGGGGATGATCGACGGGCCGGCGCATCTCCTGCTCCCGGCCGATACGAGTGAACTGCGCATTGCCGTTTATGATGCCGGCGGCGTGGGTAAAAGAGGTCCGCGCAACCTGGACAGGGTGTTTGCAAAAACAAAATCACTAATGCGTCGAGTCGGGGTGGTGGACATTCGCGATGGTGTCCTGAGTCAGTTTGACATGGTGATTTTCCCCGGAGGCAGCGGGAGCAAGCAGGCGGCTGCATTGGAGGAGGAGGGACGGGAGGTGGTCAAGCAATTCGTGGAGGCCGGGGGAGGGTACGTGGGCATTTGTGCGGGCGCCTTTCTCGCGGCATCGAATTACAGTTGGTCGCTTGGCATCAGCAACCACAAGACCTTCTGTGAAACAGTTGACGTGCCCGGGATCGGCCGCAAGAGCATGTGGTTTCGGGGGGATTCGGCGCCGGTGACGATGGAATTAACCGATGAGGGTCGTAAAATCCTTGGTGACTTCGAGGGCGTTTTTGAAGTTCGTTACCAAAATGGGCCCATCATGTCGCCGATGGGCAGGGAGGGGCTCGGCAACTTTCGCCCCCTGTCACATTTCCGAAGCGAGGTGTCCAAGTACAAGCCGCAGGAGGGTACCATGGTCAACACCCCCGCTGTCATCGTCGGCGAATACGGCAACGGCCGCGTCCTGTGCATCAGCCCGCATCCAGAATCCACGGATGCCCTTAATCGTCTCGTGCAAAATGCCGTGCGATGGACCGCCCGGCGGAGGTGAATCGGTTCAAAGTCAGTCGAGATTGAGTCGCTTGACCATGGGCACAAAGCGGACCGGCATGAGGCGTTCGCGCTGGTAGCCATCGGGGGTGTGGTGAATCAGCATCAGTTCCTGACGCCACCGCCCGACCGGCACGATCATTCGCCCGCCGGGCTTGAGTTGATCCAACAATACCTTGGGCAGCTTGGCCGGCGCCGCGGTGACGATGATCTTGTCGAATGGTGCCGCCTCGGGCCAACCCAAATGGCCGTCTCCCGAGCGGAAGCTGATGTTGCCATAACCCAGTTGATTCAAGGTCATCTCCGCGCGCTTGGCCAAGCGCTCGACGTTCTCGACGGTGTGTACCTCCGCGACAAGCTCAGCGAGGACTGCGGTCTGGTATCCCGAGCCGGTGCCGATCTCGAGCACGTGATCGCTTGGCTGGGGCTTCAGGAATTCAGTCATGCAGGCCACGATGTACGGTTGGGAGATGGTCTGGCCCTGGCCAATGGCCACCGGGCCGTCGCGGTAGGCCAAGGCTTGCCCGTCTGCCGGAATGAAACGATGCCGTTCCAGTTGTCGCATCGCTTCCAGCACGCGGGGGTTTCGAACGCCGCGCGCTTCAATCTGACTGGAAACCATCTCGAGGCGTTCCTTGGCGCGCTCCGGCTCCCGGCGGCCCTCCACGCCAACTTCGGGGATTTCTTCGGTGGTGAATTTGGGAACAGCCATGTCGGGTGGTGGCAACCGCTTCCCACAAAGAATGAGGCTGCTGTTATTGGGGGGCAAGATGTTTCATTGCCATTATATGTGCAACGTTGTCTTTGGCCCGACCGAGTTCCAAGCGGGATTTCACCGGAGAAAAATATTTTGCCAGGATTGATCGTTAATAAACTTAAGGAGCACGGAAAGCGGGTCTGCGATGAGTTTACTCGATGAATTGGTCGACGCTTGTGAAAATATGGATTAGACAGTTTGATTTCAGTAAAATCGTTGACTAATTGATTTAGGGGCTGGCATAGCTAAGGGCTAGGAAAGACAATGTCAGAGGCATGTATGAAAGGAAGAGTCGACTAAGCGGAAAGCAGAGAGGAAAGATGATCGAAATGTTTGTAGCAGGAGCCACAGCCAGAGCGGCAGCGGAGATAACAGGTGTGAACCGAAACACGGTTCGGATCTTCTATCAGCGGCTGCGCCAGCTCATAGCTAGCCAACTGCCCAGCTATGAGCTTTCAGGAGAAGTGGAGGCGGATGAGAGCTACTTTGGTGGAGTCCGCAAAGGCAAACGAGGACGAGGTGCCGCAGGCAAGATAGCGGTGTTTGGGCTTTTAAAACGGGGTGGAAAGGTCTACACGGCTATCATCCCCAATGCGAAAACAGAAACGCTTTTGCCGATCATCAAAGAGAAGGTTCAACCCGACAGTGTGGTGTACACAGACAGCTTTAAGGCGTACAATGCACTGGACGTGAGCGACTTTCATCATAGGCGGATTAACCACTCCACCCTATTTGCAAAAGAGAGAAACCACATCAATGGAATTGAAAACTTCTGGAACCAGGCGAAGCGTCATTTGAGACGGTTTAACGGGATCAAATCAGAGAACTTTTACTGGTTTTTGAAGAAGTGTGAATGGCGCTTCAATGGAGGCAATCATCAAATGCTCTTAAAGCAGCTAAAACATTGGGTGAAATGCTCATCACATTAGCCCTTAGCTATGCCAGCCCCTAATTCTATCCATGCCGCGCAAGGTCGATAGCCGATGTGCCACACAAATTACGGTGCGCCCCTCCTCAAGACGGTCGATCGTTTCCTGCACTTCCGTCTCCGCCTTAAGGCCGCAGTCGCCTCGTCCAAAATCAGAATCGGCGCCTGTCGCACAAACGCCCGCGCAATCGCACTCCAACTGTCGCTGTTCATCTGAAAGGCACAGGTGCCTTTATTCGCCGTCTTTGTTAGACACGTTTCGATAGAATCGCGTACAGATATTGTCGCTTAATGGAAACTTGTCTAAATAATTTTGTCGGGAAATCGTGAAGGCAGCTTCTTGTGCCAGTCTTCGCAGCGTGCGCAGCGTGAAATAGTTGACGTGGTCAGGATATCGAAAACCACACCATGTTCTCCCACGGATGATTCGATTCCAACAGGCGAAATTTGGAACCTTGAGGACAATTACACCTTTTGACTTGAGAACGGGGTGAAGCTGTTTTAGCAGGGACAGCGGACGGCATTCGTGCTCTAGAAAGGAAGACATGACCACGACGTGAATGCTATCGGGATTTAACTCCGAGGATCCATCAAGGGCATTCGCGGATATCACCTTACCACCAAGTTCGGCCGCTCGGTCTGCCGAAAGTGAGGCGAGCTGTTCAGATACTTCTATCCCGCAGGGAACCACCGTCTGCCCCATCGTTGCAAATCGATTATAGATGTCCACCATGAGATTCTCCCATCCACAACCGATATCCAGAAGTTAGAGTGGTTCCGATCGGTTCCAACCTTTGGTCACGGTCATCATGAGCGAAGCGATCTTATTTCGCCTGGGGAAGGCGACCAATCTCGCCTTTTTGATGAATGAAGACAAACGTGACATGATGGGTTCCTCTGAATTACGTCGTTTCCTTTCTGCGGTTGATGTCTCTTCCTAGGCAAATTCACTTTCAAGCCGCGAATAATCGGGGGGATCCGCCAGAAATACCAACCCGGTTTCCTAACATCGCACAAGCGACCACGCTTCCTGGTGGAAACCCGTTTCATCAACTTCCGTCGGCCGATTTAGAATCGGGCAAATACACTTCATTGACACATAACTCCTTTACTGTTGCATGCACCATTTGGTACTCGAGTAAGACGCTCGACGGGCCCGCGATTATGGGCGGAGGAACCAGATTGCAACAGAATTGTGCAGAGCCGATAGCCATGGAATGCGCTTGGCCAAGCGGGCGATGCATTATTCGCGAAGGCTAAAAAGGCCCCGAAAAACAGGCGAAAAAGTTCAAAAAGGGGGTTGCAATGAGAGTGGGGAGCGAATACGGTGCGCGGCCCCAATTTCGGGGCAGTCTTGGTTTTGCAGGCTAATTCACTTCAAATCTCTGCGAAATCATCTGTTTTACAGTCATGGTTAAAATTCGTTTAAGGCGTTTCGGAAAGAAGAACACACCGGTTTACCGCGTTGTGGTGGCAGACGGTCGTTCGCCGCGTGATGGCAGGATTATCGAGGAGATCGGCACGTACGATCCGCTGCTCAAGAACAACAATTTCACCCTGAACCTCGACCGGGTTGATTACTGGCTCGGCGTCGGCGCCCAGGCGTCGGACACGGTGAACTCCTTCATCAAGAAGGCCCGCAAGGGTCCGGTGGAAGCGGCCGTTGAAGAACCGGCGGCTGAAGCCGTCGAGGCTCCGGCAGAAACGGAGGCTGCGCCGGAACCCGCAGAAGCCGCTGCGGAAGTTGCCGTGGCGGAGGAACCCGCCGCTGAGGAGGCAACGGAACCGGAAGCACCCGCTGCGCCCGAGGCATCCGCCCCCGAGGAAGCGCCCGAGCCGGAAGCACCCGCTGCCGACGAAGCCGACGCGCCCAAGGCGGACAATTAAACAGCATGCAGGCTTTTTTGGAACAGGTGGTCAAGGGACTGGTCGATCATCCGGACGCGGTGGACATCACCAAGGTCGAGCAGGAACGCATGACGGTTTACGAGTTGCGCCTCGACCCGACGGATGTCGGGCGAATCATCGGGAAGTCGGGGCGGACCATCAACGCCATCCGTTCCCTGATGCAGGCTGGCAGTGCCAAGGCGGGCAAGTTTACCCGGCTGGAAGTGATCGACGAGAAGGACGACGCCGCGGACGAGTGACCCGGCGTCACCCGGCCCTGATGGCCGGTGAGGATTTTTTGGGCAGCCATGAAAATTGATGTGCTGACCTTGTTCCCGGGGATGTTCCCGGGGCCGCTGGATGGGAGCATCATCAAGCGGGCGTGCGAATCGGGCCGGCTTCGGCTCGGTATCCGTGACCTGCGTGATTACACGCACGACCGTCATCGCAAGGTCGATGACCGGCCTTTTGGCGGCGGGCCGGGGATGCTGATGAAGCCGGAGCCGTTGTTTGAGGCGGTGGAGGCGTTGCGTGGCGAGAAGACCCGCGTGATACTGACCAGCCCGGCGGGGCGGCCATTCCGGCAGGAGATTGCCCAGGAACTGGCCGGCGAGGAGCACTTGCTGCTGGTTTGCGGCAGCTACGAGGGTTTTGACGAGCGGGTGCGCGAGTGTCTTGCCGATGACGAGTTGTCGATCGGCGACTATGTGCTGACCAACGGCGCGCTGCCGGCGATGGTGATCATCGACGCCGTCACGCGGTTGTTGCCGGGCGTGCTGGGCGATGACGAGAGTTCGGTGGACGAGTCGTTCAGCGATGGTTTGCTGGAGTATCCGCAATACACGCGGCCGGCGGAGTTCCGCGGAATGAGCGTCCCGGAGGTGCTGCTCTCCGGCGACCATGCGGCGATTGAGAAATGGCGGCGAGAGCAGGCGAGGTTGCGAACCGGGCAGAGGC
>Ga0208879_1002694_pt1 | contig 15317 bp, 14 predicted proteins | sample Knorr_S15_td_Bot_FD_185605 | JGI IMG/M metagenome (GOLD analysis project Ga0208879, IMG submission 185605) | Marine microbial communities from Southern Atlantic Ocean transect - Knorr_S15_td_Bottom_ad_5009_LV_A (SPAdes) (version 2) | ecosystem: Environmental > Aquatic > Marine > Oceanic | place... | reverse complement strand
CCAGCATCCCGAGGCGGATGCGCTGTGGAAGAGCGCCGTTTCCTGAGGGAACCGCTCATCACCAAGGCGGACTACTTCGCCATCGTTGAATATTACAAGGCCAAGGCGCCCGAAGAGGCGGTCGCGCAAAAACCGGTCGCGCCGATCGGGCTCGATTTCAGGCAGTTCACCGCGCGGCCAAGCCGGTTCCGCCGCTCGGTCGGCGCCGTGAACATGGTGCGCATCGACGAGGCGCGCCGGCGGATTTACCACTCGGACGGGATCAACAAGTTCCTCGACGTGCTCGACTCGGACGGCAACTGGGTGGAGTCGCTGCAGGTCGGCAACGTGCCGGTGGCGTTCGCGGAAAACGGCGGCGACTTTTTCCTGACGATGATCGGCACCTTCACCCCGTCGGACATCCCACGCGGCGAACTCGCCCTCCTCCGCCACGAGAACGGCGCGTTCGTCCTGAAGAAAACCGTGCTGCCCAAGATCCCGCGCCCCACGCACACCAACTTCGCCGACCTGAACGGTGACGGCCGCACCGACCTGATCGTCTCCATGTACGGCAACAACATCGGCCGACTCTCGTGGTTCGAGAAAAAGGAGAACGGCGACTATGCCGAGAACATCCTCCTGCCCCGCTCCGGCACGCTCAGCACGGCGGTGCACGACTTCAACGGCGACGGCCATCCGGACATCGCCGCGCTGGTCGCGCAGGAGGTGGAGGCAATGTACCTGTTCCTCAACGACGGCAAGGGCGTGTTCACCCAGCAAATGGTGTTTCAGGGGCATCCGCTTTATGGGCACTCGTCGTTTGAGTTGACCGACTTCAATGGCGACGGCCGGCCGGACTTCGTCGTTACCAACGGCGACAACGGCGAGTACCCCTCGCCGCCAAAGTCGTACCACGGCATCCGCGTGTACCTGAATCGCGGCGGCATGAAATATGAGCAGTCACTCTTCCTGCCGCTCAACGGCGCCTTCCGCGCGCTGGCCCGCGACTACGACGCGGACGGCGACACCGACATCGCCGCCGTCTCCTATTTCCCCAACTACAACAAGTCGCCGCGGGAGAGCTTTGTTTATTTTGAAAATAAGGACGGCAAGTACACCGCCAACACCTTCCGCACCTGCATCAGCGGCCGATGGCTCACGATGGATGCCGGTGACGTGGACGGCGACGGCGATATCGACCTTGCTCTGGGCAACTACGCCTATGGACCTGACAAGGCCATCTTCGTGCCGGACTTCCTCATGAAAACCTGGGAGCGCAGCGGCCCGCCGGTGATGATCCTGTACAACAATCTCCACTCAAAACCGGCCAAGCGTTGAGCCGTTTTTTTCTCGCTGCCGAGCCCGGCCAAGGGTAGAGTTGGTTTATGACGCTAGACAACGAAGAGATTCATTACAAGGTGTGGGCCAGCGACACGTCGTTTACGGGCCGGTGCTGCTCGTTACCCTGCTCGAGTGGGTTGCCGACGGTCGCGTGACGCCGGATACCTGGGTGTTCAGCGGGGAGGTAAACAGTTGGAAACCGGCCAAGACACTGCCGCCACTCGGCGACGCACTGGCCAACTACCACGCCAGCCAGGCACCACTCCCCCAACCAACCAAACTTGGCCAAGCCAGCGACTCGATCACCGTCGAGCAACTCCGGCAATTTGACCAACTGGCCGGGCTTGGCCAAGCGGAGCTCAAGCAGTTCATCAGCCACTGCACCGTGATGGAGATCGAGGAAGGCGGCATCATCATGAAAAAAGGCAGCCCCGGCAACGGCCTGTACATGATCCTCTCCGGCGATACTCGCGTCCGGATCATCGCCGCCGGGCAGGACACCACCCTCGCCACTGTCAAGGCCGGCAGCTTCATCGGCGAAGTGGCCATGTTCAGCCAAACCCAGCGCTCCGCCGATGTATTGGCCCTGACCCGGTGCCAACTGCTCTTCATGTCCGCCGAGGCATTCCGGGGCATGATGCAAACCGAGCCAAAGCTGGCCTCGGCCGTGCTGTTTGCGCTGGGTCACATGATGGCTGACCGCATGGTGGCCGGGAATGATCGCCTCCAAACCAAGGCCAGCTCCGAGTTTCTTTGGTTGTGACCCAAATCCAGCCAAAAATAGTTCAAAACAGACCGTTGACACCAGGCCGCTTGGTCGCTACGTTTACGGCCCTTTTAGGGAATAAAATCGCATGGTTCGAATACTATTAGTTGTAACGGTTGTGGCATTGCTCGGAGGTGGGTTCATCGCGGTGAACAATGTCCAGGACAGGATTAAAGGCCTGAACATCGAGTTGGCAGACACCGAAAACACCCTCAGCGACACGGAGCGTGATTTGGAAACAGCCAAAAAAGCTCAGAAGGATGCGGAGGATGCGATGAAAACCGCCCAAACCAATGAAAAAATCGCTAAAGACAGCTTACTCCAAGCGGGGCGAGAACTTGTGGTGCAGCGGGATCGAGCCGACAAGCATGAAGCCGATTTGAACACAACGAGGGCCGAACTTGTTGATGCAAGAAAGTTCAGTGAGTCTTGGCGCCTGTTCCAACAGGCCAATGGCACGCAGGCACAAATCAGGCAAAAGCTGGCCACCTTCGCCGACGTCAACAATCAACGCGCTAATTTCCTTGCTGAAAACGTAATCCTGCTCAGCCAAATTGAGAAACTCGGGGTTGAGTTGTCGCGCTACACCGGCACTTCTGTGAAGGTCACCCTGCCACAAAACCTTCAAGGCACTGTCACCGCAGTGGATGCACAGTTCGATTTTGTGGTGCTGGACATTGGCGAAAGCCAGGGTGTCCGTGAACACGGCGAGCTGCTCGTGAGCCGGGGCGAAAAGCTCATCGGTAAACTCCGCATTCTTGACGTCAAAAAGGATCACAGCATCGCCAACATCCTCCCCGACTGGAAACAGGGGGAAATACAGACCGGCGACCTCGTCATCGTCGGGAACTAACCCGGCACTTTTTTATGCGTTCATTCGCCAGGGCCATCCTCTCCTTCTTCGCGATTCTCTTCGCGGGACTGGCCTTGGGCCTGACCGCGGGATGCATCGGGCCGGACCCCGAAAACAAGTCCGCCCGCCCGTGGAACACGCCCCGCCCCTGGGAACACGGCATCCCGGGCAGTATCTCGGAACGCCGCTGATTTCACGAAAAACTGCCTTCCCACGCCGGGCTTTTGCCCGGTTTTTTTGTGTTCCCCATCAGCTCGACTTGTGGTATAAATCAGTTCTGATTGAGTCATGCGGACCGCGTTCGGTTCGCATCAACAGACATTATGAGACTGGATAAACTGACAACCAAATCACAGGAAGCGCTGGAGGCGGCGCAGGAACTGGCGCATCAACACTCGCAGCAGCAGGTCGATGGCGAGCACCTCGCCCTGGCCCTGGCACGGCAGCAGGACGGCATCATCCCCACCCTGCTCCAGCGAATCGGTGTGGATCTGGCCAACCTGCAGGCTGATCTCGAGGCCGAGCTGGCCCGGCGCGCCAAGGTGCAGGGCGCCAGCACCGCCGACCTGTACCTCAGCACCGAGTTGAAGCAGGCGCTCGACGCCGCACAGGCCGAGGCGACGCAGCTGGCCGACGAGTATGTCAGCACCGAGCACCTGCTGCTTGGCCTGTTGGCCAAGGGCGGTTCGGCGCTTGGCCGCGTGTTCAAAAAGCACAACTTCCGGCGCGACACACTGCTCGATGCGCTTGGCCAAGTGCGAGGCAACCAGCGCGTCACCGATGCCAACCCGGAGGACAAGTATCAGGCGCTGGAAAAATACGGCCGCGACCTCACCGCCCTGGCCAGGCAGGGAAAAATCGATCCGATCATCGGCCGCGACAAGGAGATTCGCCGTGTGATGCAGGTACTCAGCCGCCGCACGAAGAACAACCCGGTGCTCATCGGCGAGCCGGGCGTCGGCAAGACCGCCATCGCAGAGGGCCTGGCCCGGCGCATCATCAGCGGCGACGTCCCGGAGTCACTCAACAACAAGACGCTGATCGCGATGGATCTCAGCGCGATGATTGCCGGCGCGAAGTATCGAGGCGAATTCGAGGATCGCCTCAAGGCGTTCATCAAGGAAATCACCTCCAGCGACGGTCAGATTATTTTGTTCATCGACGAACTGCACACGCTCGTCGGCGCCGGCGCCGCCGAGGGCGCAACCGATGCCGCCAACATGCTCAAGCCGCAACTCGCCCGCGGCGAACTTCGCTGCATCGGCGCGACCACGCTCGACGAGTACCGCAAACATATCGAGAAAGACCCCGCCCTCGAGCGCCGCTTCCAGCCGGTGAAAGTGGACGAGCCAACCGTCGAGGACTCCATCGCCATTTTGCGCGGACTCAAGGAACGCTACGAGGTGCACCACGGCATTCGTATTCAGGACACCGCACTCGTCACCGCCGCAACCCTGTCCGACCGCTACATCACCGACCGGTTTTTGCCGGACAAGGCGATCGACCTCATCGACGAGGCGGCGGCGCGCCTGCGGATGGAACTCGACTCGATGCCGACCGAGATCGACCAACTCGAGCGCCAGATCATGCAGCTCGAGATCGAGCGCACGGCGCTGAAAAAGGAGAAGGACGCCGCCAGCAGGGAGCGCCTGGCCAAGCTGGAGGAAACTTTGGCCAACTTGAAGGAGGAATCCAACGAGTTGAAGGCGCGTTGGCAAGACGAGAAAGCGTCCATCGACGCCGTCAGCATCGTCAATAGCCAACTTGAGGAAGCCCATCGCGAACAGGAACAAGCCGAGCGAGACGGCGACCTCAACCAGGCGGCGCAAATCCGCTACGAAACCATCCCTGGCCTCGAGAAAAAACTGGCCGACATGCAGGAGGCGCTGAAGCAATCCGGACAGGCCAAGCGCCTGTTGCAGGAGGAAGTCACCGACGAGAACATCGCCGAGGTGGTCGCCGCGTGGACCGGCATCCCCGTGACCAAGATGCTCGAGGGCGAACGGCAAAAACTCGTCGAGATGGAGGAGCGCATCGGCGAGCGTGTCGTCGGCCAAGCCGAGGCGGTGCGCGCCGTCGCCGATGCAGTGCGCCGAGCCCGGAGTGGTTTGCAGGATCCGGATCGCCCGATTGGCTCATTCATTTTCATGGGGCCAACCGGCGTCGGCAAGACCGAGCTCGCCCGCGCACTGGCCGAGTTTCTGTTCGACGACGAATCGGCGATGATCCGCATCGACATGAGCGAGTACATGGAGAAACACACCGTTGCGCGGCTCATCGGCGCGCCGCCGGGCTACGTCGGCCACGAGGAGGGTGGACAACTCAGCGAGGCCGTCCGGCGCAAGCCGTACAGCGTGGTGCTGTTCGACGAAATCGAGAAGGCCCACCCGGATGTCTTCAACGTTTTCCTGCAGGTACTCGACGATGGGCGGCTTACCGATGGCCAGGGCCGCACGGTCGACTTCCGCAACGCCATCGTCATCATGACCAGCAACATCGGCTCGCATATCATTCAGGAACATTTTCTCGACGGCAAAACGGACGGCACCGACCGGCTGGACATGGAGCAGAAAGTCGAGGCCGAGTTGAAGGCGCATTTCCGGCCGGAGTTCCTCAACCGCATCGACGACACGATCGTGTTCCACAGCCTCGACGAGGAGCAACTCGCGGTCATCATCGACATCCAGTTGCGGGCAGTGGCCAAGCGGCTCGAGGCGCAGCAACTCACGCTCGAGATCAGCGACGAGGCCAAGCGGCACTTGGCCCGGGAGGGCTACGATCCGCAGTTCGGCGCGCGACCGCTCAAGCGCACCATCCAAGAGCAGTTGCTCAACCCGCTGGCCACGCGGCTGCTCGACGGCGACTTCAAGCCGGGCGACCACATCCGCGTGCGCTTGGCCAGCGACGAGCTGACGTTCGAAGCGTAAGCCGGTCTCAGTCCGCACGCTTGGCCAAGGGCTTGATCGGGCCAACGTGGTGGCGAATGAAGGGGTCGAGGAAACCGGCCAGGCGGCGAAGCTGCACCGCGCTTGGCCGCAGCCTGGCCAAGTCGGCCCAGTCGGCGGCGGCCATTTTTGCGGCGACGGCGCGTGTGCCGGGGTCGAGCTTGGCCTTGGCCCAATCCGGCTCCTGCCCTTGGCTCGCGAGAAACTTGACCTCGAACACGCTAAGCCAAAACTCCCCCGCCCCGCCGCCGTTGAGCCGCCGCACCAGTTCCAGCATCAAGTCGAACTCGGCCCGGAGGGGGGTCTGCTCCTCGGTGGATCGCGTCAGCAGCTTCGTGGCCCGGGCGAGGCAGTCGAGCAGATCGACATCGGTGCGCAGGTTGGGGAACGACTCCGTCAGCACAACTTCGCAAAGCGTGTGAAGTTCGGAGCGGCGGCTGCGGCGGAAGCTGAACTCCGCCAGGTGAAACAGGTCGAGCTTGCCCCGAAACGGCGACTTGGCCCGGCGCGCGCCCTTGGCCACGGTGCCGATGCGGCCGGCCCCGGGGCTGAGCCAATGAACGACGAGGCTGGTTTCCGTCAGCGGAAAAACACGCAGGACCAGGCCGGTGGCACGCTCATCCATCGGCCAGCATTCTCGCCGCCTGTGACTTGAACGCCGCCTGAATGCCGCTCGCGTTTTCCGGCGGCACCGCGCCGAGGCTGACGATGTACTTGATGCCCTCGGCGACCGACATGTCGAGCTTGACCACTTTGCTCTCCGGCAGCACGAGCAGAAAGCCGGTGGTGGGGTTCGGCGTGGTCGGCACGAAAATGCTGATGATGCTTTCGCCCTCGTCGGTTTTCACCTGCTCCCCCGTGACAAAGCCGACCGAGTACAGTCCCTTGCGCGGAAACTCGACCATGATCACCTGTTGGAAGCTGGATTTTTTCTCGGACGTGAACGCCTGGTTGACCTGCTTGACCGTGCCGTAGATTTTCCCGAGCAGCGGCACATTGAGCAGGACGTAGTCCATTAGCTGCACCAGTTTTTTGCCGATGTAGTAGCGCGTCAAAAAACCGAGCAGACCGGTGAGAACGACGGCCTCAAGTATGGCCACCACTTTCCAGCCGAAGTACAGATCCGTGCCGGGCATGCCGTCCTTCCAGATGTCACTCAACTCAATGCCCGGGATGAACCGGAACGGGAAAAGCAGGATGTCGGAAACAGCGACCGCCTGGTTGAACAGCCAGAGTGCCACACCGATCGAGATAATCACCGGCAGCACAACGGCCAGGCCGGTGAAAAAATTCCGGCGTGTCCGCCCAAGCAAAGTCGCTCGCGTACTCATCTGCCAACCACCCTAGTCCCTCTCGCCAAGCGACTCAAGGGAAAGCGTCCCGCCGCCGCCGTCATCAGCTGGTTTTCCTCCCGTTTCATCGTCCCCCGCAGCCCCGGCGCCGAGTCGTCGTACCCGCGCAGATGCAGGATGCCGTGGATCAAGTACCGCGCCACCTCCTCCGCCCATGAGGTTTTGTACTTTCGCGCAAACTCCTCCGCCACCACTGGGCAGATGAAAATGTCGCCAAGGATCGGCCCGGGCTTGGGCGCGTCGCCCGGCTCCCCGTAGTCGAAAGTGATCACGTCGGTCGGCCCGTCGTGCTGCAAATAATCCCAGTTGGCCCTGGCCATCTCGACCGGATCGACGAGGTACACCCCCAGCTCGTGCGCTCCCGGCTCGACCGCTTGGCCAAGCTCGGTCTTGGCCAGCGTCCACTTGGCCAAGCGCCTCAGCAGCCACACATCAGCGGGATGACTCTTTTGGCGGCTGCGGATGGTGAGTGGCATCTTCAGCCTTTGCGGTGGTCGTCGTATGCCTCGACGATTCGCGCGACAAGCGGGTGGCGCACCACGTCCCGTTTCTCGAATTTGCAATGGGCGATCCCCTCGACCTTGGCCAAGGCAACCGGCCCCTCGACGAGGCCGGACGTCTTGCTCGGCGGCAGGTCGATCTGCGTCGGGTCGCCGGTGACGACCACCTTCGAGTTGAACCCCAGCCGCGTCAGGAACATCAGCATCTGCTCGGCTGTGGAGTTCTGCGCCTCGTCGAGAATGATGAAGGCGTTGTTGAGCGTGCGGCCGCGCATGTAGGCCAGCGGCGCAATCTCGATCGTGCCCCGCTCCATATGTTTCTGCACCTCCTCCATCGGCAGTAAATCCTGCAGCGCGTCGTGCAGCGGCCGCAGATACGGGTCGAGCTTCTCCTGCAAGTCGCCCGGCAAAAAACCAAGCGCCTCGCCGGCCTCGACCGCTGGCCGGGTGAGGATGATGCGCGACACTTTTTCCTCCTTCAACGACATGATGGCCATCGCCATCGCGAGAAAAGTCTTGCCGGTGCCGGCCGGCCCCGTGCCAAAAGTGACATCGTGATTCTGGATCGCCTCGATGTAGCGTTTCTGCCCGAGCGTCTTCGGGTGAACCACCGGCTTGCGCGCGGAGGTTTGCAGCATGATCGAGTACAGCCCGTCCAGCGCCTCCGGCCCGTCGCTCAACACGGTGTTCAGCGCGTAGCTGAAATCGCGGTTGCGAATCGCCACCCCGGCCTTGAGCGCGGTCTCGATCGACTGAAATAACCCCGTCGCCCGTGCCACGTCGCCCTCGTCGCCGTCGAGCTTGATCCAGCCGTCGCGATTGGTCGCCTTGACGCCGAGACGCGCCTCGATCATCTGGAGGTTCTTCGGGTTGTTGTTGAAAAGCTGCTGGGCGATCCGGGCGTTGTCAAAGTGCAGCGTCGAAGTCATCAGGATGAGAAATTCGGAAACGAGCCGTTCATGTGCGGCCCAATGTATCCCCCGAATCGAACCGTGTCAAAAACCAGTGCACTGTTGGGTTTCAATCTCTCAGTCGGGACACCGATTCCTCGGATTTGCACAGTTGTTTTTCACCACGAAAAACACGAAAGGCACGAACGTAAAGAATCCCACCGGGATGTTTCTGGAGTTACAGTCAACAGTTCTCAAATCCGTGCTCATCCGCGTCTCTGCACGGCCAACGTTTCAAACCAAGTGGGCGTAACGCTTGTCCTTGGCCAAGTGGGCGACGATTTGTTTTATTTTTTGTGACTCGGATTTTTGGGCGACGAGCATCGCGTCGTCGGTCTGCACGACGATCATGTCGCGGATGCCCACCAGCGCAATCGGCGTGCGGTTTCGCGTGCGGGCATCGAACACGACGTTGTTCGCGGAGTCGATTTGGACGAGGTCGCCGACGACGCAGTTGCCGGCGGCGTCCGGCTTGAGGTGGCGCGCCAGAACCGGCCACGAGCCGAGGTCGTCCCAGCCGAAGTCACCGTCGGCGCAGGCGATGTTTTGAGCATTCTCCATGATGGCGTAATCGACTGAAATCTTTTCCAGCGTGGGGTAGTCTGCGGCCAAGGCGGCGTTGAGCTTGGCCAAGCTGCGGATACCACGCCACTTTTCAGCAGCGGCGAACAGCTTGGGCTGCTGCTGCTGCAACTCGGCTGCGATGGTTTCGTACGACCAAATGAACATCCCGGCGTTCCACCGATAATCGCCGCTTTTGAGGTAGCGCTTGGCCGTGGCGAGGTTCGGTTTTTCGACAAATTTTTTAGCGGTGAAAAAAGTGGACTTGAGCGACTTGGTCGCGGCGGTGGCCAGCTTTTTGCCGACCCGAATGTAGCCGTAGCCGGTGGCTGGCTCGTGCGGCACGGTGCCGATGGTGACGAGCAACGGTTCGCGCTTGGCCAAGTCCATCGAGTCGATCAACACGCGGCGAATCTTCGCCACATCCGGCACGACGTTGTCAGCCGGGAGAATGGCCATCACGCCGTTTTCGGATCGGGCACCGACGAGCGCCGCACCCAGCGCGACGGCGGCGCAGGTGTCGCGTCCGCACGGCTCGCCAACGATATTGCGCTTGGGCAACTCGGGCAACTGTCGTCGCACGGCGGCGGCCTGCACGGCGTTGGTGATGATAAAAATATTCTCGAGCGGCGCGATCGGCTTTACGCGATCAAGTGTCTGTTGGAGGAACGAGCGCTCGCCGAGCAGCGTGATAAGTTGCTTCGGTTTGCGCTCGCGGCTGACCGGCCAAAAGCGTTCGCCCCGGCCACCGGCCATGATGATAATATAACGATCTTTGCGTTGCATTTGCGGGTTGTTAAATCGGTTGTTAAAGGGCGTGCGGCACAATGCTATTCGGAGCCGTCTTGTTGCTGAACGTTTTCTCCCTCTCCCTGCCCTCTCCCGCTGGGAGAGGGTAAGGCGGCAGCGCTGGCTCGTGCAATCGTCGCCGCTTGGGCAACAATCTCTCCCTCTCCCAGCGGGAGAGGGTTGGGGAGAGGGAGAGCGCAGAAAATTATTTCAATGGCCACGGCTTGTTTTCTGTTTTCGCAATTCAGCGGATACCGGCGATGAGGTTTGCCGTGAAGGCCTTGACAGTTGGCACGAGGTCGGCGGCGCGGCCTTTGTCGGCGATTTGGTTGACGATCGCGCTGCCGACGACGACCGCCTCGGCGTTCTTCGCAACCTCGGCGGCCTGTTCCGGGTTCGAGATGCCGAAGCCGACGGCGATCGGGATGTCGGTGTGCTCGCGGATAATTTGAGTCATCGGCCCGATGGTGTCGGAGACGGTTTGCTGCATGCCGGTGACGCCCTCGCGCGACACGTAATAAATGAAGCCCTTGCCGCGCTTGACGATCAACGCCACGCGCTCGGGCGGCGTGGTCGGCGCGACGAGATAGATCGGGCACAGGCCGGCGGCAGCCATCAGCGACTCGTAATCCCCCGACTCTTCCGGCGGAAGATCGAGCACGAGCAACCCATCGACACCGGCATCGGCGGCAACTTGCACAAACTCGGCGAGCCCGCGCTTGTGCAGCAGATTAAAATAAATATAAAGGACGATCGGGATGGCGGACGACTTGCGGATGCGCGAGACGGTCTCGAGCAGTTTCCCCGGCGTGGTGCCGGAGTCGAGGCCGCGCTGGGCCGCCAGTTGGTTGACCAAGCCGTCGGCCAGCGGATCGCTGAACGGCACGCCGAGTTCCAGCACGTCCACGCCGATCTCGTCGAACGCCAGCGCCAGGTCATGCGTCGCGTCGAGGTCGGGGTCGCCCGCGCCGATGTACACCACAAATCCCTTTTGCCCCTCCTGCCTGAGGCGTTGAAACCGTTCTTCAATGCGGTTCATGCGCGGGCATCATGCCAAGCGAGCGCGTCCGAGGCAAGAAACGCGCTTGGCCAAGCAGCTCAAAAACGAATTACGGAATCGCCTTGCCCAAGCGCAGGCCGTATAAAACGCCCGTGCCCGACGCATCGCAAACGACCGCCAGCCACGCCACCGAGTTGCTCCGGCGCAGCCTGGCCAACGGCCGGCTTGGCCACGCGTATTTGTTCGTTGGCGGCACGATCGAGTCGCTCGAGGCCCACGCGACCAGGCTGGCGCGGACGCTCAACTGCCAGTCGCCGCCCGCGACCGGCGAAACCGGCATCCCACTCGAAGCCTGCGGCGGCTGCATCCCGTGCCGCAAGGTCGATTCGGGCAACTTCCCCGATCTCGACTTTGTCCGGCCGGAGAAAAAATCGCGCATCATCAGCATCGAGCAAATCCGGAATCTCACCCGCAAGGTGTCGCTCAAGCCAACCGAGGGACGCTATAAGGTGGCGATCATCACCGGCGCCGACCGCATGCCCGGCCCCACGTTCAACGCCTTCCTCAAGACGCTGGAGGAGCCGCCGGAACGGACGGTGTTCATCCTGTTGACTGTTCACCCGGATCGACTCGGGGAGACGGTTCGCTCCCGCTGCATGCGGGTGAACTTCGGGGGAGAGGCCGACGTGCAACTCAAGGCCAACGACGCGGCTTGGCTTAAGTCGTTTGTCGGCATGAGCGCCGAGGCCGATGCGGGGCTGATGGGGCGCTATCGGTTGCTCGGCAACCTGATGGAACACTTGGCGGCCAAGCGCGACACCATCGAGGAAATCCAGGAGGAAGCGTCGCCGCTGAACCGGTACGTCGACATAGAGCCGACGCTCCGGGAGAAATTGAAGGAGGAACTCACCGCTGCAATCGAGGCGGAGTACCGGCGACAGCGCGGGCAGTTTTTGACCGGGCTCCAGTGGTGGCTGCGCGACGTGTGGCTGGCGGCGCTCCGGCAGGGCCGGGAACTGCTGCACTTTCAGGAATGGGCCGACACTTCGGAGACCGTCGGCCATCGACTGACCCCCGGGCAGGCACTCGAGAATCTGCAATCGATCGAGGCGACGCAGCGTCTGCTTGAGACGACCAACGTGCAGGAGGCGCTCGCGCTCGAGGTCGGTTTGCTCAAGCTCAAATTCTGACCGGCCCCGATGCTCGCCGACACTTCAGAACAAAAGGACCGCGTCTTTTTGATCCTCACCGGTGTTTGGCTTTTCACCGCGCTGTTCCTGTTCGGCAACCCGGTCATCCTCGATTATCTGCACCCGCCCAAGAGCGTGATTTTGGGCGGCGAAAGCCCGCCAAGCGTCCGACAGTACCTGGGCATCCTCGCCGTTCTGGGGCTGGCGTGCGTGCTCGGTTTTTCGCGCCTGGCCAAGCCAAAACTGCAGTTGCCGCCGGGAGTGCCCAAGAGGCTCGCCTGGCTGCCCGCCGCCTGGCTGGGGTGGCAGTTGCTGTCGTTTTTGCAGACGGAAGACCGGGCGATGTCGCTGGCAACGATGATCCATTTTGCCTCGTGCCTCGCGGCGTTTTACCTGGGGCTGTTCGTGCTGGGCCGGATGCGCTTGGCCAAGCTGGCGCTTTGGGGGGCGGCACTCGGCTTGATGCTGAATCTCGCGGACGCCTGCATTGAAAAAACCGGCGGACTCGAGCAGGCACGTAAAAGCATCATCGCACAGATCGAGTCCGGCGAACTGGATCCGGCAACGCTGCCGGCCAAGGCGCGGGACGCGGGGAAAACCATCCCGCCGGAAATCGAAAAACAGATCGCCACCCTGCCGCCCGGAACGGCGGCCAAAGTGCGTCAGCTTCCGATCGAGCTGGTCAAGCGCATGTACAGCACGCGGCTTTACGGGCACATGTTTTACCCGAACGCGCTGGCCGGGTTGATCCTGCTGCTGTTGCCGGTGTCGCTCGCGCTGCTGCTTGGCCAAGGGCGCTGGCGGTTGGCCCGCGCCGCGCTCGCGCTTGGCCTGGGGGCGCTCGGCTTGGCCTGCCTGTACTGGTCCGGGTCGAAGGCGGGCTGGCTGATTGCGATCGCGCTGCTCGGCGCCTGGTTCCTGCATTTGCCGGTGCCGGGCAAACTGAAGCTGGGCTTGGCCGGCGCGGCGATGATGCTTGGCTTGGCCGGGTTCGCCGTGAAGTACGCCGACTACTTTGACCGCGGGGCGACGAGTGTCGGGGCGCGGTTTGGCTACTGGCGTGCCGCTGCGCAGACGGCGATGGAGAAGCCGCTGTTGGGCACCGGGCCGGGGACGTTTCAGCTCGCGTACAAGCGGCATCGCGCGCCCGGGGCCGAGCCGACGCGGCTGACGCACAACGACTATCTACAGCAGGCGAGCGACTCCGGCTGGCCGGGGTTTGCGCTGTACGCGGCGTTCATCGGTGGAGCGGCGTGGATACTGGCCCGGCGGCGGCTGGACGATCCACTGCTGATCGCCGTGCGGCTTGGCCTGCTGGCCTGGGCGCTGCAGGGGTTCGTTGAGTTCGGGCTGTACATCCCGGCGCTGGCATGGCCGGCTTGGCTGATGCTGGGCTGGCTGCTGGCCTCGCCTACAAATTGGTTCGACAAAAGTGCGGCGACTGAATGATAATCCGCGCGGACATGAAGGTACTGTTCCTCAACGGCCCCAACCTAAACCTGCTGGGCCAACGCGAACCGGAGATTTACGGCAGCATGAAGCTGTCGGATATTGAGGATATGGTTCGTGAACATGGCGAGCGGCATGGCATCGAGGTGGTGTTTCACCAATCCAACCACGAGGGCGAACTGGTGACGCAGGTGCAGCAGTCGGCCGGCGACTACGACTACGTGATCCTCAACGCGGCGGCGTACACGCACACGAGCATCGGGCTCAAGGACGCCATCGTCGGCGCGGGCGTGAAAGCGATCGAGATACACCTTACCAACATCCACGCCCGCGAGTCGTACCGGCAAACATCGATCATCGCCCAGGCCTGCATCGGCAGCATTAACGGCTTTGGGGCGGGGTCGTACATCCTCGGCCTCGAGGCGGCGATCCTGCACAACAAGGCCAACGACTGACTCGTTAACAACCCGGCGGCAAAACAGTGCACCAACGTTCGTTACAATTTCCTGCGTTCTCCCTCACCCCAACCCTCTTCCGCTGGGAGAGGAAGCTTGGCCAAGCGCGTCCCGTTGGATTCCTTCTCCCTCAGGGAGAAGGTGGCCGAAGGCCGGATGAGGGTGAAAACCCCGGAGGTTTTATTGTAATGGCTGCCACTTTATCACCCGATTTATAAATGCGATTTCCCATGAAACTCACCCCTCCCCTCACACTTGCGGTGGCGTTGTTCACCGGCATGGCCGCGGGCTGCGTCAACAAGCAGCGGATGACCGAGCCGGCCCGAAGCGTTGGCGAGCAGTTGCTGATCAGCACTGCGATCGACCGGGCTCTCTCAGAATTGGATATGGAGGCCATCCGCCGCCTACAAGGGATCAAGGTATATCTATCGGAGAAATACCTCAAAACGCTCGATCAGGAATATCTGATCGGCTCCCTCCGTGACCTTCTCTTCTCCAATGGCGTGCTGGTGGTTGATGAGGTCGATCATGCAGAGATGATCATTGAGGTTCGAAGCGGGGCCAATTCGCTTGATACCGCTGCGTTTACTTTTGGTATTGCTGAAGACCAAGCAATGCCCAATCCAATTTCTGGGGCTCCAGTAGCACTTCCTGAATTGGCATTATTCAAAAAGCAAAGCAACTTTTCGGTGACCAAGGTCTCCCTAGTGGCCTATCGAGCTAACACCCGTGAACACGTGTTTTCCTCGAGAACTTTGCTTGGTGGAGCTTATGACAAGCATTTTCAACTACTTGGGCTAATTAGATTGCGCTTTACAGATGTTCCAGAACTGAAAACCATCAAAAGTCGGAAATAATCTACTCTTTCAATACCATCAATACCAAGAGCTCTAAAACCGCCATTTGCTCGCTAAAGCAATAATCTCAACCCTCCCCACTGATTAGGGATAAAAACCATCAGCTCGGGCAAGTACAAGATCTTTTCCAAAATCGCATTGACGCCGGGGCAAACGCCGGTAGCATGCGCGACCCGATTTCCGGGACTCAACTGAAAACATTTTCTTTTTAACTATGGCAGTAAAAGTAGCAATCAACGGATTCGGCCGCATCGGTCGTTTGGCTTATCGTGCAATGGTGGAACAGGGCCTCGTCGGCGACGCGATCGACGTGGTGGCCGTGGGCGACAT
>Ga0208879_1002692_pt1 | contig 15322 bp, 14 predicted proteins | sample Knorr_S15_td_Bot_FD_185605 | JGI IMG/M metagenome (GOLD analysis project Ga0208879, IMG submission 185605) | Marine microbial communities from Southern Atlantic Ocean transect - Knorr_S15_td_Bottom_ad_5009_LV_A (SPAdes) (version 2) | ecosystem: Environmental > Aquatic > Marine > Oceanic | place... | reverse complement strand
CATTCTTTGGGTAGGTTGGTTTGAGCGCAGCGAAACCCAACGTAAGCAGAGATGTCAGCTTTCAGACGTCAGATTAGACTGATGGGGTTGTTAAGTTCAGTGTCTCACTCAGAAATTAAATCCCGTAGGAGGCACTTTAGTGCCGAATTAGAACCATTCTTACAATTAGGCTTGAGCTAGACTCTTTAAACTTTACTCTCGCTAACTCGCTAACTCGCTAACTCGCTAACTCGCTAACTCACTTCCAACATAAAGCCTTATGTTTTCAGCATTTGTGCGCTGAGTGAATATCATGGTATTCGCTGTGTGTATCAGTAATTGTTGCTGCTTTTTTTCGAGTTTTAATTCTGCGCTAAGTAGCTCTTTGCGAATGGTGGGGTAGTCTGAAATCTCGGCTTGAATGGTTTTAAGGTAGGCGCGTGTGGCTCTTAGGGGCTGTAAAGCCTGTTGATCAAATGTAGCAATGCACAATTCAAGCTCACTCAGTTGAGAGGGGGTTACAGCCAGCTCTAAAGAATCAAGATAATAAAGCAGCAGGCACAGGTTTACATTTTTGCCTTGCTGGTCTTGATAGCCTAGTAGCTTGGTTTGCATGCCGTCTTTGCTGTAAAGCTGACATGCAAACTGCCAAAACTGTTCGCTGTTAAGCGGTTTCATCGGCAAAGGCCTGCTCTTTTTCTTCAAGCTCTTCAAGTGCCATAAGCAGCTCTTCTTCAACGTTATTAAGCTTTGGGGTTAAGCTTGCTTGCTTAGTGAGTAGCTCTGTCAGTTTTGCTTTATTCTCATCACTGTATAAATCATTGTCGGCAAGTGCGTTTTCGATTTCTCCAAGCTCTGTAGAGTACTTATCAAGTTGCTTTTCCAGCTTTTCGATTTGCTTTTTCAATGGTTGCACTGACTTTCTGAACTCAGCTTCTAAGCGCTTTTGCTCTTTGCGGTTAACGCTTGAATGTGCTTTAGGTGCATTGTCTTCAGGGCTTTTAGCGGCTTCTTTATTGGCATTCAGTAGCCATTGGTAATAGGCATCAAGGTCATAACCAAACTGTGTTACTTCGCCGTTATCAACGAGGTAATACTCATCAGCGGTGTTTTTAAGCATGTGACGGTCGTGCGATACGGTCACCATAGCGCCTTCGAAGCCTTGTAGTGCCATTACTAAGGCATGACGCATTTCTAAATCGAGGTGGTTGGTTGGCTCATCCAGTAACAGTAGGTTTGGCTTTTGATATACCAGCATTGCCAGTACTAAACGGGCTTTTTCACCGCCAGAAAATGGCGCAACTGGCTCAAGTGCTTTATCGCCAAAGAATGCAAAGCCGCCTAAAAAGTCACGTAGTGACTGCTCTGGAGCTTGTGGATTTAAACGTTGTAAATGGGTCACTGCACTGGCTTTTAAATCAAGTGACTCAAGCTGATGCTGCGCAAAGTAACCAATATTTAAGCCCTGATGCTGAAATACTTCACCTGCTTGAGGTTGTAAATCGGCAGCTAATAATTTAATCAGTGTTGATTTACCCGCACCATTTCGGCCAAGCAGCGCAATACGGCTACCCGGCACAAGGTTTAGCTTAATGCTGTGTAAAATGGTGGTGTCGCCATAGCCTGCTTTGGCTTGGTCGAGGGTCATTAACGGGTTTGGTAGCGCTGTTGGCTTGGCAAACTCAAAATCAAAAGGTGAGTCAACATGGGCTGGGGCTAACTTTTCCATCCGCTCTAGGGCTTTTACGCGGCTTTGTGCTTGCTTAGCCTTACTAGCTTTTGCTTTAAAGCGCGTAATGAACTTTTCTAGGTGAGCAATTTGTTCTTGTTGCTTTTCGAACATCGCTTGTTGTTGTAATAATCGCTCTGCTTTTTGGCGTTCGAATTGTGAGTAATTGCCTTTATAAACATTTATTTTTTGTGCGTCTATGTGCCAAATTTGGTCAACTACGGCATCTAAGAACTCTCGGTCATGGGAGATAAGCACTAGAGTGCCTGTGTAGGCTCGTAAAAAACGTTCTAACCAGTAAACCGCATCGAGATCTAAGTGGTTGGTTGGCTCATCCAGCAGTAATAAATCGGCATCACGAATAAGTGCTTGTGCTAAGTTTAAGCGCATACGCCAACCACCAGAAAAGGCACTCACTGGGTTGTCTATTTGCTCATTACTAAAACCTAAACCGTGTAATAGCTCACCTGCTTTTGCTTCAATGCTATAGCCTTGAATATGTTCTAGGCCAATATGTGCTTTTGCCTGCGCATCGCCGTCGTTATTTTGCTCAGCTTCGCGAAGTGCAATTCTTAGCGCGTAATATTCAGGATGACCTTGTAATACATAATCGAGGGCACTGATTTCGAGCGCAGGTGTTTCTTGTTTTACAGAGGCAATTGACCAGTCTTTAGGAATTTGGCATTCGCCGGCATCGAGTTGCAATTCAGACTTTAGTAGCGCGAACAGCGTTGATTTACCACAGCCATTAGCGCCCACAAGGCCGACTTTATGCTCTGGGAATAAGGTGGCAGAAGCCCCTTTTAGTAAGGCGTTACCACCACGTAGAAGTTCGATGTCTGAAATTTGGATCATGAATGTTTACTTGCACAGCACTGATTAAATTGCCGCTATCATAACACGGATCACATTAGCCTTCGCAATCGTATCAAACAGAGAATTATTAGGCTAAAATAGCCGCCTACATGCCACGGGAGATCATCTATGAGACAAAGAAAACGCTTTATTGCTGGAGCATCGTGCCCTGAATGTAAGGCCATGGATACCATGATGCTTTATAAAGAACATGATGTGGAAAAAGTGGAGTGCGTACAGTGTGGTCACAAAATGACGCAACCAGAGCAGGCAGTTCAGGCCTCAACGCGTCAATTCGAACAAGTGATTGGTGTGTTCAAGCCGGGCGATTAATACCCGGCTCTATTCACCTGATTAATAATGAGGTGGAGGCGGCTCTTGAAGCTGTGACATTAAAGAAGGCTGCTGCGCTTCTTTAATCTTTTCTGCAAGTAACTCAGTCTGGCGTTTCATTTTTGCCAGCTGCTGTTGGTGCGCTTTAAGCTCATCATTCAATATTTCAATTGTTTCATCTTGAAAAGCGACTTTTGCTTCAAGTTCCATTAAACGATGTTCAATTGTATTCATTTGATTCTCTTAGATTAAAACTTTCAGCGAATCCGCTGGAGCTTTCGGTTAATAACGCTTGGTTGTTATCAGTAAACGCAACATCTAACACCACGGCTGATTTCGGGCGGCTTCCTTCTCGAGGAATCACTTGCCACGTATGTAACTTTTTACCTGACTCTAGCTGCCATAAATCGACCAATCGATTGGGTGAACCTGTTGCAAGTAAAGTGCCTTCATCATTAAAACGGACGGCGGTAAAAATTTTCTGACGCGCAATATACGCCAGTTTGCTAACAAGATCACCTGTAGTCAGTTGCCATACATTTGCTTGCTTCATACTGTCTGCGGTAAATGCGTATCGACCTTGTGGATCAAGGGCAACTTGAGTAACGCGACTTGGGTGGTTAAAGCGATGGATCACTTGCCCTGTGCGAGTGTCCCAAAAGTAAGCTACATAGTCATTTGAGCCGCTTATGGCGTAGTGGCCGTTAGGTGAAAGGTCAACAACATTGACTTTTTCTTGGTGGCCAAGGAACTCTATGCGTCTGCCACTCTCTAAGTCGAGGTAAACGACTACACCGTCGGCGCGGCCATATAACACACTGCGCCCTTGGTTACTTATCGCGATATCTCGAATTGTTGAGGCGTGTATTTTGTAATAACCCGTGTTGTTGCCCGTGGCAATGTCCCACACTGCAAAGGTGGACTTTTCAGCGGTCACTGCATGGCTATTGTCGTAAGAGATAGCAACAGTATGAACCAAGCTATCTTGATTTTGTTGTTGAAACCATTGGTATTTTAGCACCTGTTGTTGATTATCCCACAGTGCGACCCCATGGTGTATTGATGAGATTAAGCTGTATTTGCCATCGTGCGACAGCGCACTGGCGAAGGCACCTTTAGCCGCATGCTCATAGCGTGCAGTTGATTGCTCATGTTGCTCAGAGCACGCTACAACTAAGCAAAGGCTGAGCAGATACAAAAAAGTACGAAATATCGACATATTACGAGTATTTCCCCTTAACTCTTAGTGATTGAGAGGTTAGACTAGGTCTCGTTGAAGGCCTAGGTTGTTAGTCTAATCGCTGATCATGCATAAGCATGACATTAGTTATTAGACAAGCAGCCTACCATGTAGGTCGTTAATCTTTAACTAGTAATAATACAATAATTGACAACTGCAAAGTGTGTCGGAGATATAAAATGAGAAAGACGATTAAATTGTCATTGATTGCAGCGTCAGTTTTAGCGCTTACAGCTTGTAATCAGGAAGCAAAAAAAGAACAGCAAGTTGAAGTTAAACTAGAGACTGAAGCTCAGCAACAAGCATACGGTATTGGTGCATCTGTTGGTAACTTCTTAAACCAAGATCTTGCTGATAAAAAAGCGTTAGGTGTTGAACTAGACGAAGCGCTTCTTAAGCGTGGTTTTGAAGACGCGCTAGCAGGTAATGCTAAACTTGATGACGAAAAAATTCGTGAAGTGTTAACGGCGCTTGACCAAAGCATTCGCACTAAACAACAAGAAAAAGCGAAAGTAGAAGCTGAGAAGAGCAAAGCTGAAGGCGAAAAATTCCTAGCTGAAAACGCGAAGAAAGAAGGCGTGACAGTAACTGAATCTGGCCTACAGTACGAAGTGATCACTGAAGGTGAAGGCGAAAAGCCAGTAGCAACTGACGTTGTTAAAGTACACTACAAAGGCACTTTATTAGACGGTACTGAGTTCGATAGCTCTTACTCACGTAACGAACCAACTACGTTCCCACTTAATCGTGTGATCCCAGGTTGGACTGAAGGTTTACAATTAATGCCAGTTGGCTCTAAGTACAAGTTCACTATTCCATCTGAACTTGCATACGGCGAGCGTGATCTTGGTAAGATCCCAGCTAACTCAACGCTTGTTTTCGAAGTAGAATTACTTGAAATCCAAAGCGATGACAAAGCTGTACCAGCTGAGTAATATTAAACTCAATAAAAAAGGGCCGATTGGCCCTTTTTTTACGCGTGAAGTTTATTAACTAAATGCCGTTTCTTTCATTTTTAATGTGCCACTATCAGCATCAAGCTCAACCACAGTGCCAACAGGCAAGATAAATTGGCGCTTAATATGGCCAATCATAGCTCCACGATAAGCAGGAATTTCCAGCGGTTTTATATAATCTGCAAAAATATCGTCAAGGGTTAAAGAGCCATAACCACGGCCAGGCTTACAGTCATTACAATCGCCAAACACAAAGCCCGCAATTTTATCAAGTGCGTCCATGAGTTTGAGTGTGCTCATCATTCTGTCAATTCGATACGGCGCTTCGTCGATATCTTCTAAAAATAAAATTGCGCCATTAAAGTCAGGTAAATAATTCGATCCTGCAAGGGCTGTCAGTACCGTTAAGTTACCGCCGATTAATCGCCCAGAGGCTTTACCTGATGTGATCGTTTGGGTCAGGTACTGAGTGTTAACAAGCTCATCATCGGCTTTTGGTAAGTTTTGGAAATGCATCAACTTACGCGCTTCGAACATGTTCTTAAATTGCGCAACATGAAACGGGTTCCAGTCGCTTGATGCATTTGGGCCATGAAAGCTGATTAGCCCAGCTTGAGAGAGTAGTGCATTGTGTAGAGCGGTAATGTCCGAATAGCCCATCAGAGGTTTTGGGTTGTTACGGATCATTGCGTAGTCGAGCAAAGGTAAAATACGGGCAGCCCCTGAACCGCCACGTAAACACAAAATGGCATCAACCTCTTTGTCACTGAATAAACTATTTAAATCGTCGGCTCGCATTACATCAGTGCCTGCTAAATGTCCGCGTCTTGCTAAAATGTTTGGTGCAAGCTTAGCCTTGTAACCCAGTGCCTCTATAATGCCTTTTGCTAGTATAATATCAGCCTGTTCGGCAGTGGCAGCTGACGGGCTACACACACCAATTGTGCCGCCTTTTTCCAGCGCTTTTGGCTTAATTAATGTTTGGGTACTGCTATTCTGAGCAGCCATTAAAGGAGCTGATGTTAAACTTGCGCCAGCAGCAAGGATTGAAAGTGACTTTAAAAATGACCGTTTATTCATAGCGAGCCTCATGTTTTTATAGTATGAGTATCGCATTGAAAAAAATATTTCAAATATTTGTTACGAATGGAATAGATGATTCTTTTTAGGCAGGCAAAAAAGGTGCTTTTCAGCAGAGAGCGTTTCTCTGCTGTGCAACTAAGCTGTTAGCTGGTGTGATTAGAATATAAGTTATCGATTAACTCATCCTCTAGCTCAAAGCGCAGTTCAAGTGCTTCGCCTAAGATTGATAAATCTTTATCAAATTCATCAAGCAAGTCATCTTTGTCAACTTCTGCGTATTTGTCGTTAAAGTCGAGTGCTACATCTGTGGTTTCAGAAATGCGCGGGTATAAGGCATTCGCCAGCTTTTGGCTTTCAGGACCTTTTTCTTCACACGCTTTGGCAATGTCGTCGTAAATTTCGAAATGGCCAGCAGAAAGGTAATCCATCAGAATTTGGCAAAAGTTTTGAATTTGCAGTTGATCAGGAAGGGCGTGATCTTTCTTTTCGTACGGTGAAAAGCCTGCAATACGGCAGAACAACACAAGCAGCTCTTGACGTTCTGTGAGCCATTTGTCGATTACAGAGTGACTACCACCCCATTTTTGTTGAGCTTTTTCCAAACGCGTCAGCATATTTCATCTCCTCGCTGAGTAGGTTTTCCTTTGTATATATAAAAAGGAAATATGACACAAAGATCAACTAAATTCTTAGTGTCTAATTGCAACAGATTGTAAAAGCCATTCTAAAGACATATTTTTCAGCGTTGAATGGGCCAAAAAATAACCTTGTTTTTAGAGTGGACTTTTTTTGCTCTCATTGCAGTGTATGGGAATTGATTCAAAACTACTAGTATTAATTTTGCAATTTTTATCTAAGCGGAGGAGTTGTAATTTGCTGATTTAGAAAAGAAAAAACCACCAAAATTGGTGGTTTAATTCTTTTTCTAAGACTTGTTAAAACAAGCGTTCTTATTATTATGGGAAGATTGTTGTTCTTATTGTTATAAGATTTTTATTATTGTTTTTGTTAACGCGGGATAAGTTATACCAAGCTTTTTTGTATGTTGCAAATTTATTAATGAAAAGTTTTAAATTTATTTTGTTTTCGCTCAAAAAACACACTATAGGCTTAGGTCGGCTTAAAAAACATGATCTATATCTAGCCTTGATTATCTATCCATAGTGAGACGCGCAATATGGTGATACAATCTGCTCAATTTCATTCAGTTCTAGGATTCTATACGCATGAGCGAATTAAAAAACGATCGTTATTTACGTGCACTACAAAAGCAACCTGTTGATGTCACACCGGTATGGATGATGCGCCAAGCTGGCCGTTATTTACCTGAATACCGTGCTACACGTGCCCAAGCAGGCGACTTTATGAGTTTATGTAAAAACGCTGAACTTGCTTGTGAAGTAACGTTACAGCCATTACGTCGTTATCCGCTTGATGCTGCAATTCTATTCAGTGATATTTTAACTATTCCTGATGCTATGGGCTTAGGTCTTTACTTTGAAACAGGTGAAGGTCCGAAATTTGAACGTCCGATTTCTTCATTAGCAGATGTTAAAAAAATCCCAAAAATCGATCCAACTGATGAGCTTGGTTATGTAATGAATGCGGTAAGTACGATTCGCCGCGAATTAAAAGGTGAAGTACCGCTAATTGGTTTCTCTGGTTCACCTTGGACACTTGCTACTTACATGGTTGAAGGTGGTAGCAGCAAAACATTCGGTAAAATCAAGAAAATGGCCTTTGCAGAACCACAAACACTGCACCTATTACTTGATAAACTAGCGGACTCAGTAATCGACTATTTAAACGCGCAAGTTAAAGCGGGCGCGCAATCGTTAATGGTATTTGACTCATGGGGCGGTGTATTAAGCCCACGTGATTACAATGAGTTTTCATTACAATACATGCACAAGATTGTTGATGGCTTAATTCGCGAATACGATGGCCGTAAAGTGCCTGTGACGTTATTTACTAAAAATGGTGGTCAGTGGATTGAAGCAATTGCAGCAACAGGCTGTGATGCAGTAGGTCTAGACTGGACTATCAACATCGGTGATGCAAAACGTCGTGTTGGCGATAAAGTCGCGCTGCAAGGCAACATGGACCCAGCAATGCTGCATGGTACGCCTGAGCGCATTCGCCAAGAAGTTGCCACTATCCTAGAAGACTTTGGTACAGGTTCTGGCCATGTATTCAACCTAGGTCACGGTATTACACCAGATGTAGACCCAGAAAACGCAGGTGTATTTATCAACGCCGTTCATGAATTCAGTGGTAAATACCACAAATAAGCAAAAGCTAATCGTAAAAAAGCCCGCATTAAGCGGGCTTTTTTATTTACTTAAACAAACGATTTAAACCATTTAATGCAGCTACGCGATAGGCTTCAGCCATAGTCGGGTAGTTGAACGTGGTATTTACAAAGTAATCAATGTTATTACCGCCGTTCTTTTGTTCCATAATAGCTTGACCGATGTGAACGATTTCAGAGGCACGCTCACCGAAGCAGTGCACACCCAGTACTTCTTTGGTATCAACATGGAATAAAATCTTTAAGCTACCCACCTCAGTGCCTGCAATTTGCGCACGCGCTAAATGCTTAAATTGAGCACGGCCTACCTCGTAAGGGACTTTTGCAGCAGTTAACTCTTGCTCGGTTTTACCCACTGAGCTCATTTCAGGGATTGTATAAATACCTGCTGGGATATCAATGATCAGCTTTTCATCACAGTTACCACATGCAATCGCATCGGCTGCAATACGGCCTTGATCAAATGCTGCACTGGCAAGGCTTGGGTAACCAATGACATCACCCACAGCATAAATGTTATCGACTTCTGTTTGGTATGTTTCATTCACTTTAAGCTGGCCACGACCATCTGCTTTTAAGCCCACGGCTTCAAGGTTTAATGTGTCTGTGTTACCCGTACGACCATTGGCAAATAAAATACAGTCAGCCTTAACACGCTTGCCTGATTTTAAGTGCATTACCACACAATCATCGCGAGTTTCTACGCGATCAAACTCTTCATTATGACGAATAACAATACCGCTATTCCAAAAGTGATAGCTCAGAGCATCTGAAATTTCTGCATCCATAAAGGCAAGTAGGCGGTCACGGGTATTCACTAGGTCAACCTTGGCGCCTAAACCTTTAAAAATAGAGGCATACTCACAACCAATTACACCAGCACCATAAATCAGCACACGATGAGGGTCATCTTCAAGGCCTAAAATGGTATCGCTGTCGTAAATACGTGGATGTTTAAAGTCTACACCCGGTGGACGATAAGGGCGCGAGCCAGTAGCAATAACGATTGTTTGTGCAGTAAGCGTTTCAAATGAACCGTCTAGGTGCGTTACTTTAATGGTGTGTTTATCAATAAACTCAGCATCACCTTGATACATATGAATGCGGTTACGTTCATAAAAGCTGCTACGTAAATTAGATTGCTTTGAGATGACGTTACTTGCGTGGCGCAAAATATCTGGGAAAGTTAAGCGGTTAGGGCGCTCACTAATATTAAATAGCGGGTTTGCTTTATATTCAATATAACGACTTACAGAATGACGTAATGCTTTTGACGGAATAGTACCCCAGTGCACACAGCCGCCACCTACCGCTTCTTGGCGCTCAATAACAGCGACTTTTTTGTTGCTTTTAGATAGGTTCATGGCGGTACCTTCACCGCCAGGACCTGTACCTATGATGATTGCATCATATTGATAAGATGGAGTATCTTTTTGCTTTACTTGTTGTTTGGCCACAGCCGCTCCTATGTTAACTAAAAGAGGCTTTTAACAACCTCGCATTTAGTGCAAGCCAAGCCTGCTTTTGGTTTTCCCAAGCGGCTTCAAGCTCGTGATATTGTGTCATTAATGCTGATTTTTCACACTGTTTCATCATTTTGTTGCGTTTGATTTCTAACACGCGTTTTTGCAACGCACAGAAGTGTTGCAGTTTTTTCAGCAGTAAATCGTACTCAGATTGTAATAATGTAAGCTTATCTTGCGCTAAAGGCAATTTTGCAAGGCGACCTTGGGTCTTACTCATCAAGGTTTCTGCTTTGGCTTTTTCGATTCGCTCAATCGGTGTGCGCTTTAATTTTGAAGCAAGACCGATTGCCGCTAAAGAGCGGATCATCCATTTAGTTGGATCATAGTGATACCACTTAATGCCATTGCGATAGTCGCTAGCAAAAATGTGATGGAAGTTATGATAGCCTTCACCATATGTGAATAGCGCTAAAAAGCCATTATCACGGGCGGTGTTTTTTTCTGTGTATGGACGTGAGCCCCAGATATGTGCCAGCGAGTTGATAAAAAAGGTAAAGTGTTGGCTCAATACTAAGCGCAGTAAACCAACCAATAATAACATGCCCCATACATCGCCAAGCATTAAACCAAGTAGTAAAGGAATACCAAAATTAGTCGCGACGACTAACTTCATATAGTGACGGTGTTGCCACATAACGACTTTGTTTTTTTGTAAGTCACGGCAGTTACTGTAGTTACCGTATTGTTCGCCTTGATAATCGCGCAGCATCCAACCGATGTGGCTATACCAAAAACCATTGGTAGCGGCGTAAGGGTCTTTGATTGGATCATCAACTTGACCATGGTGAATACGGTGATCGCTACTCCAGTGCAAGGCACTATTTTGTAATGCAAAAGCACCACCTAAGGCAAAAATCACTTCAATAACAGGGTGCACATCATAGGCTTTGTGTGCCCACAAGCGGTGATAACCTGCAGTAATAGAAAGTCCGGCGTAGAACATACAGCCAACAAAGGCTATCCACTGTGTACTGGTGTATCCGTAGCTAAAGCCATACCAAGGAACAAGGGTGATCGCGGCCAAAAATGTAAGGCTAAAAAATAGCACATTGGTCCAAATAATCGGTGGTTTTTTCATCTGAATAAATCTCGGCGTACAGTTGTACGCTAAAATAGTGTTTCATTCTCTCCGCGTCAAGTATTAGACTGTCTCATTAACCGAAAAATCATTAAAAGTTCACGCTGGGAGTTTCCATGTCGGGTGTTAGAGCGCAACAGAAACAAAAAACACGACAAGCACTAATCGAGGCCGCATTCAATCAATTGAGTGCCGATCATAGTTTTTCTAATTTAAGTTTGCGTGAAGTTGCCCGTGAAGCAGGGATTGCACCCACCTCTTTTTACCGCCACTTTAAAGACATGAATGAGCTCGGTTTGACCATGGTTGATGAAGCCGGTTTGACACTTCGCCAACTTATGCGCCAAGCGCGTCGCCGTATTGAGAGCGGCGGTAGTGTGATCACGACATCAATCGTGACCTTTATGGAGTTCATCGATAACTCGAGCAACCAATTTAGATTGTTATTGCGTGAGCGTTCAGGAACTTCAAAAGCATTTCGTGCTGCGGTTGCTCGTGAAATTAAACATTTCATTTTAGAGCTTGCGCATTATCTTGAAAGTGAAACACCATGCGACCCAACTCATGCATATATTCAAGCCGAAGCCATGGTGACTTTAGTATTTAACGCCGGTGCCGAAGCCCTCGATATTGAAGGGACACAACGTGAAGAACTGGTTGAACGCTTGATCTGGCAATTACGCTATATTGCTCGCGGTGCCACTTTGTATGGTCGTGATAATAAAGGTAGTGTAGAAAAAACTGTCTAAAGCATGGTGGATTTTCGTTCCTGTTTTATGTATCTTACGCTGCCAAATTAAGTAACTGTTTTTAGTTATTCATTTACCTCACAATATGAATAAATAGCGAGGACGCATATGCTCACCAAGGATCCGGTGAATGATACTCATGCCCATTTTTTAGTACAGAGCGAACAAACAACGGTAAAAAATAGCCCAAGCTTTCGAGAGCTGAGCCGCAGTTTGTTATATTCGTTACCGAAAAGTCTGCAAAAGAAAATTCAAGATAACCTGCTTGGCGTATTAGACGCTCATCAGGTCTCACAATTTCGAGATGATAAACGCTGCCAGTTTTGGATTAACCAAAATGGTTGGAAGCGAGTTCCTTACAGTCAGTTTCGCCATGTTTATAGCCGAATTGCGCTATACCCAAAAAGCGCTACTATTTCAAAGATCCATAGCTCAGAGGCTGATAGCAATGCAACATCAGTTGATTTGAGAGACCAACAAGCTAGGCAATTACAAAGCAACGACAACGAAGGACAGCCCAACAGGATAGAGCAACACATTATTTATACTCGTCGAGTTATCTACAGAGCTGTAAATTCTCACAATCAACTATATCGACTGTAGAGCTAAATATTTTCTTTACGTTTTCTAGTTACAGATTGCTCGATCATTATTTTATTTATCATGTTTAATACATTGAATTGGTATTTTTATTTGTTTTATGTTGACTTGTTGGCTTAAAAAATCTCTTGGCGGTGTGTTTTTATCGGTTTTGTGGAAAAATTATGCTTGCAAGCTGGTTTTTTGAATGTTAAAAATACAGCCACTGAACACACATTTAGTAAATTAAGATGCAAATTACACATTCAATTACATTAAAACTAAACCTCTTACTGCTTAAATCAGTGAGCGGGGCTTAGTGTATTTGCATTTGTAGAACATTAAAAAACCCCGCAACCGCGGGGTTTTTTTTATCTCGCTAATGGGTCATTGGGAACGAGGACAGTTTATGAAAGATAAGGTTTGGATTTTTGACACAACGTTACGTGATGGTGAGCAAGCATTAAAAGCAAGCCTAACCGAAGACGACAAAATTCAACTTGCGCATACCATTAGCCGCTTAAATGTGGATGTAATGGAAGTGGGTTTTCCGGTATCTAGCCCGGCAGATTTTCGCTCTGTACAGCGCATTGCGACTGAAGTGAAAGGGCCGATTATTTGTGGCTTAGCACGTGCAGTAGCAAAAGATATTGAAGCATGTGGTGAAGCACTTCGCCCGGCAGAGCAGGGCCGTATTCATACATTTATTGCAACCAGCCCATTACACCTTGAGCACAAATTACGTATGAGCTTAGACGATGCAACGGCAATGGCTGTTAAGTCGATTCAACTTGCACGTAACTATACAGATGACGTTGAGTTTTCGTGTGAAGATGCTGGTCGTACACCGCATTGGGATTTATGCCGCATCGTTGAAAAAGCTATTGATGCGGGTGCATCAACTATCAACTTACCTGACACCGTGGGCTATGTAACGCCAGACGAATACGCAGCGATGATCCATCACTTAATGAACAATGTGCCAAATATCGACAAGGCGCGTTTAAGCGTGCATTGCCATAACGATTTAGGTTTAGCGGTTGCTAACTCAATCGCTGCAGTACAAGCCGGTGCTCGCCAAATCGAATGTACGATTAATGGCATTGGTGAGCGCGCAGGTAACTGTTCGCTTGAAGAAGTGGCGATGATCATGAAGATGCGTGAAGACCACTTAAAAGTGCATACCGATATTCGTAGTGAAGAAATTTACCGTGCTTCGCGTCAAGTCGCGAAGATTTGTAATATGCCAGTACAACCAAACAAAGCAATTGTTGGTGAAAATGCCTTTGCACACAGCTCAGGGATCCACCAAGACGGCGTATTAAAAGCCCAAAACACTTACGAAATAATGTCGCCAGAAAGTGTCGGTGTACCTAATAACCAATTAAACATGACTTCGCGTTCAGGTCGTCATGTTATTGAGCATCGTTTAGAAGAGTTAGGCTATCAAAAATCTGATTACGATATGGATAGCTTATATGAGAGTTTCTTAGCATTAGCAGACCAAAAAGGTACTGTGTATGACTACGACTTAGAAGCGATGATTTACTTTAACCAAATTAAAGATAAAGACGAAAAGTATCAACTTGAGTTTGTTAACTCGACGTCTAACTCACAATCGGTGGCGAGCTCAACAATCGGCATGACAATTGATGGTGAGTCAAAGCAAGAGGCCGCAACAGGGAATGGCCCTGTAGAAGCATCATTCTTAGCAATTGAGCGCTTAACGGGTATGTCGGTTGAGATGATTGAATACAACCTAGAAGCAACAGGCCAAGGTGCCAGCTCGCTAGGGCAAGTGAATATTATCGCTAAATACGATGGTCGCCCATATCACGGCGCGGGCATTGCAGCGGATGTGGTAGAAGCGTCAGTACGCGCCATGATCCGCGTTTATAACTTAATTTATCGTGCACAAAAAGTGTCTGATTTAAAACAACAGAGGAAAGCAGGATGAGTCAATCGAATTACAGTATCGCAGTATTAGCAGGCGACGGGATTGGTCCAGAAGTTATGGCAGCAGCAGAAACCGTCTTGGATGCTGTAAGCGAAAAGTTTGGTTTTACTTTGACTCGTCATCACCACGCGATTGGAGGTGCTGCCATTGATGAGTTTGGTCAGGCACTGCCGCAAAGCACACTGAGTGCCTGTGAAAATGCCGATGCGATTTTATTTGGCTCGGTAGGCGGCCCTAAGTGGGAAAACTTACCGCCGAATGAGCAACCTGAGCGAGCTTCGTTGTTGCCACTGCGCAAGCATTTTGGTTTGTTCTGTAATTTACGCCCAGCACAATTATTACCAGCACTAAGTGCTGCGTCACCACTTCGTGCAGATATCAGCGCACAAGGCTTTGATATCTTATGTGTTCGCGAGCTAACCGGTGGTATTTATTTCGGTGAAAAAGGCCGCAGTGGCGAAGGGGAGCAAGAAGCTGCTTTCGATACCCAAACATACTCACGTAAAGAAATTGAGCGCATCGCACGCTTTGCCTTTGAAGCCGCAAAGCTGCGTAGTAATCATGTTACCTCGGTTGATAAAGCGAATGTGTTAGCGACCAGCGTACTTTGGCGTGAAGTGGTCTCTGAAGTAAGCAAAGATTACCCAGAAGTAAGCCTTGACTACATTTATGTTGATAACGCGGCAATGCAGTTAGTAAAACAGCCAAGTCAGTTTGATGTATTACTTTGCGATAACTTGTTTGGCGACATTTTGTCTGATGAGTGCGCGATGATCACAGGCTCTATGGGCTTATTACCATCAGCGAGTTTAAATCAGTCTGGCTTTGGTTTGTATGAACCTGCTGGTGGCTCAGCACCAGATATCGCTGGCAAAGGGGTTGCAAACCCTATCGCACAAATTTTAAGTGCTGCGCTTATGCTGCGTTATTCTCTAGGGCAAGATGAA
>Ga0208879_1002690_pt1 | contig 15327 bp, 10 predicted proteins | sample Knorr_S15_td_Bot_FD_185605 | JGI IMG/M metagenome (GOLD analysis project Ga0208879, IMG submission 185605) | Marine microbial communities from Southern Atlantic Ocean transect - Knorr_S15_td_Bottom_ad_5009_LV_A (SPAdes) (version 2) | ecosystem: Environmental > Aquatic > Marine > Oceanic | place... | reverse complement strand
GTGCTCGGAAATGCCACTGCCTTCGATACCGATGGCGACGGCGTGCAGGATCCGCAGGATGACTGCCCCGTTGCCGCGGGCAACAGCACCGTCGACCGAACGGGTTGCCCTGATAGGGATGGAGACGGAACCAGTGACAAGAATGACCCGTGGACGATTCAGAGCGGCGGGTTCTTGCAGGATGCACATCAAGCGTTAAGCGGCGATTACTATACTGCACTTTTCAACCATAACGGAAGCCAGTATCTGACCTCTGATGAAGGAGATTACATGCGGATTTGGGATACTGCAACGAGACAGAACCTGAGGTCTGTGCAACTAAGCGGATTCGGGGATGTCAGTTGGTCGCCTGATGGGACTTTTGTCGCCGCAACAACGAGTGGTGACGAGTTGAAAACCTACTATTCAAGCAATATGACACCACTCTTCTCTGTAGGTACTAGTGGTGAGGATACACATGAATTGGAATACAGTTCAGATGGCTCAATGATTGCTGTTGTCGGTGCTCGCGACGGAGGAAGCGGGAATGGACAAGTCGAGATTTTCGATTCAATGAATGGAACGCTGATTCATTCATTTGAGCCAGCAGGCGAGGACCAATTCTATTCTGTCGATTGGAGTCCTGACAGCAGTCGGATTCTAATTGGAGGTGATGAGGATGTTTGGATCTACAATGTCGGCGGAAGTTGGACCGCTAATCGTTCCTTCAACACCAACCGGGGAACTAACAACGCTGTTGCATGGTCTCCAGATGGTAATTCCTTTGCAACATGCGAGGCATATACGTCAAGTGGCGCGCGTGTGAGGATGTTCGATATCGCCAGTTCACAGGAAATTTGGGCTTATTCCACCTCAACCACTTGCAACGACCTCGCTTGGTCTCCAGACTCAACGCAAGTGGCCGCTTCTATGACCTACTATCAGTCGGATGGTGCAAGTGTAAGGATTTTTGATGCTGACTCCGGCAATATCGTAGACACTGTCTCGGGTCCCCGTCCCGGCGGATGCACCTCTAGTGGTTGGGGAAATGACTGCGGCTCAATCTACGGAATAGATTGGCATCCTAACGGGCTTTACATCATTGGTGCAATGGGCAGAAACGACGAGGGGTTATTCCATTGGATAGTTGACCCAGACATCGATGGAGATGGAGTGCTGAATGGAGATGATGCCTTCCCCGAGGACGGAACGCAATGGAACGATACAGATAACGATGGCTTCGGTGACAACCTCGGAGGCACGAATGGGGATGCCTGTCCGAACGTGGCGGGCACCTCGACCATGGACCGCTATGGCTGCCCTGATACCGATGGAGATGGTTGGTCAGATGACGGCGATGATTTCCCCAACGATGTCTACCAGTGGGTCGATGCGGATGGCGATGGTTATCCGGCCAACACCAACGACAATCGCGACCCGAATCCATATGGTGGAGTGGATTATTTCGATGACAATCCGACACAGTGGGCGGATACAGATCTCGATGGTTATGGTGACAACTTCGCTGATCCCTCATGGATCAGCATCCGGCCGGCGGAATGGCCGGGTCAGTTGCTGGCGATGACACCGCCACAATTGGACGATATCGACACATTTCCCCTCGATCCCGAACAGTGGAACGACACCGATGGAGACTGGTATGGCGATGAGCCCTTCACCAGTCGATCCGATGGCTGCCCAATGGTCTGGGGCAACTCCAGTTGGGACCGTATCGGCTGCCCAGACAGTGATGGTGATGGCTTCTCCGACCCCGGCAATGCAGAACCCGGAGAGGGGCTTGCAAGCCCGAATGGCGATGCCGATGCCTTCGTCGACAATCCGAGCCAATGGTGGGATAGCGATGGTGATGGCTATGGTGATAACCGAACCGGAACCCTCGGCGATGCCTGTCCCGGCCAGGCCGGAACCAGTGAATGGGCGGTCGAATGGAATCAGGATACTGAATCCTATATCGACATCGAATGGCTCGGCTGTCCGGACAATGATGGCGATGGTTATGCGAACAGTGGTGAAGCCTTTCCCAACGATCCGACCCAGCATGTCGACACCGATGGTGATGGCTACAACCGCGGCAGTGTGGTCTCCTCATGTGGCGACGATCCCGAGGGCAACAACCCGGACCTGTTTCCCCTCGATGGCACCCAATGCGACGACCGTGATGGCGATGGATTCGGCGACAACCCGAGTGGACCCAACGGGGATTGGTTTCCCGATGACCCTACCCAATGGCGTGATTCCGATTCCGACGGATTCGGCGACAATCTGAACGGCACGATGGGCGACATCTGTCCCTTCCTCTACGGCGAGGTCAATACCGAAGAGGCACGCGGGTGTCCCGACAGCGATAACGACGGTGTGCCCGACCCGCAGGACGCCTTCCCCAACGACCCCTTCCAGGATACCGATGCCGATGGCGACGGATACGGCGATTCGAATCTCAGCATGGATGGTGACGATTGCGTGTACGTATTCGGCACTTCCCACATGGGCTCAATTTACGGTTGCCCGGACAGCGATGGTGATGGATGGGCGGATTCACTCGATGATATCTATGATCCTGAAAACAATACAAATTATCGAAGCGGCTTGTTCTACCCCGATGCCTTCGTCGACAACTCCACCCAGTGGGAGGATGCAGATTTGGATGGTTGTGGTGACAACTACACCTTCGTGCTCGAGCTGGTCGATGACCCAGAGAACGAGGGCCTGATGATTGAATTGCGGGTTCAGAGTGGGGATGCCTTCCCAAATGATGATTCCCAGTGCTCGGATCAGGATGGAGATGGCTATGGCGACAATGAGTCTGGGCGCAACTCGGATAAGTTTCCGTTACGCCAGAGTCAATGGAAGGACCCCGATCTCGATGGATATGGCTTCAATGGCACGCTTGGAGCCTATCAGAGCGACCTGTGCCGCGGTGAGAAAGGCTTCTCCTTCGAAGACCGCTTCGGCTGTCCTGATGCGGATTCCGATGGCTGGTCCGACCTCGCTGATGCCTGTCCCTACGACCCCGACATCCACCTCATCGGTCAGCCCTGTGTGATTACCGAACCCGAGGACCCGGAGGCGAAGGCCGGGGACGAAGATTCCAACATGATGCCTTGGCTTCTCGGCGGCGTGATCACCTTCATGCTGATGCTCATCTTCGTCGCGCTGGTCGCCAAGCAGATGGGTGCACGCAAACGCCTCGATGAAATCCGCGTTTATCAGGACCAGGAATTGGCATTCGCCAATGAGGAGACGGAACGACGCGAGAGGTGGATTGAGCATTACCTCGCAGCGGGAGATCTCGAGAAAGCCAAGGAACTCGGCTATGTCGATAAGGCCGATTGGCAGGTCCACATGGAGGAAGAGAAGGCCGAGGCCGCTTCGCTGCCCGATATCGATGACCTGTTCTAAGCTGCGAGGTCATCATCGAAGCGATTGTACAGTAGCGCGTCGAAGGTTTCGATGTTGGCTGCATTGAGCGATTGATTGTGCGCGAGAACCTCGCGGAGACTGACCCAGTCCGGCGACGTGCCGTCGATCCATTCGTATCGATGACCCGGAATCAATCGCCATTCGCTGGGAAGAGATTGCAAGACCGTTCGAGCATGGCTCAGGCTGCGCCATTGGGCTGCGGGGTCTGAACCGGGTAAGTCGATTCGGCCTGAGCGCATCGTGAACAACAGGTCACCCGCGACGTAGACTCCATGACCGTGGAACGTGACGTGACCTGGCGCATGGCCGGGTGAATGAATCACCTCGAGGTGGATTCGGCCGCAGGACCATTGCACCACAGCATCGGGCACATGTGCCCAGACATGGGTGAAGTCTGTTCGTCTGAACAGGATGCGTGCAAGCACCGAAGGTGCGACCGATTCCTCATGTCCCCATACCTCAATCTCAGGATGGGCCTGTCGAATCGCTTTGACCCCCGCCGTATGATCGCGGTGGGTATGGGTGAGCAGGATGTGGGTCGGGGTGAGATCCTCAGCCGCAAGTGCAGCCAGCCAACGCTTGCCATCGAAGGGATCGACGATTGCGGCCACGCCATTGGACCGATCAATGAACGCGGTGTTCATGTTCGCCCATGGACCCATCTGTGTGACCCATACCTCGACGTCATCGTCTTCGATTGAGACGGCGAATTCTCCTCTGTCAAGGGCCATGAAGGTGCCATCCCGCCTCGCTGAATCAAGGGTTCGGCATGGATTGGCACCCCCTAAGGGGGGCCAATGGATTCAAACGGGAGCGGGTGGGTGCGTTTTTCGGAGCGGAGCGTATGCTGGACGGTGTGAGGTCGCGATCTGCAGCCTTTGCGGGCCTGCTCGTTCTGCTCATGCTCAGCCCTCTGGCCGTGGCCGACCCGGTCGAGGAGGGACTCGAACTGATTGTCGAGGTCGGCGCTTCCGAGAATGGCCTCTACTTCACCGATGCAAGCGATCTCGAGGTTATTCTGAGAATTCACAATCCGGATTCCGTGCGCCACGAATTCACCTACAATCCGGCCTGCCCCTATGATCTCGTGGCCTCCAACGCCGACTGGACGCTGGACATCGATGACGAGCGCATCTGTCCGACTCAGGGTCGTTCCTTCAACGTCCAACCCGGCCAGACCCGGGTGCTATCGACCTGGTCTTATGATTGGGCCGAAGCACCGAGCGGCGATATCCTGCTCGAATTCTCCCAGCCTCAAGCCAATCTTGAGGCGAGCGCGAGCATCGCGTTCCACCGCAGCTCCGTGATGCCCGAAGGCCTACGACTGCAGGCTGTGCTCGCCGAGACGATCGGCGAGCAGATGGGTCATACCAGCGAGATGCCAGCAATGGTCCTGCTGAGTATCTCGAATCTTGGTGATGAGGTGATTGAGCTGCCATTCGATGAGGCTTGCCGGGTCGAGGTCGCCGACACCGATTCACTTCTGATTACCGATCTGTCCTGTGGAGAAGGCGCCATCCTAGCAGGTCAGACCCTCACGCTGGGCTGGAGTGCTTGGGACTTCACGAGCAGCATTAATGGCGGCCAGAATCTGCAATTCATGCTCACAGGCATTGACGGTGCGTCCACCGCTGTCGAGACGACATTCACAAACACGCCGCTCGGCGAGGATACGTCCAGCCTGCGGACCTCGGCGATTGTCGAAATCGATGATGAACTCATCTGGCGCTTCGCCGTGACCAACACGGATGATGCGCCTGCCAAGTTGGTGTTCGATAATACCTGCACGGTCGAGATGCATGTGCTCTCACCGAGCGGTGAGATCGTCTACGACACCCGCGGCCAGCGAGATTGTCCGTCGGTCGGTTCCGAATTGATAATCGAGGCTCAGGAGACCTTCACCCTGACCAGCGACAGCTGGGACATGCTCGATGCTGAGGGCTGTGAACTGAATGATGGCCTCCACCTGCTCGTTCTCGGTCAGCCGGATCATGGCCTGATCGCAAGCCACGCATTCGAGTATAGCGGCAGCGGCACGGGTGATGCCTGTCGCATCGCTGCCCAAGATCCGACCGCAGTGCGCTTCGCTGTCGATGGACTGCAAATCCTCGATGCGGACGACGTCGGCGAGCGCATGTCCTTCCAGATGCGCATCGACAACTTCGGCGAGGAAGATTTCGCCCTGTACTGGCCCGCCGATTGCACCCTCGAAATCAGCATCGATAATCCCGATCCCATTCCCACCCGGACATGGACCACCGACTGCGATGGTCTGGCGGGTAACTCGATGGTGCTGAGCGCGGGTGCCAACCACGTCTGGCCGACGATCGAGATTCCGTTCGTCGAGGATGGCACACCTCTGCCTGAGGGTAACTATCTGGTAACTGTGCGCACAACCTCGGTCCCCAGCTTCGTCGCTCAGGCCGCCCACACCTACGACGGTCTGTTCATTGCCGAACCCACGCTAGAGCCCGAGGTCATCATCCCTGAGCAGGAAGAGGTCGAAGAGGAGGTCGTTGAGCCTACAACCATATTCACACTCACCGGTGACTGGCACTACGTGACCCAGCCCAATCAGGGCTGCTGGCTGCTCAGCGATACCAAGGGTGTCGAGCACAGTTACATCGCTCATATGCAGGACGGCGCATGGCGACCGTCTCCCGGCATGTCCGGCACCTATTCTGCGGAGTTCAGCGAAGCGGCGGGCGACTGTGGCAACTGGCAGGGCATCGTCATCCTCGAGACGATCGGCCAGAACGAGCCCGCGCCGGTCATCAGCGCACCCACCGCACCGGCCGAGCCGGTGCAGACCCCTGTCGAAGGTGTGCTCGAGTACGCGCCGACCGCCGCCGCAGTGATTGCGACCACCTCTCTCTCGTTGATGGTGCTCCTCTACATTGGTAATACCGAATGGATCCGCATCCCCGTCTTCCAGCTCGGCTTCGGCCTGCTCGGAATGGTACGGCGCACTCGAGAGCACGATGGCGAGTATCAGCGCGGCCGCATCATGGGTTATCTGGTGGCCAACCCCGGCGTCCATTTCCGCGCCCTGCTCGGTGCGCTCGATATGAGCAATGGCCAACTCACACACCACCTGAAGAATCTCGAGGGTGGTGAGCGGATCTGGCGCCGCAAGGACGGTCGGCTCGTGCGCTTCTATCCGGCAGCCATCCAACAGAGCCTGAGCGATGACGACCTGCCCGTACCCCTGTTGACCCCAGACCCCAACAGCCTGCAAGGAAAGATTCTGCAACTGCTGGACGCGACCGAGAACGACATCATCAACCTCTCACAGAAGGAGCTCTCGGTCCGCCTCGAAGCGAGTCAGCAACTCATCAGCCATCACCTTCGCACCTTGGAGAAGTTCGGCCTGGTCGAACGAGAGAAGGTAGGTATGCGCTACCGCTACCAATTGACCCGAGAAGCAATCTTCTTGGTCAATAGCAACGACTTCAATGTCGATCCCGATTGAGGCCGCCTCCGGCGGACCCTTCAAGTGGACCCCTCAATTGGCCATGCTGTGCACCGAAGGTGCACATACACGTGAGGGATTGCGATGGGGGAATACGACCCGGCAGCGATTGAAGCGAGGTGGCAGCAGGCCTGGGCGGAGGCGGGCGTCTTCGATTGCGAGGTCAATCCAGACAGACCGAAATTCTACTGTCTGGAGATGTTTCCCTATCCCTCCGGCCAGATTCACATGGGTCACGTGCGCAATTACAGCATTGGCGATTCGATGGCACGCTTCCGCCGTCTCGCAGGCTTCAATGTGCTCTATCCAATGGGGTACGACTCGTTCGGAATGCCCGCGGAGAACGCGGCCAAGAAGATCGGTGGACATCCCCACGATGTGACCTGGTCCAATATCGAGAGCATTCGTGCCGACCTTGTGAAGATGGGATTCTCCTATGATTGGCGGCGCGAATTGGCGACCTCGAATGTGGAGTACTATCGCTGGAATCAGTGGATATTCCTCAAATTCCACGAGATGGGACTGGTCGAGCGACGCACCGCACCGGTCAACTGGTGCGATGACTGTGATACTGTGCTGGCCAATGAACAGGTGCGCAACAATCGCTGCTGGCGTTGTGCCGGCGAGGTCCGTCAGAAGGACATGGCGCAGTGGTTCCTCAAGATGACCGCCTATGCCGATGAGTTGCTCGATGATCTGGATCACATCGGCTTTCCGGAGAATGTCAAGGCGATGCAACGCAACTGGATCGGCCGCTCTAACGGTGCTGAGATCCGCTTCCCCGTGGTTGATTCCGATGCGGTGATCGAGACCTTCACCACGCGCCCGGACACCATCTTCGGCGTCACCTTCCTGACCCTCGCACCCGAGCATCCGCTGTGTGCTATATTGGTCAACGGCACAGAATATGAAGCCGATTTCCGCGAACTCGCGGAGGAATGTGCGCGCATGTCCGAGTTCGACCGCATCAACATGCTGCGGGACAAGAAAGGTGTCTTCCTCGGACGATTCGCGACCAATCCGCTCAGCGGTGAACAGGTGCCGATCTATGCGGGCAACTTCGTCGTCGCCTCCTACGGTACCGGCGCGGTGATGGCTGTGCCCGCCCACGATGAGCGGGATTTCGATTTCGCCAAGGTCCACGACCTCGATGTGAAGGAGGTGCTCATCCCGACCCAGGACCATCAGAGGACCACCCTTTCCCAAGCCTTCACCGGCGAGGGCTGGATGGTCAACTCGAGTCGGCCCGGTTTCGATGATCTGTATGGTGAGGAGGCGAGAGCCGCGGTAATCGCTGCACTCGAAGCCGATGATGTCGGTTGCGGTAGGACCCAATATCGATTGAAGGACTGGTTATTGTCTCGCCAGCGGTTCTGGGGAACGCCGATTCCCTTCATCCACTGTGAGGCCTGTGGGATCTTGCCAGTACCAGTCGAGGAACTGCCGGTCGCACTGCCGCTGGACGTGGTTTTCAGCGAGGAATCCGAGGGTAATCCGCTTGCGTCTCACGCCTCCTTCGTCGAGTGCACCTGCCCCGGTTGTGGACTTGGCGCGCGACGTGAGACGGACACGATGGATACGTTCTACGATTCGTCCTGGTATTTCCTGCGCTTCTGTGATGCGATGAACGAAGGTGCTGCATTCGACCGGGGTGTTGTCGATTATTGGATGGATGGGGGTGTCGACCTCTACATCGGTGGCATCGAGCACGCCGTGATGCATCTGCTCTATGCGCGCTTCTTCACCAAGGCGTTGCGCGATGCTGGTCTGAGCGCCGTGTCTGAACCCTTCTCCCGCCTGGTTTGCCAAGGTATGGTGAATGCGCCCACACCCTACTGCGCCCAATGCAATGTGGAGAGCCATGTCGATCTGGAAGGATCAGATTGTGAGACCTGTGGCCAGTCCCTGACGAGTCGATCTGCCAAGATGAGCAAGAGTCTGGGCAATACGGTCAGCCCGGATATCATGGTACAGAAATTCGGTGCAGACACGGTCCGGCTGTTCATTCTGTTCGCAGCGAATCCCGAGGCCGGTATGGATTGGTCCGACACGGCGATCGAATCGAATCACCGTCAGATGAAGGCGATTCATGCGGCCTTCTCCGAAACTCCTTCTGGAGGAAATATAGACGCCTGGCTGCTTGCGCGCATGCGTGTGAACCATGCGAATTGGTACGCGTCGATGATGGATGTCAGCCTGCGCGAAGGCGTGATGGCGAGCCACTTCGACATGCTTGCGGATTGGCAATGGGCCCAGCGTCGCGGGGGCATCAGCAAGGCCGTGAGGCAGGCCTTCCTCACCGCTTGGGCACCGATGCTCTACCCCGCAACCCCACACTTCGCCGAGCATTGGTGGGCCGCACTCGGCCATGACTCGATGCTGGCGCAGAGTGTGATCGGTGAAATTGACGATGACGCGCAAGATGGTCTGGTGCTCGCCGAAGAGCAGTATCTTCGCGATGTGGTCGATCGCGTGAGGAATGTTCGAGAATTGGCCGAGCGCCATGCCGATGGACCGCTTGAAACGGCCGTCATCCAGACCACTCCGGCTTGGAAGCAGGACCTCGCTGTGAGTGCGGTGCGTATGCACGGCGAGGATTTTGACTTCAAACAGGGCGGAAACAAATTCCTCCAGACCCAGCGCATCTTCCACGATGAGGCGATGCGAGGCGATGTCATGCAATTGTGGCGTTATCTGGTCGTCGGCCACAAGAAGCGCCGTGGACGAATCCACACCTATACCGACGGCGAGCGCGAACTGATTCAGGGCGGCTTCGATGAGGCCACCTTCCTCGCCCGCAACATCGCCTTCATCCGCCAGGCCCTCAAGGTCGACACGGTCGAGATCTACGTCGCGGGCGAGGGTGAGGATGTCGCGGGTAAGGCGAAGTCAAGCCTTCCATTGGAGCCGGGAACGGCTTGGCGGTGAAGCGGATGGGCATCATCCTGTTCGACGGATTCTGTCCCACCTGCAACAAGTGGGCTAAATGGATCACCAAACGCGACCGGCGTGGCGTGTTCGAACTCGTCGCGCGCGATTCCGAGGCTGGAGACGAATATCTCTCGATCTGCCCAGCACGATTGAAGGAACTCGATTCGGTCCTGCTGTTCTCTCAAGGTGTCTGGTTCGCCCGCTCCTCGGTGACCTGCAGGGTGCTGTGGGGCCTTGCGCTGCACTGGCGACTCGCCGGCCTTCTGCTATGGCTGATCCCACGGCCTCTTCGTGATCTCGTCTATGATGTGTACGCGCGTCGAAGGCACCGCTCTAATCCCGCGGATTCATGAACCCCCTCCCTCTGGAGTGCCTCAGTGAGTGCAGAAGAGAATCCCAAGAAGGGTTCCACTCCCTCCGATTCAAACGCGCCGAGAAAAGACGCGACCGACCCGCGAAAGCGCAAGCGACGCGGACGCCGCGGACGCGGCCGGGGAACGGGAGGAGGAACCCGCGAGGACAAACCCCAGCGAAAGGGGCGCCCCTCCAGTCGCCGCCAGCGTGGTGCAGGCGTCGACAAGAGCGCTGCGAATCTGCCCGACCCCGAGGCGATTCAGCGCGCCAACGAACGTTTCGACCGCGTTCCCAAAGCCATGGGGTTGGCCGTGGACATCGATCCACCGCCTCGCAAGGTCAGCGTCGACTGGAAGTTGAGCCCCGTCCCGCTCAAGACCGAGCGTGAGGTTCACGACATCGTCACCCGACCCGGTGAGTTTGGCTTCCTGCCCGATTCACGGGTCGATGAGATTGCCGCCCAGTTGAAGGGACGGGCAATCTCGCTGGAACAGGCGCTCAGTCTACGCGCAGCACTGAATCAGGAGAAGGCCGTGTTCAGTCATGGCAGATTGCAGCGTCGGGCGAGTGAGATGCTGCGCCGCTACGAGGGCGGAGAGAGTGTGCTCTCCCTGTCAAAGCGTTACGACTTCCCTCCAGTCAACCTGTTCCGCGCCATCCTGACCGCGCGCAACTGGTCCAAGACCCGCATCAAGGAGTCCTTGCGCGAGCCTGAGAAGAAGTTGAATGCGCGCGATGTCAAGGAATTCCGCAGGGCGGAGTCCGAGGATAGGGTCACCCACGTCAATCAGAGCGAAACCCATCACGCGGCGGATCTGTTCGAGAAGATGCTATGCGATCATTTCGATGCCCACGGGGTGCGCTTCCGCACCCAGACAGAGTTGCTCAAGGAACAGGTGGCTGCCGAGGGCCGTCCGGTGCGCACACCAGATCTGCTGATGCTCGATCATGTCGAGATCAATGGCGTACCTGTGGCTTGGATCGATGCCAAGCACTTCTACGGCGCCAACCTCTCTTTCCAGCGCAAGAAGACTCAGAAACAGGTCAACCGCTATGTCGAGGAATGGGGTCATGGGGCCATCATCTACCGCCATGGCTTCTGTGATGGTCTGAAACTGAAGGGCGCGATTCTGCTCGATGCAAGTCCAATCAATCTGACCGAACTCATCGAGCATAACAAGAAGCTCAACTGGGATCGTGAGAACGGAGATTGAGCGCATCTCCGCACACGTGGGCGACCGAAGCGCCAAGACCTCGCGAGCGCAGATCCTCGACCAGTGCCTGTTGCCAGTCGCCGGCATACGACAGATCCGTGGGCAGGACGACCACGCTCTCGCCGAGCATGCACAGGCGCGCCGCGAGCGGCGAAGAGGCCAAGCCAGCGGCGATGAGTGCACCGCCGACCAGATGCAGCAGGTCGATGCGACCGGCATCCTCGAGCAGGCCTGAACGTTCGGCGAACTCCGCGCTCTTGGCCAGCATCTCTCCCCAGCGAGCGGGCTCCCATCGGCCCTCGCGCAGACCGAACAAGGCCTGTTCTCCCGCGGCCTTGATCGCCAGTTTCCAATCGCCATCATCGATGTAATTGGAGGTGTGTTGACGGGCGCTCATGCGCCAGGCCAAGACCAGCGGAATCTCCGCGTGCCACGAGAGCACGGCACCTGGCCCACCCAGATCCGCATCGAGTGGTGGACAGCCGGGCTCGATTCGGAGTTCGACACCCCCGACGTGAAGTGCAGCGACATCGCCGAGACCACCCGAGAGTCGGCGCTCGACCCGGTGGGCGATGTGGATCGCACGGGCGCGGGCGATCTTCTCTTCCTCACCCAAGGCGCGCTGCACGGCGAGCGCACAGGCGATGGCCGCCGCTGCGGACAAGCCGAATCCCTGTGAGATCGGCAACTCGGATCGTGGCTTGACCTGCCAATCGAATTCGAGGGTTGAGGGCAGGAGTGCGGCCAGTTCTTCGAACACCACTCCATAGAGTGGGGTTGAATCATCCCCATCGAATGAAACAATACCGGTTCCCTTCATCCCTGAAACCGCTACCATGACCCCTCGGTCCAATGACAGACCCGCACCACGGCTGCCCTGTTCCAACAATGCGTCGGCATCGTCGTGAACGCTGAAAATCAGCGTCACATGACCACCCACGCGGGCTTGGCCTTCCATCATCATCCCGGCCAGAGGGAGGGCATGACTTGATTCGACCGGCGGCTCAGAGCGCGTCGGCGAGTTGAGACGTCAGGTCTACGAAACGACTGTTCAATGCCTTGCAGGCCTCTGCGAATGCTGTGCGTGCCGTCATCGAGCCATCGGTGTCGAAGCTGAACAGGTATTCACCAGGCACGTCATCGAGGTTGATCGCATCTGCGAATTCATCGATGCGAGCCGTGCCGGCACCGACGTGGTGCATCTCACGAGCGAGCGTCTCGACCTTGAGCACATCTTCGAGTTTCTTGTTCTTGAAATCCTTTGAGGTGATCGTGAGATCGAGGTCCCACAATGCCTTGGCTTTCTGCGGTCGTGCGATGGTCGCGATTCGGCGCGCATTGAACGAGACACCGGACACGGGGTTCCACTTGGCGTGATCTCCACCGCATCCGAGAACGGCATAGGCGTAGAACTCGATGTACTGACCCGTAAACAGCTTGGTGATCGGGATATCGTGGTAGGTCTCGGGGATCTGCAACTTGTCCTCGCCGAGCACGTTGAGGTCACCCGCGGTCACGACGCGGCCCTCAGCGGTACCGCGCGCGCTGCAGTGGTAGATGATCTGGCTGACCGGGCTGCCCCACTCCTCGCGAGGCAGGCCTTCGTTGGCCGGGTCGTCCTCGAGGAAGCAGAACTCATCGTGGAAGGTGGGGATGGGAATCATCGCCAATCGGTGGGCGATGACCTCGTCTGGAAGTGCACCCACGGACTCGTAGGTTTCACCGGTCTGGTTGTCCGTCACGGTGCCGAGTTCGAAGCGAACCTTGTGGATCGCCATCTTCGGGACGTTGGACATCATGGTACGACGCAGGGCGTTGACCAGTGCGCGGTCGGTCTCCTTGAGGATAACCTTGAGGTGATCATCTCGCTCTTCAATAATTTCGATCTTGACCATTTCTTCAACTCCAGGGATCAGACTCGGCGACCGCGACGGCCACCCTTCTTCTTCGTTCCATCGTGGGGGACCGGGGTCACATCCTCGATGCGTGTGATTGTCATGCCCGCACGGGTGAGTGCGCGAATCGCCGCCTGGGCACCGGGACCGGTGTTGGGGGATTTGTTGCCGCCCACACCTCGATACTTGACGATGACCTGAGTGAATTCCTTGTCTCGGAGCATGTCCGCGATGCGCTCGGCTGCGCGGGTCGCTGCGAACTGGCCACCGGCATCGCTGCCCTTCGTGGTGACCTGACCGCCGCTGACCTTGGCAATCGTCTCGGCTCCGGTCAAATCCGTTGCCGTGAGAAGCACGTTATTGTACGAACTGTAGATGTGGAGAACTGCCTTGTGGGACATCACTCGTCACCTCCCTTGGGTACAGTGTCCTCGGCGGTCGGAGCGGCTTCCGCCGCTTCGGCGATCCCGGCGACGAAGGATTCGTCGCTCGACTTCTCAGATTCCGCCGGGGCGGGAGCCGCTGGGGCCTCGCCACCTTCGCCATATTCTGCGGTGGCACGAATCGTGTCGATCTCAACGCGGATCGGATGGGTTTCATCCAACAGCGGAGAGGTGTGGTGGTAGGTCAGGATGCTCTCGTCATCCCGGGTGATGATGTAACCAGGGACGGTCATCTTCTGGTCACCCAGTGCGATGTGTCCGTGCACGACGAGTTGGCGGGCCTGACGCATGGAAGCGGCCAGTCCGCGGTAGTAGACCTGACTCTGCAGGCGGCGGCTCAATACGTGCTCGACGTTGATCTGCAGGATGTCATCCAACGACGCACCGTCGCCCAGAAGGCCACGGAGGTAGAGAGAGGCGGTGAGGTCAGTCTTCTCGCGGGCGAAGTGACCTTCGCTGGCATCGACTCGACCGATCAACTTCATCGCATTCTGTCGCCAGCGGCGCACCTTGGACTTGGCCTTCCAGATCTCCTTCATGCCACCGGTACTCTTGAGTCCGAACTGCTCCTTGAGAGCGTGTTCCTCATCGATGCGTCCCTTCTTCCAAGGGTGTGCGGGGGTGTCATATTGCGGTCGTGCAAACTTAGGATGTCCCATTCATTCCACCTCCAATCTCACTTCTTGCGCTGCACGCCGAGCGTGAGGCCGGTTCGTCCATTCGCACGGGTTCGCTGACCACGGACCTTCTTGCCGGCTGCGTGACGCAGGCCACGGTAGGCCTTGGTCGCGCGCAGGCGAGCGATGTCATCATCCTGGGTCATCGTAACGTCCATCGAGAAGAGATGCAGCTCGTCACCGGTCTCCAAATCGCGCTGGCGGTTGAGCATCCACAAAGGAACCTTGGTCGGGTAGGCCTCGATCGCCTCACGGATGCTATCCTGCTCTTCATCGGTCAAGTGACCGGCCAGTTTGCTCTTGTCCACGCCTGCGATGTCGCAGATCGAGAGTGCGGTGCGAACACCGACGCCCTTCACGCTGGTCAAGGCCATCCCGATTCGGGTGAGGCCGTCCACATCTGAGTCTGCGAGCCGGATGATGTAGTCGAAATCATCACCGAGATCGGATTGGTCGATTTTTGCCATTATTGGGGTCCTCCCCTGTTCACCGGTCGCCCGATGGCTTCGTGTGAAGCGTCCCGCCGACAGACCGCCCCTATATCAACGGCACGCTGTCCTTCGAAAGGCCCCATCGGTGCCGTTCAGGGTACTTCGCCGCAAATCAGGTGGCTGCCACAGGCTTCGGCGAGGAATCCCGACACGGATTCACCCTCCTCCGAGAGGCGGGCCATGCCTCGATCGACAGCTGATTGGAATCGGGGTTGGATCGCGGGGGCGATGCGGCAGCGCAACTTGAGACTGGACAGGCCTGCGGCATGGGCATTCTCGCACAGGGTGTCGACCGCCTCGAGGCTCACCTCGGTCACGACGGACAGGATTTGACCACTCACCTGCACGAAGCCGGCGACGACCTCATCCTCGACCAGCGGATTCTCACTGAGAAATACCGGGCGGCGACCATCGAGTTCGAGCCAGCCGC
>Ga0208879_1002688_pt1 | contig 15333 bp, 14 predicted proteins | sample Knorr_S15_td_Bot_FD_185605 | JGI IMG/M metagenome (GOLD analysis project Ga0208879, IMG submission 185605) | Marine microbial communities from Southern Atlantic Ocean transect - Knorr_S15_td_Bottom_ad_5009_LV_A (SPAdes) (version 2) | ecosystem: Environmental > Aquatic > Marine > Oceanic | place... | reverse complement strand
TAATTCATAGGCCTCAGGTTGTTCACTCTCTCTTTGCCATAAGTCGAATAGCCAAGCAGAAAGGTTACCGATTCCAGCTCCGATTTCAATCACGACTTTAGGTTTGATTCGGTGGATGATATCACGGATTCTTCGCATCATTGAGAGTGGTAGAGCAGATAATTCCATGTGCTTTAGTTGGGTACTAATATTGGCAGCGATTTCGGGTTCTTTGCGAGGCTGACTTGGGTCTTTAGCCAATAGAGAAGCGAGAGCCTCATCGGGTTGGAGAACCTTGCCGTCGCCCATGCCTTGACCCTAAGTCTGCTCGCTTTCAACTCATTGTTTGGATTGCTTGCATCCATCGCCTTGAAAAAGGACCGTTCAGGCCCCATTGCTGGGGTTGTAGGCCATGGATGATGAAGAGGTAGAGGAAGGCATTATGGAAAATGCCACCAAGTGCCCTGGTTGTAGAGAAATAACCGGTCATGAAGTTCTACGAGAACGACAACGTGGAACTGGTGTTGATTTCCTCTTGAAGTGTGAGGAGTGCGACAAAGTGCACACCATTGAATTTCGTACTCCACCTCCAAAAATTATTCCTTTCATGCTGACTGATGGCCCGCAAAGTTCTATTGTAAAACTCGAATTAGACCTTGACGAAGTCATTACCGAGGGTGATGTCTTTGAGCATGATGAAAGGCAATGGATGGTCTCTCGTATCGAAGACTTAGAGGGCAAACCACGCCGCAAGCGCGGAGTTGACCGAATCAAAAGGATAATTGCCGTTCGTAGCGATTTAGTCAGAGTTAAGATAACCATGACAATTGGTGAGGATTCAGAAGCAGGTATCATATTAGTACCAGGTGACAAGGAGTTTGTTGCTGGAGGAATTATCAAACACGAAGGGGAAAAGTGGCGCATACGTGCCCTTCATTCAGGCACAGGTAGAACATTATCTGGAAAGATGATGGCGAGGGAAATCAAACGGATGTATCTGCACGAGCCGCCTTCAGAAGTAGAATTTGAGCCGCGCACCGAACAAGAAAGGCGACGAGCATGGCAAGAAGGACGGCTTGGACACAATCCAAATCCGGTTAAGCCACCTAATGAAAGAAGCGGCGAAAAGAAGAAGCGTTGAATTTAGGTTTTGAAATTGGACCACTTTCCGGTATTGTCCAAAACTACCCATTTTTCATTGTGAAGCATGGTATGAATACCGAGTTCCGCTCTGTCGCTTCTCTGTAATCCTGATGAACTCCATAACAGGTCTTCACGCCAGCCACAAAGCCTCCAGACATCATCAGACTCATCCCAAGTTGCGTAATTCACGGGTCCTCCCACATCGATAACAATAGTCTCATCACCCAATTCATCAAAGCGAATGATGTGTCCATTAGTAGAACACAATAACCATCCTCCCTTTGGAGAGTGATAAATTCCACAAATTGCTGCTGGTACCTCAATGGCTCCTTGTGATTTCAATTCTCCATCTTCAGAATTCAACACAGCCCATCCCCCACCTCTTGTCCAAGCAATTATTTCCTCTCCTTTAATCCCCAATGCAATCAACTCCTGACCTCGTGGTAAGTTGCCAATTTCCTCCCACTCGAGAACTGGTTGTCGCCACAATTCGTTGGTATCAAGGGTAATACAGTAGATTCCACGTTTCCAAAGAGCAAAACTGATTTTTCCATCCTCAGCACAAATTGCCAATGGTTCTGCATTCAGTACTTGGGACCATTTTGCACCAGCCACTGCAGTAGCATGTTCACCAAGATTCATCGTTGAGCGGACTATACTTTTACTCGCACCTTCAATAAAATCTTGACCTAGGTCAAGACAAGCCATTCGCGCCGCTAAGAGGTCATGTTCAACCCAAAATGCGAATAGATATCCATCGCAAACTATGCTCTTGGTCAATGGTGAAGGGAATGGGCGGATGGCTTGAGATTCTGGTTCCAGAGTATTCGAGGAGAGGATTTGCAACTCTCCATCGCAGCCCACAACGAGTAAGCGTGTCTCATCGATCTGATGAATCCTGACAGGAGCAAAACTCAGGGCAGGCACATCCATGCTGCTTGGATAGCAATCCACTACAAGGGCTTGACTCATAAGCGGGGTCGCAATCCACATATCATGGAATTATCCAAGGTGCGCTTGATTATCGTTAGCACACCTGATATCGCTTCGCTGATTCAGGGTGAAGCATTATTGGAATTGGGTGAATGGCAACAAGGTCCAATCGTTGAAGAATCTAAAACCTGGAGCCGCAATGATGTTCGCATGTGGTTCTTGGAATCAAGATTATTGCATGAAGATAACTTGGATAAAAGATGGACTAATGCCACTTCACAGGAAGTTGTAGAGGTCATTTTCCCTAGCCGCCACTTTGCCGCCTCTGGCCAACCAAGCCTAACTGTTCACCCGATTGGGAACCCTCATATTGGGGTTGATGAAGAAATCAGCCATGGTGGTCGCGCTGGACAATGTCCACCTCCAAGTTCTCGGCTTGGCCCTTGGTTTAGAGAGATTCTTAAGCACCAAAATAGTGAATTATCTGATGAATTTTCTCTCACTCTCGAAGTTACACACCATGGCCCTTGGTTAGAGGTTCCTTGCTTATTCATTGAAATCGGTTCTAGCGAATCTCACTGGGGAAGGAGAGATGCAGCTGCAGTTCTGGCAGATATTATTTGGAGAGGTCTTGGCTTAGATGGAGGAGAGGGAATCGGAGAGTGGGGCCAAGAACATCATTCTCAGAAAGTAATCGTAGGTATTGGCGGTGGACATTATGCTCCATTTATTGGACGACTTGCTAGTAATGAAGGAATCTGGCTAGGACATATGTGCGCAAACCACTCATTGCCAATGATAAAGCCAACAAATCCAGAATGGAATCCTCTGACTGATAAATTGCCTGAAGGCAACTGGGCACAATCAATTGATGCGGCAATAAAATCGACTAGAATTTCATTTCCTAATGCAGACTTGTGGGTCTATCTTGACAAGAAATCCTTCAAAGGCTGGCAGAGGCAGGCAATTCGGCGCCATCTTGAGGCTCAATCCATTCCAATTGGGCGCACTGCAGATTTCCTACAAGGCTGAGGGATAATCGGAAATCCTCATAATCAAATCTAGGAATAACAAGTTGGAGAGGGGCGCATGTCTAGGCTACTTGGGCGCATGGTCGTCAGCACAATGCCGTTGATGCCCCGTTTTGTCATCAAGTGGGTTTCTCGCCGTTATGTTGCCGGAGAAAAAATATCTGAAGCAATAGCAGTAATGAAAAAACTATCAAACGAAGGAGCTTGTTTTACCGTTGATGTATTAGGCGAAGAAATCACCAATTTGGATGAGGCTGAGTTCTTCATCAAAGAATATCACAACCTGATAGATGCGATAATTGCAGAGGATTTAGATGCTAATCTCTCGATAAAACCAACCGCATTTGGTCTCTTAATCAACCGAGAAAAGGGCCTTCAAAACATCCAAGAATTACTTGTGAAAGCAAAAGGAAGTGGGATTTTTGTGCGCCTTGATATGGAGGACCATAGAGCAACTGATGATACCATAGAGGTCTGCTTAGCGATGCATGAAAAAGGACTAACGAATATAGGGGTTGTATTGCAAGGTCGATTATTCAGAACTTTAGAAGATATTCGCAATATTTGCAATAAACTTGGGCCTGACGCTGATTTCCGAATATGCAAAGGAATTTACCTTGAGCCTAAGAATATTGCTCATACCCAATATCGACCAATTATAGATGCTACAAATGAATGTCTTGATTTAATGCTACAATCATCATCCTATGTTGGAATTGCCACTCATGATGTCCCCATCATCAAACATGCACTCGCCTCTTTGGAAAAACAAAAGATGGGCCCCCGCCTTGAAGACCCCCGTGAAAATCCACCTGCAAAGAGGCGAGGAAAAGGACCAGGATATGAATTTCAAATGTTATTGGGAGTACGCGGCGACTTGAGGAGAAAACTCCACAAAGAGGGGCACCGGACCCGTATTTACATTCCATACGGAGAGAGATGGTATGAGTATTCAATGCGTAGGCTAAGAGAGAATCCAACTGTTGCATGGCATGTTGCCAAGACCTTTTTGATGCCTTGGAAAAATCGCCGTTAAGGCATTAAATCCTATTCACTCTGAGTTGTTATGGTATGTCCGCACTTTCCGCAGGACTGACGGTCTGAATGAACCGCCATGAAAATCCCCGGACCACAGCGTGGACAGAAATCGGCCTTGCGTACAAGGGTTCCATCTTCGATAGAATACTTTGACCACTTTGCAGCAGCGTTTGGACCATCAGACATCATTCCTCACCTCCGGCGACTTCAGTTGCTACAACTGGTGCAGCCTTGACTTTCTTCTCCCCACCAAGGGAGTCTGCTTCTATACCGTGGCGCTCAAGCATGTACTTTGGTTCTACAATCATGCTGGCCTTTTTGCCGTAAATATGAGCAACTCCAGTTGTTAGTGGCTGACCAAAACGAGTATTAACATCCTTGATGATGATACATTCTTTGCTTGCCCCTGGTTCCATTGACTTGGCCATATTCAACAAATCATCCCTGCTTGGGGTTGAATTGCCGACGTGACGCCATTTAAAACTGATTTCGACTCTGTCGAGTAGGATGTTTTCTTTGCGATCTAATATTTCCATTCAATCATCTCCTGTTCAGCGAATATTCACCTTGAGTGCATATGTTCCTGGCTCGGTAATATTCAAGCGGGTAGCAATTTCTGCTCTTTGTGGGTTGAGAATAATGACGTATCCCAAGTGGTCAGTAGTGACCTTGGCATTTGGGTGAGAGGGGCATTGTTCGACACTGTCGTCTAGTATTCGGTGACACTCGCCACATGCGAAAGGTAGTTTTGCCATTGTACTCACTCCTCTCTTTCTTCAATAATCCAATCCATGCCACCCAAACCTGGTTGCTTGCAGGTTAGACCAATTTTAGATTGGCGTGGGTCTGATGGGTTTGGTGATAAGGAAACTATTCTTGCACGAACCGTACTTCCGGTTTGCAATCTACGACCAGTTTGGCGGCCTTCGAGCATTCCCATACCGACGTTAACATCAACGTGGTCTTCCATGATTTGGGACTTGTGAAGTAGTGCTTCCATTGGCCCGATTCGTACGAATGTACCAAATTCGTGGACTTCTGATACTGCCCCTTCTACGACTTCATAGTCATCCATACAGAAAAGAATTGCATCGAAGCGAACGTTTTGGTAAATTGCACCGTCTCCGTGAATGATTCTACCTCGTCCGAGTGGCTCGTGGTTTAGGGTTACAAGTATGAATCTGTTATCGTCATCGAAACGACCTTCGAAGGCTGTTGAAGCCAACTTATCGATGTGCTGATTCAATGACTGATTCTTACGGATATACTCCGCAGGTATCCTGATGATATCCTCCTTCTGAACAAGTTTGTACATGGTTTTTTCACCTTGCCTTCCGCCACTTTAATTCCGTTGGCAGAAATCAAGACGGGTGGCCAAGAGGGCCATTCCGTCCTTCACCGGCTCCTGCCTCTGGAGAGAAAGCGACTAAAGTCGTCTCGGCGACCTGTGTTTCCTTCATAAGGCCACCGCCAAGGATGAATCCAGAATTGGCCCTTTATTCTCTTCAATTAGGGTTTTGGCATTAAAACATCTGATTGTTTTTCGGGGCCCTAAGGGGCCCCGTTCACGTAAGCCTATTAGCGGGTTGCGAGGCACGCAAGTCTTGACCAACATGTCCAATGCATCCAATACACCGTGGGTTATCATCACCCTGATGCTTTTACTGGCCGCACCATTGACACCAATACTCACCCTTTCGGGCGATAATAGTTCGATGATTGAGGCAAGAAACGAAAGTCCATGGTATGGAAGTGAGCAATGGAGTCAATTCCGACATTTGCCAACTCATAATTCATCGATGCCTGCACACTCAGTGAATGGAGGACCTGCTGATGGAGAAGTCGCAAATGTTAGTGAGTTAATGACAATCGACAAGGCGGTTGTTAATTGGCAACATGAATCAAATAATCATCCAGGAGCAGATGGATATGGAACGGTTATCGCAGATTTCTCAGCATCCATTAGTGCCCCAAGTGCCGCTAGCGACCGTTGTGGTGCTGAAACTTTGTTTGCTGTTATCGTTAGTACTCAAAACGTGGGTAGTGAATCTCACAGTATGTTGAAAATTATCGACGGTGGCTCGGGAAAAACCGCTTGGAAGGTTGACCTTGGAGTTACACTGCCGGTCAAAAGTTCACCTGCTTTGGCTGATATCGATGGAGATGGGATGTTGGAGTTGATGGTTGCCTATGATACCTCAAATTCAGTCAATCTTGATGTCTATTCGCCACGGCTTTCCTGTGTTGAATCAGGTTGGGCTACATCTGGCCATACTTCTGAATTATTGTGGTCTTGGAGTAGTGCTGATCTTCGCCTTGGCGCTATCTCTCCGCATTTTGCTCTCGAGAATGATCACTTGGTCTCAAGTCAATTATTGTTAGCAGACCTTACAATGGATGGCAGTCCAGAAGTCGTTCTCTCCGTAATAGACCAAGATACCGATAGCCCCAATGTGGTTGCAATTCCTTTGACCACACAGGGCCCTCCAGACCCAATGTGGACTGTTGTCCTTGATAGAGGAACGCATGTTTCAGACCCAACATGGGTTGCTCTCGACCCATTGAATGCAGCGGTGTTACTAACTACTATCGATGGTAATAATGGTAATATGTGGGTCTGGAGAATAGATGGTTCCAGTGGTTCTCTTGATTGGGAACGCATCGTTCTTAGTGGAACACAAACAGATGCCGACCCTGTTCACCTTAGAGTCCCAGGCCCAGTTATTGCTCAATTAGATTCAGATGCAGCACCAGAGGTTATTTTCACAATCCCTTCCGACCAAAATGGAAGAACTGCTGGAAAGGGTGCTACTTTCATCGCATGGGAATTAACCTCTGCCGAGGAAATTTGGCGATTTAGAGCCCCTAATGGTTATGCAGATGCCGCGCCTCTGCCTGTGGATATCAACATGGATGGCATTGCAGAGCGCCTTTGTTGGGTTACTTGGTACAGTACCAGTTCTTGGACTCTTGATAGACAAGGATTAGCTGGTTGCCATAATACTACCAATACACCACCGAGTAAAGATTTCAGCAGAACAATGGATTCATCTTCTGGAAATGCCAATGATGAAATCGCGGCAAGTGCCCCTTTAGCGATTGACCTTGATGGCCAAGGCGCCCCTGAATTAGTGGTTGCTTTTGGTCGAAAAATCTATGCATTTGATGGCGATACGGGTGTTTCTGCCGACATTAGTTCAAACTGGTCCTCTCCTTTGAGCATATCTCACCGGACTTGGTCTGCTCCTGCTGCAGGAGATTTGGATGGCGATGGGGCCCTTGATTTGTTAATTGGAGATACTCTGATTAGCCGTTCTGCGCCCGATGCTGCACCGACCAGTGATGGTCGCGGGATCTCTTTCAATCCCGAACAGCCGAGCCCTGGACAAAGCACTACTATCACTGCACAGTTCTCAAATGTGGGAACAGGTGACTTTGAGGGTGCTCTTGATGCTGTTCTATACCTAGGAGGAAGTGAAATTGGAAGACACCGAGTAGTTGACCTCGAAGCAACAGCTCCAAGTGGCAATGGTGGTCCAATTTCATTCAGTGTAGAGATTGTAGCAACAAAAGGTGTGCATGAAATTACATTACTTCTCGACCCCCTGTCAAATCAGACTCAAGCTCGAAAAGATAATGATCAAGAAACTGCCTTCTTAGAGGTCTTGGAACCCTATGTTCTCGACATCAATTCCCCACTTGAGATGACCCGTATATTACCTGGAGAATCATCTGACATCACTCCAAGTATCACGGCGATTGGGAGAAAAACAGCTGAGTGGAGCATGCAATTGCATGAGGAGTTACCTGAAGGTTGGAGTATTTCAGACCACACAAGCGGCGGTAGCCAATCTCGTACAATAGCCCCAAATGAAGCGTGGAGCCCAATAATTAGGGTTAGCGTTCCAGAGGATGCAGAAGGAAGTGATAGTGGATATTTCATTCTTGAAATGACTCTTGACTCCGACCCCAGCATCTCATTCAATGCAACAATCCCAGTAGAAGTAGAACGGACTAGAGGGCTTTCAATTCAAGGACCAGACGGTTTACCCCTCAGTCACGGCCATGGCCGTGTGGGGCATGATGCAAGTGCTTGGTTCTTAGTGGAAAATCTGGGTAATGCCGCTGAAACTACCAGCAGTATCACCTGGGATCAAAATACATGGCAAACTTTACCAAGGATAATAGATGAAAATGGTAATGAAATTAATTTCTTTGACCTTGCCCCTGGACAAGTTAGGGAGTTCATCGTCAAAGTAGATGTTTCATCTTCACAAGCAACTCTTGGTGACTCAGTGAATAATCAATTGGAATTATGCATTGGAAATGCTGAGAATACTCTATGTAGACAAATGGATTTCATTTTCACGGCTAATGCCGCATCCCTTTATCCACCACATATTCGGGACGAGCCTCAAAATGTGAGGTCTTGGCAATTAGAGGTTGGCAAGCCAGGTGGTCAGGACCTGACTTGGGATATTGGTGCTGCTGGCCTTCTCAATGATGGATGGCAATGGAGTGCAGAAGGTGATTTCAGTATTAATGCAGGAATTCTGTCTACCAATTCAGGCCCCTCCCCTAGCACTGGTTGGTTGAATCTAAGTATTCCAGGAACAACTCCTCCTGATTTGTACATGGTTAATATTAGCGCTGAAGAAGCACAAAATCATGATCTCAATCTATCGATGAATATTCTCCAAGTACATCGTGCAGACCTTTCTCTAAGCGCTCCATTACCTGAGCCTTGGATGATGAATGTGTCTAAGACTCCAAGCGATGAAGGTGAACGATTGATAATCAAACTGTCTAATCCAGGAAATGGTTTGGACTCTTATAGCCTGACTGGAATGGTAGTTGAAGACCAGAATTTCAGTAGTGACCCAGGTGTTATTTTCCTGATTCCAAACCCATCAAGAAATCTCAGTGCCGGCGCAGTTGTTCACGTCCCCATCAATATCAGTCTTCCAGCAAATATGCCTGCAAGAGTTCCTCTTCACCTACGCTTTAGTATGACATCCAATATTGATTCTTCAACTATTTCCTCAATCGAAGTTTTCGTATCAGCGCGTCCAGACCATAGATGGAACGTATCTTTGATGGATGGTGTGAGTCAAAGTACCTTACCGGGGGATGAAGTTTCATTCGCATTTAATGCTACAAATGTTGGAAATAGTGTGGACCACCTATCCTTCACCCCTGCCATGTCATACCTATATTCGGGAGATGATTCAAACACATGGGGTTTCTCAGCAACAGAATTAGTGGATGTTTCAATCTCTGAAAGTCAAATAATTTGGTTTAACCTAAGTGTCGATGAATCTGCTTGGAATGGCACTGTAGTAGAAATTGAATTGCAATTGGTTGCAGAAGACGTGTCCATCCAAACTATTCATCTTCAAGTAATAGTTCTCCACCATTCTGAATGGAGTTTCGACCTCTCCAATACGATTTTAGAAATCCCTCCCGCAGGAGCAATGCTCGAAGTTGTAGTAGAGCAAAAGGGAAATGAGCCTACAGAGCCGTGGTTCACAGTGGTTATGCCTAATTGGAATGTTTCCTACCCCTCGAATTTGAACAGTGTATCGCCAGGACAATCAACAATCCTCCAAATCAACCTCACCCCTCCAGAGGATGGCCTTGCTGGTCAAGTTAGTCAATTGAGAATAAGGGCACGAGAGGCAGACGGTAGTGGCTTAGGGGAAGTTTTGATTCCCGTTCGCATCGGGGCGATTCATTCTTTGAATCTTGATTCCGCTGAGACTTGGTTTGTCAGCCCAGAAGGTGGTTTGCCTTTGGCCTGGTTAGAAAATGATGGAAACGCATTAGCAGATGTTGCTATTTCAGTTAGTGGACTTCCGGCTGGTTGGAATGTGGCTGGAAGTAATCATTTGATGTTAGCAGCAGGAGAATCCAAAGGACTTACAGTTGATTTGAAACCTTCCACAAATTGGGATGGGAGTAGTTTCCTAGCCAAAGTTTCCATTCTCTCTGATTCAGGAATTAGTTTGGAAAAAGATATCCGAGTACAAGCCGCAAATACTTCTTGGCAGAGTAGTCCTTACATCAATGGGGTCTCCAGCGACCAAACTGCGCTGCGGTTTTATGGCAATGTTAGTTCACTCTCTATTTCTCAAGCAGGCATTACAGTCACTAAAGATGGAAGTGTATGGTGGTTGACAATTCCTTCAGCTTCAACAGACCTAACTGCAACTGTTGTCAATTCAGGTTCATCTGAAGAGTTGCCCCTGCATATTGAATCAATTTCCCTAAATAATCGAGGTGTGTCATGTGTGATTGTTTCTTCAGTTGCTGCTACACTCGGAGAATCAACCCATAATAGTAGTGCTACTTTAGCCAGTTGTACTATTCAAAATGGTAGTTCAAGTATGAGCGCTACAATTATTTTATCCACAAAATCAGGTGAAATAATCTACTCATCAACTTTCAACGCACCTATCGATGACTCATTGATCATCAATATCACTTCATCAAATTGGGAAGCAATTCCAGGTAAGCATAATTTGCAGATTAAACTGGTCGATTCACATGGTAGAACTCTATCAAGTGATGAGGAAGAAATTTCAATCAGCGCAAGTGGCTGGAATATTGGGATTTCATACCTAGATGAATTGGATTCCGGGGGTCTTAGAATTGGTTTATCCAGAAGCAATGAGCAACTGTTAGAGAACATTGATTGTTGGTTGCAATTGAACACCTCTGACTGGAGTGGAATTTGGTCCATAGATTTAGTTTCATCAGACCACGTTCCGATACTCGACTTAGATAGACCTCCTGTGGATGATGGAGAAAAAGTAGTTGCGACATTATTCTGTGATGCCCCTTATAATGCAGATGATGATGCCTCAGATGATTCTGCATTCATCGTTTTATCAAAAATGAAAACTACTGAAATTCTTGATTCTGGAATAATTTGGAGCAGTGGCATCGCCATCTTGGTATTGGTAGGTCTTTGGTGGGCAGGGCTCCTTCTGCCTTCAACCTCAAAAAGCAGTTCCGGTGAAGATGAAGGAAAACCACTCCAAGAAAAGAAAATACCGGATATTGATATCCCTACCCCAATTAATAGCGAAAATATCGACCAAGGATTATATCTTGAATCAGAAGACGAAGTATCTGTAGTACCAAGCACCGAAGTTAAAGAACAAAAGGGGGAAGAAGAGATTCAAGAGGAGGTTTTGGAAGAAGTTCCACAATTAGCAACGGATATTCGAGAGCGCATTAAACAATTACGTGCCTCTGCACGAGAAGAAGTTGCAAGTGACAGTGATAGCGACCTTGAGCAGAGAATAGAAGACATGTTTTCACGCAGAGGCGTAGAGTGAAAATTTAATTAAATTCACGGGGTTTTGAAATGACAAGTGGTAATACTCAAGCATTCTATACTTTCGATGCAATCGAAAGTAATATCTTTTCAGAATTAATTTCATCCCTTCAAACCAATGATGACAACTCATTCAAGAATTTAATCAAAAATAATGAAGAGGTATCAAAGCGTTTGCATTCTGAAGGCTTGAAAGATATTTCATCTAGAAGCGACTTATCGTGGGATGATGCAACTTTACTCTGGGTTTTGTCAAGCATTAGGAAGGTTGACGGGAGTATGGAATCCCTTGACCAAGGGCGGGCACGAGAAAGGTTGGGTAGATACCCAAGTGCTGATGGCTCTCCGCTGACCTATCTTGAAGACTATTTAATTCAGAAAGACGGCTCAAATATCCTCTCTCTATTGACTAAATTACAAGCAGGCCTTAGTGAAGAGCATCTCGGACATTCCCGTTTTAGAAATGGCTTTGGAGGCTTGGAATTACGGGGTTGGCTATCTGCAGATGAAGTAACTACTCTTCGCCAAGAATTGCAAAAATCCCCTTGGGGGGTTTCATCTCATGAATTATATGACGGCGGTGTCATGGAGGTTGTCAAGCATCTGGTGATTATCTTGCGTAGTGCTCACTCAAAAGGTTGGGGGATTGTATTCCGCAGACATGCTTGAGAGGGTTTAGAACTCCTCGCCGGTCAATCTTTCAAACATCGAGGCGTACAAATCAGCAGTTCTATCGATCATCGATTGAGGTAATGCGGGAATTGGAGGCTCTTCACCTCCTTCATCTCGAGCCTTGGATAATTGAGTATGATGACCACTTCCCAAATAATGACTCCTGACAAATTCTTTCGATAATTGAACTATTTCTCCATTGTTATGTGCTTCTTTATCCCACCAGCGGTCTTCATCAAGGGTTCCAAAACTATCTACGAGCACAGGGATTCTGTTAGGGCCTAAGGCAAATTCCTTCTTTCCATCAACATGAATCAAACCTCTTTTTCCCGCTTCTCTTTCGATTAATTCATCTACTTTTAGAACGATTTCTTTTATCGCTTCAAATTCTTCAAGACTCAAGTTAGAAATTTGAAGTGCCTCTTCTGTTGTTAGCAAGCGGTCGAAGGCTTCGAATTTGGTTGAAACCTCCAGATAGGGCCTTGGAAGTTTTACTCCCTCTTCTAAAATTGTGCCAGCCTCAAAGCCAAATTCTTCAGCTCCAACTTCACCGCGGGCATACCTTCTCCAGCCTCCACCCGCAAGATAATGTCGGCAAATTACTTCCAATGGAACAAACACATTTTCCATGTCTGAAGGTATTGCTCCGGCTTCTCGAATTACATCGAAGCGTCGTGCTAAGACCCTATCAGGCGCATTCATCTCGACTAGATGGGTCTCACATATTCCTTCATCTTCTACCATTTTCAGCCAATGACAAGAAGCACGATTTAGGCTCTCACCTTTTCGTGGAATCAAACTTGGGATAATCTGATCAAATACCGAAATTTGGTCAGTATACCTGAATTCGATGACATTTGGGTCGTCAGTAGACCAAACCTGCTTGACCTTTCCAGAGTAGAGGAGTTCTCCCATGGTGTAATTGCTTTCGCGAGCCGTCTTTCAACGTTGGCGTCAAACTTATTCCTCTTCTTACATTTAGAATGACTCGCCAGGCGCTGCTTTGAATAGTCTACAATCGTCCATGCAACAACCAATGCACTTGATTTTCCTGATTTGTTCGCACAACTTCTAGGTAGGTAAACTATATTTCAATCAGAAAAAAAACAGAACATACTTGAATTAAATTAAACCAAGTGCATCTTCGATTCTATTCAATTCCGGACCAGTTGTTTCCTTGGCGGTAAATACACCTGAATCTGAACATGCCATTCCAGAACCGATGAATGGAGAACCTCTAGCAACAGTTCCAACCATGGGTGGAACATCCATTACTTGTTGAATTATTTCAATTTCTTCGCTACGAACGTCAGGGTGAAGAAGGATTCCTTTGTTATTTGCAGCAGCAAGGCTCCCAACAATTGATTGCCCTGCAACAGTAGTACTGCCGATATCGACATGCATGACTTCACCAAGAATAGCCAATCCCTCATCAGGTAAATCAGGACTGGCAAGGACACCATGATCAGTACAGACTAGAAGATTGCCTGCAGTATTGATTCCGCTTTCCATGACCACAACGTCGCCATAAGATGTCAACTCGTCAATATCTCTTTCAGTGGCTAAATCCGCCACCGCTATACCTTTTGAATTACCAGCAAGAAGGCTGCCAATTAACCTTGAACCCCCGATTAAAATTCCTCTTGTTTCAAGTTCAAGAGTTGATTCTATTGTTTCAACAACATCCTGCTCCAATTCAAGAGGGTGAAAAACAGTATTCCCAACTATAGCTAAGAATACGCCAATTTGGTCAGAGCCAAATACATCCCCTGTGACTATGCCCATAGCGACCCTCAGGCTCCTGCGGAAGCATATCCTTCTTGATGATATGGGAACAAATCCCAAGGAATATTAGGTGAAAGTTCTCTGACCAGAGAAACTTGTTCTCAAGTTAATCCAATCATTCCCAGTAACCTGTTGCACTGGAACTGGAAAAAATTACGGGGATGAACCGGTGAAAGAAGAGGGGCACAGTGACTGCCGTTCCCGTGGGCTCTCGCACCACAGTAAAAGGACAGACGCAGGAGGTCTTGACTTCCGGGTTCGGAATGGGACCGGGTAAACACCTCCGCTATGACCGTGCACCCATCTTCTCTCGAATCGGATACGCGACGCATGTCGCATGTTTTGAGTAATCAAGAGGTAAGTCCTGTTAGACGAAGGATGCTCGTTTCCGGAACGAAGTGAAAAAAAAGATGCTCGGGCGATTAGTGCTGCTGGACTGAACACGTCGGCGAACCTTCGTGCGTACATCCGCAGTCTATCAAACTCGTCTTTTACGAGTGCCCTGAGATGTCTAGTCTTTGGGGTGGCTTCGAGCTTAGATGCTTTCAGCTCTTATCCATTAGGGCGTAGCTACCCAGCATTGCCTTGTCAGACAACTGGTAGACCAGTGGCCCCGAGTCCTCGTTCCTCTCGTACTGAAGGACCCCTTCCATCAGACATCTTACACGCTTCTACCGCCAAGCAACAAACCTGTCTCACGACGGTCTAAACCCATCTCACGATCCCTTTTAATGGGCGAACAACCCCACCCTTGGGTCCTGCTGCAGACCCAGGATAGGAAGAGACGACATCGAAGTAGCAAGCCACCAGGTCGATGTGAGCTCTTGCTGGTGACAACTCAATTATCCCCAAGGTAACTTTTCTGTTATCTACCGCCCCCAGAAATGAGGCTGGTAGGTTCGTTAGGCCCTGCTTTCACATCGTCGATCCTTATTTTGCGGATCCACGTCAAGCCAGCTTTTCCCCTTACAGTCAACGGTGGAGTGCTGAACCACCTGAGCTGGCCATTGGGCACGCTTGTTATCTTTTCGAGCGCGTGGCGCCCCACCCAAACTGCCCACCTACCGGTGTCCTCTAAAAGAGTAAGCGTAGTTACCTTCCAAGGGTGGTGTCTCTATGAGTGACTACTCCAAGGACTGACGTCCCTGGGATCAAAGTCTCCCACCTACTCAGTACATGGAAAGCGACTACGCAACGACAGGCTGCAGTAAAGCTCTATGGGGTCTTCGCTTGCGGGTAGAAGGTACTGGACTGTGCGCCAGTAAAGTCAATTTCGCCGGACGTATCGCGGGGACAGTGGAGCCCTCGTTGGACCATTCATGCAAGTCGCCAATTAAGCGACAAGGTATTACGCTACCTTAAGAGGGTCATAGTTACCCCCGCTGTTTACTGGTCCTTCGTCAGGTTGAA
>Ga0208879_1002687_pt1 | contig 15338 bp, 13 predicted proteins | sample Knorr_S15_td_Bot_FD_185605 | JGI IMG/M metagenome (GOLD analysis project Ga0208879, IMG submission 185605) | Marine microbial communities from Southern Atlantic Ocean transect - Knorr_S15_td_Bottom_ad_5009_LV_A (SPAdes) (version 2) | ecosystem: Environmental > Aquatic > Marine > Oceanic | place... | reverse complement strand
ACACCTATTTTAAAAGAGTTAGAAACCAATGGAATTGTTTTTAGCGAAAAAGAAGTGCCTTATTTGGGTTATAACATGTTAAATGTTTAATGTTTTCGAATAAATCATTTAATAAATTGCAGTTTTCGATCTAAATCATTCAATTTTATATCTTTTTATTACAGTTTAAAAGCATTTTTGTATTTTTACCTATTAATTTTAAACATAAATAATACATGAAAATTACAGATCAAAGTATTCTGATAGATGGAATTGATAAAATGATACTTCGCGAGTTAATGCAAGATGCCAGAACTCCAATACTTAAAATTGCTCGTCAGGTTGGTATTTCGGGAGCAGCAATTCATCAACGGTTACGTAAACTTGAAAATTCAGAATTGATTTCCGGTTCAAAATTTATTATAAACACAAAAGTATTAGGCTATACTACAATGGCATTTGTCGGTATTTTTTTGGACAAAGCAGTAAGCAATCCACAAGCAGTTAAACAGCTTAAAAAAATTCCTGAAGTTTTAGAATGTCATTACACCACAGGAAACTGGAGCATCTTTATAAAAGTACTTTGTAAAGATAATGAGCATTTAATGCATTTACTTAATAAAGAAATTCAATCTATCAAAGGCGTTTCAAGAACGGAAACCTTTATTTCTTTAGAGCAACAAATTGATAGACAGATTAAAATCTAATTATTATTTTGTTAGTATATAAATAATATTATCAGGAAATCCTTTGTCTGTTCTATTTTTGTCGAACTTAAAATGATGTCTTATTAAAAGTGTTTTTGATGCTTTATTTTTTCTGTGAGTAAAAGCTTCAATAGAGTTTAGGTTTAAGGTCCCAAATCCAAATTCGAGAACTTTGCTTAAGGCTTCATTCATTATTCCTTTTTTATGGTAAGCAGGAAGTAGCTCGTAACCAACTTCTGCAATTAATTTATCATTTGAAAAATTCCATAAACAAATAGTGCCTACAAGTTTTTGAGTTTCTTTTAAGGTAATTGCCCAATACAAAAACGCTTCATTAGCAATTCCTTTATTGGTTTTTTGTGTTTATTTTGCAATGTATTTATATACAATTTAGTTAGATCTAATTTTAAAAACGGCTTGACCATCAGTTGTTTTAAGTTGACGAAGTGATAAGCGTTTTGTGGCTAAAATTGGAAAAGTATTTGAGTTAATCATTTAACTAATTCAACTTATAATGTACATCTTGTTCTGTCAATTCATCAAGTAATTCTTGTGATATTTTTACTTTTTGCTTACGACTTGGCATTTGTAGTTTTATGCTTTCTTCGTTATCGTAAACCACAAAATTAAGAGCATGACTGCCTTTGTGCATATGTAATAACTCTTTTATAGATGTGATTTTTTCTTCTTCAAGATCATTAATATTTAATTGAATTGAGAGCTTTTTAGCCATCGTATCCATAACATCGTGTAACAATTGGAAACTGTTAAACTGGACTCTTGGGTCGCCTTTTTTACCTGTGTCTCTATTTGTCCAGCCATCTTTTACAAAAGTGCGAACATAAATAAAGTTATTTTTCATTAAAAAGTGACGATATTTTAAATACTCTTCACCAAAAATTCGGAATTCAAAACTATCTGTATAATCATCAACCGTAAATAAAGCCCAACCTTTTCCTTGTCTGCTAATTCGATGTTGCACATCAGTAACCACGCCACCAAAAGTGAGTTCTTTATTTATATAGGTTTCTAAATCGTTAAACATTGCAACCGTAGCGTTGCAAAAGGTGTTTATTTCGGTTTTAAAATCGTCGAGAGGATGACCTGAAATATAAATACCTACTACTTCTTTTTCTTGGGCAAGTTTTTCCATAGTTCCCCATTTTTCACAAGTAGGAATTTGAGGTTCCGAAATTTGAACTTCACTTGAATCGCCAAACAAACTTACTTGTGCAGAATTTTCATTTTCCTGATGTTTGCTGCCATACTTTATTGCTTTTTCTAAAAAAGTAATATCGTCACCTTCCTTATGAAAATATTGAGCACGATGCGTATTTGTAAAACAATCAAATCCACCTGCAAGCGCTAAATTTTCAAAGGCTTTTTTGTTAGCTGCTCGTAAATCCACACGTTTTGTTACATCAAAAATTGAATTGTAATTACCGTCTTTTTTTCTATTCTCAACTATGGTTTTTACTGCACCATGACCAATACCTTTTATGGCTCCCATTCCAAAGCGAATGGCATTATCTTTATTTACAGAAAATTTGTAATACGATTCATTAACATCTGGACCAAGTACCTTTAAGCGCATACGTTTACACTCTTCCATAAAGAAGGTAACCGATTTTATATCGTTCATATTATTAGACAATACTGCAGCCATATACTCGGCAGGGTAATGCGCTTTTAAATATGCAGTTTGGTAGGCAATCCAAGCATAACAGGTTGAATGCGATTTATTAAAGGCATAACTTGCAAAGGCTTCCCAATCTTTCCAGATTTTTTCTAAAATTTCTCGTGGATGTCCATTCGATTCTCCACCATCTAAAAACTGTGGTTTTAATTTTTCAAGCAAAGAAAAAATCTTTTTTCCCATCGCTTTCCGTAACACGTCTGCATCACCTTTTGAGAAATTTGCCAGCTTTTGAGACAGTATCATCACTTGTTCCTGATAGACTGTAATACCATAGGTTTCTTTAAGGTTTTCCTCCATTATTGGAAGATCGTACACAATCTTTTCATCACCATTTTTACGTCTAATAAAACTTGGAATATATTCCATTGGACCAGGACGGTACAAGGCATTCATAGCAATAAGATCGTCAAAAACGGAAGGTTTTAAGTCTTTTAAATGCTTTTGCATTCCAGCAGATTCATATTGAAAAATACCTACGGTTTCTCCTTTTTGAAACAGCTCAAAAGTCTTTTCATCATCTAACGGAAAAGTGTCTGGATCTAGTAAAATATTGTGTTTAGCTTTTACAATTTTTACGGTATCCTTAATTAAGGTCAAGGTTTTTAATCCGAGGAAATCCATTTTAAGTAATCCTGCATCTTCCACTACAGAGTTGTCAAATTGTGTAACATACAAATCGGAATCTTTTGCAGTAGCAACAGGAACAAAATTGGTAATATCGCTTGGTGTAATGATAACACCACAAGCGTGAGTTCCTGTGTTACGAACAGAACCTTCCAATTTTCGTGCTTGATTAATAGTTTCAGCCTCAAGATCTTCGCCATCTGCAATATTTAAAAGCTGATTTATTTTATCTAAATCTTCGGCTCTAAATTTGCTTCGTAATTCTCTTTCATCATATCCAAAAATGGTTCCGAGTTTAGCCATAGTAGGAATTAATTTCGCTATTCTATCGGCTTCATTTAGTGGCAAATCCAATACTCTTGCTGTATCTCGAATAACCGATTTAGCAGCCATTGTTCCGTAAGTAATAATCTGCGCAACTTGCTTACTTCCATATTTATTAATTACATAATCCATAACCTTTCCACGGCCTTCATCGTCAAAATCAATATCAATATCTGGCATACTCACACGATCCGGATTCAGGAAACGCTCAAATAGTAAATCGTATTTTAGAGGATCTATATTGGTAATCCAAAGGCAATATGCAACTACTGAACCTGCTGCAGAACCACGACCTGGACCAACAGAAACATCCATATTTCGTGCTTCGCGAATAAAATCTTCAACTATTAAAAAGTAACCTGGATAGCCTGTTTTTTTTATAACATTAAGCTCAAAATCTATACGCTCCTGAAGGTCTGAACCAATCTCGCCATAGCGTTTTTTTGCACCTTGAAAAGTGATGTGTTTTAAATACGAATCTTCGTTTTCAAAGTCTTTTGGAATATCGAATTTTGGCAGTAACACATCACGTCTTAATTGATAGGTTTCAACTTTATCTACAATTTCCTGAATATTGGAAATGGATTCAGGAACATCTTTAAAGAGCGTTTTCATTTCGTCAGAAGACTTAAAATAATACTCCTGATTTGGCAAACCATATCTGTATCCACGACCACGACCAATTGGTGTCGCTTGTTTTTCGCCTTCTTTTACGCACAATAAAATATCGTGTGCATTGGCATCTTCTTGATTTACATAATAAGTGTTATTGGTAGCGATTAGCTTTATATTGTGATCTTTAGAAAACTTTATGAGCGTAGGATTGATGCGATTTTCATCTTCCTGATCGTGTCGCATCAGCTCGATATACAAATCGTCGTCAAATTGCTCTTTCCACCAAAGTAGTGCTTCTTCGGCTTGTTTTTCGCCAATATTCAGCACTTTACTTGGTACTTCGCCATACAAATTTCCTGTTAAAACTATAAGGTCTTCTTTGTATTGTTCGATGAGTTTTTTATCGATTCGTGGCACATAATAAAACCCATTAGTGTAAGCGTGAGAAGATAATTTTACCAAATTGTGGTATCCTTTTTTGCTTTTTGCTAAAAAAACAATTTGATAACCATTGTCTTTATGGCTTTTGTCTGAATGATTTTCGCAAACAAAAAACTCGCAACCTAATATTGGTTTTATTTCTTTTAAAATTGGTGTTTCGCCTTTTTCTAAGGCTATTTTGTTTTTTTCTTTTACAGAATTATTATGATTGTTAACTGCCTTTATAAAATGAAAAGCTCCCATCATATTTGCATGATCGGTAAGTGCAACGGTTTGCATTTGTTTATCTGCTGCTGCAGAAACCAAATCTTTTATGCTAATTGTTGACTGTAATATTGAAAATTGAGAATGGTTGTGCAAATGCACAAAATTGGCATCTGATAATTCTGAAATATTTTCTTTTATTTCTTCTTCGGAAACATCTTTGATTTGCTCTTTTTGAAGTCTTTTATTTATCTTCTCGCTTTCCTTTTTTAGATTGATATGTTTTAATTCGATGAGTTGAATTTCGTTTGGATTAGCTTCAGAGAAATTTTTAAAATAGTCTGGCTGAACTTTTAATTGTTCTTTTGTAAATTCTTCTTTTCGAATCAATTCAAAAAAGCAGCGTGTTGTCGCTTCAACATCAGCTGTAGCATTATGAGCTTCGTTAAAAGGTTTGTTAAATAAATACTGATGTAATTCTGTAAGTGTTGGGAGTTTAAATTTGCCATAACGTCCACCAGGAAGTTTGCATAAACTTGCTGTATGTTCGGTACAAGTGTCTAAAGCTGGAAGTCCTTGAAGTTGGTTTGCAATATTTTCTCTTACAAATTCGCAACCCATAATATTGAGGTCGAACTTTATATTTTGTCCAACAATAAATTTGGTTTTGTTTAGAGCTTCATTAAATTTTTCTAAAACTTCTGCTAGATGAATGCCTTGTTCTTGAGCCAATTCGGTAGAAATGCCATGAATATTTTCGGCATCATAAGGAATATTAAATCCTTCAGGTTGGACTAAATAATCCTGATGCTCGATTAAATTCCCTGATTCGTCATGCAATTGCCAGGCTATTTGAATACATCTTGGCCAGTTATTAGTATCAGTAATTGGAGCATTCCAACGTTTGGGTAATCCAGTAGTTTCGGTATCAAAAATTAGGTACATAAAAGTGTTTTATTCCGTAAAAATAAGAACCCTAAAATTAAGAATAATTATGATGATTTGCATGTCAAACTTATGAACACTTTGTGTTATAATTCGGTTCATATTAAAAAAGTGAAACTTCTAATTGAGAATTAGAAAAATATAGTATCTTTGCGCTCTCATTAATAACAGAGGTCGAGAACCTCACAAATTAATTTTTATGCCAGTTAAAATTAGACTACAAAGACACGGTAAAAAAGGAAAACCTTTTTACTGGATTGTTGCAGCAGATGCAAGATCAAAAAGAGATGGTAAATATTTAGAAAAATTAGGTACTTACGATCCAAACAAAAACCCAGCAATTATAGAATTGAATATAGATGGTACTGTTAAGTGGCTTCAAAATGGAGCACAACCAACAGATACTGCAAGAGCAATTTTGTCGTATAAGGGTGTAATGTTAAAACGACATTTAGCAGGTGGCGTTAAAAAAGGAGCTTTCACCGAAGAAGAAGCAGAAAAAAAGTTTCAAGATTGGTTAGATGAAAAAGCAGCAAAAGTTGATGCAAAAGTAGATGGTTTGGCAAAAGCTAAAGCAGATGCAGAATCTAAAGCTTTAGGAGCTGAAAAAGTAGTAAACGAAGCAAGAACAGCTCCGGTAGTTGTTGAAGAAGAAGTTTCGGAAGATGTTGCAACTGAAGAAGTTGCTGTTGAAGAAGAAACCACTGAATCGGTTGCTGAAGAAACAAAATCAGAAGATGCTGTTGAAGAAGTAAAAGCTTCAAACGAAGAAGAGTAAAAGAATTATTTTTTATACTTTTAAACTCCGATAAATTTTTTGTCGGAGTTTTTTGTATGAAATAATATTTAAATGAAGAACGTAAATTCACAAATTGAATCTTAATATTTATGACTATTGAAGATTGTTTTTATTTAGGAAAGATTGTAAGAAAATATAGTTTTAAAGGAGAGCTCCTAATAAAACTTGATACAGATCAGCCTGAAACATACAAGAATTTAGATGCTGTTTTTATTTTTGTTGGTAATTCTTTAATTCCCTTTTTTATTGAACGTTCACAGCTTCATAAATCTGATTTGCTACGGGTAAAATTTGAAGAAATATCTACTGAAGAAGATGCTATTGCATTACTAAAAAGCGATGTTTATTTACCACTTGAATTGTTACCAATACTGGAAGGAAACAAATTCTATTTTCATGAAGTAATAGGATTTATTATTAAGGATGTAAATTTCGGGTACGTAGGAATAGTAAAAGGCATAAACGATACAACATCGCAAGCGCTTTTTGAAATTGACAGAGATGGCGTTGAAATATTGATTCCAATAAATGATGAATTTATTAAAGAAGTTGACAGGAAAAATAAAACGATTGTTGTTGATACACCTGAAGGGCTGATTGATTTATATTTATGATAATGTCATCAAATCCATTTCATTTCAAACAATTCACTATAAACCAAGATCAATGTGCCATGAAAATTGGCACAGATGCTGTTTTATTAGGAGCTTGGGCAAATTTAGAACATCATCCAAATTCTGTTTTAGATATTGGAGCAGGAACTGGCGTTATTTCATTAATGTTATCTCAACGTAGTAATGAAGAAACGATTGATGCCATTGAAATTGACGAAAATGCTTATAAGCAATGTGTCGGGAATTTTGAAAACTCACCTTGGAGTGATAGACTGTTTTGTTATCATGCTTCATTAGAAGAATTTACAGACGAAATTGACTATAAATACGACCTCATAATTTCTAATCCACCATTCTACTCTGATACCTTTAAGAGCGAAAACAAGCAACGAGATTTAGCAAGATTTAACGATGCTATGCCTTTTCATCATTTAGTTGAAAGTGTATCAAAATTACTTTCAGACGAAGGAACATTTTCAGTAATTATTCCGTTTAAAGAAGAAGAAAATTTTATTGAGTTAGCTTCAAATGTAAACTTATTTCCAAATAGAATTACAAGAGTAAAAGGGAGTCCAACTTCAGAAATAAAAAGAAGTTTAATGGAATTCTCATTCAATAAAAATGGTTTAAGAATAAATGAGCTTATAATTGAAGTTGAACGACATCAATACACACAAGATTATATCAATCTCACCGAAGATTTCTATTTGAAAATGTAATTAGAAACTTCGTAATAAAGGACGTGTCAAACAAGTCGGTCCTCCACCGCCTTTTACACTAATCTCTTGGCCTTTGTAAACTTTTACTTTACAATCAGCAGCTTCCAATCGTTGTTTTGTTATTGGGTTACCATCAACCATAATACATTCTCTTGGTGCAATAGCCAGTACATTGCAACCCATAGATTCAAACTCTTCATCAGGAACTTCAACAAATTTAAAGCCTCTTTCAATAAGCGTGTTTCTAAATTTAATTGACATAAATGGAGAATAAACAACTGCCAAATCCTTATCGATTGGACTTAAAATTGACATGAGATGAAATACATCTTGCTTCCCTTTGTAATGTGGTAATTCTGCAACAATAACTACAATTCCTTTTGGTTCTAATAGTTCTTTTAATTGAACAATACCTTCTTTATTTGTTCTATAAGTATGTCCAACTGCTAGAGTTTTTTCATCTAGCCAAGACACGTCTCCACCTTCTAATGTTCCAGGCGATTTTATTTCTCCAAGAATAGGAATATTATTTATTTTGAAAACTTGCTTTTGAGACCTAGGCTCATTAATTCTTCCGGATTTCCCCATGTTACAAATTATCATTCCAAAATCTGTTACTATTGATGCATCTCGACAATATATAGAATCAATTGTTGTGGAATCGACAAAAGGAAAATATTTGATTCCCGTTTTGCCTAAATACTTTACGAAGGTTCTGTATTCTTCAATTGCAGAATTAAAATCAGGGAGAGATAAATAATTCAGTTCTTGCCATTGCTTACTTAAATGTTTATCAGAAATAAAGGCATTCTTAACAGACTTTAAATAAACCGATTCTAGTTTTAAAAATTCTGAATGATGTGTCGTTTTCATTTACTTCTTGCGTTTATGCCATTGCATTATTATATATAACGGAATACCTGCCAATAATAATAAGAATCCATAAAAAACAGTATCATGACCAGATCCATAAACTGCCCAAAGGGAATATGTAAAACCTAAACCTCCAAGAACAAAGGTTTTCATCCAACTATTCACATGTAATTTTCTCTCAATAATAACTAAAATATAGGAAGATGAAACAAAAAGATAAGGCACTAAACAGGTGAGTGTAGTTAATAAAACTATAAACTCAAACTGATCTACTAACCCTTCCGAATAGTTCATTAACATTACAATAGAGGTTAAAATACTTCCGATAATCAATCCAAAAATCGGGACTCCATTTTTATTTTCTTTCTTAAATATTTTTGGAAATAAATTATCTTTTGCGGTTGCCATAGGGATTTGACTTGTTATTAATATCCAACCATTCAATGCACCAATCGCAGCTATTGCTGCTCCAGCCGCCACAAAATAACCTGCATATTCTCCTCCAATTAATTTTCCAGCTTCGGCAAATGGAGCAGGAGATTCTTTTAAAGTTTCAACTGGGAGTATACCAAACAAAACAATTGTGCCAAGTATATAAACAAGAGTTGTAATTATCGTTCCTAACATTGTTGCTTTAGGCACAGTAACTTCAGGATTTTCTATATTTTGAGCTGGAATTGTTGCACATTCGATTCCTAAAAAAGCATATAAAGTTAATACAGCAACAACAGGAAATGTTGCAAAATTACTTTCAGCAGTCAAGTTAAAAGCAGGAAAATTATCAAGACTAAAAAAGAACACTCCAATAAGTATAACAAACACTAAAGGCATTAATTTTAAAACTGTAGTTATAACTTGCATTTTCCCTGAGGCTTTAACACCTTTGGAATTTACCCATGTTAATAACCAAATTATTCCTAAGCCAACACTAACAGCCAATAAAGGCTCTGTTTTTAAAGCTGGAAAGAAATAACTTAATGCACTTATAGCAGCAACAGCAATGGCAGCATTGCCAATCCAACATGAAATCCAATAACCCCAAGCCACTAAAAATCCGATAAAATCTCCAAAACCAGCTTTTGAATAGGTATAAGGTCCTCCGCTTTTATTAACAATTATTTTACTAAAGTTGCTAAAAATCTTAGCAAGAATTAATGCACCTGTAGCAGAAAACAGCCATCCTATTAAACTAATACTACCAAATCCTGCTAAAACTGCAGGGAGTACAAATATACCTGCGCCAATCATGTTTCCAACTACCAAAGAAGTGGTGGTTAATAATCCTATTTTTTGTGATTTCGAAATCATCCAAAGTGCTTTAAAGGAGATCAATTTTAATTATGCAAATTAGGAGTCAGCTTTTAAATATACAACAAATAACTAATGGTCAGAAAATTAAACATTAATTCAGACATCAAAAAAGCAGAAACACTTCCAGCATCTTTTTATATAGAATAAAATAGTTCTCACCAACAAGAGAGCAAGGTGTACATCATTTTCATCGATTGCTATCTGAATTTTTAAATCAATAATTTTCTTTTTAAAAAGCGTAAGATTCATTCACAATACTTAAATTTGAAGCATTAAAATAAAGAACATGAAGCCAGATTTATTTGAAGCTCCCGATTATTACAATCTTGATGAGCTTTTAACAGACGAACATAAATTAGTACGAGATGCAGCACGAGAATGGGTAAAACGCGACGTGTCACCTATTATAGAAGAGTATGCTCAAAAGGCTGAATTTCCTATGCAAATTATAAAAGGGCTTGCTGAAATTGGTGCCTTTGGTTCTTATATTCCTTTGGAATATGGAGGTGCCGGACTGGATCAGATTTCTTACGGGTTGATTATGCAAGAGATTGAACGTGGTGATTCAGGAGTGCGATCAACTGCTTCAGTGCAATCGTCGTTAGTAATGTATCCTATTTGGAAATACGGAACCGAAGCACAGCGACAAAAATACCTGCCAAAATTAGCAAGTGGCGAATGGATGGGTTGTTTTGGTTTAACCGAACCCGATCATGGTTCAAACCCAAGTGGAATGACCACGAATTTTAAAGATAAAGGAGACCATTACCTTTTAAATGGCGCCAAAATGTGGATATCTAATGCACCATTTGCACAAGTTGCAATAGTTTGGGCAAAAGACGAAAATGGACGAATTCATGGTTTGATAGTAGAACGTGGTATGGAAGGGTTCTCAACACCAGAAACTCATAACAAATGGTCACTACGTGCCAGTTCAACAGGAGAACTAATTTTTGATAATGTAAAAGTCCCGAAAGAAAATATCTTGCCGAACAAATCAGGATTAGGTGCTCCACTTGGTTGTTTAGATTCCGCACGTTATGGCATTGCCTGGGGAGCAATTGGCGCAGCAATGGATTGTTACGATACGGCTTTGCGTTATAGTAAAGAACGTATTCAATTTGGAAAACCTATTGGGCAATTTCAACTTCAACAAAAGAAACTCGCCGAAATGATTACTGAAATCACAAAAGCGCAACTTTTAACATGGCGACTTGGGGTGTTACGCAATGAAGATAAAGCAACATCACCTCAAATTTCTATGGCAAAACGCAATAATGTAGATATGGCAATACATATTGCTCGTGAGGCAAGACAGATGTTAGGAGCAATGGGAATTACCGGAGAATATTCTGTAATGCGTCACTCAATGAACCTTGAAAGTGTTATTACTTATGAAGGGACTCATGACATTCACTTACTTATTACAGGATTAGATATTACAGGTTTAAATGCATTTAATTAAGATGGATTAATATAGTATTCAAAAGCGAATTATTATTTAATTCGCTTTTTTATTTTGCTTACAGTTACTTATGTTTTCAGCAAAAAAGCGGTTTGATAATGCGTATACATCAGCAAAAGTCATTGACTTCGATGATTCAAGTAAGTTTATCTTTTTTAGTGATTGCCATCGTGGAGATAATAGTTTTGCCGATGATTTTGCTAATAACAGAAATATCTATTTCCATGCCTTAACACATTATTTTAATGAAGGGTTTCAATACTGTGAAATTGGCGATGGCGATGAGCTTTGGGAAAATATATCATTTAAAAACATTTTCGAAGTTCATCAAGATGTGTATATGTTGTTGAAACAGTTTCATAAGGAAAATAGACTTCACATGATTTGGGGAAATCATGATATGGTATATCGATATCCGGAATATGTAAAAAAACACTTGTCAACATATTTTGATGAAAATTTAGGGGAAGACGTTGAACTATTTTGTGATATTAAATATAATGAAGGCATCGTTTTAAAGCATTCAGAAACAAAACAGGAGATCTTTTTAACTCATGGTCATCAAGCCGATTGGTGGAATTATACGTTTTGGAAGTGGAGTCGGTTTATGGTAAGGATTCTTTGGAAACCATTACAAATCATGGGAATTGCAGACCCAACAAGTCCGGCAAAAAATTACAAGGAGCTTATTAAAATAGAGCGTAGAATTAAAAAATGGATTTTAGATAACAACAACTTAATCACAATAGTTGGTCATACACACAGACCTCGCTTTCCCAAACCTGGAGATATAGCATTTTTTAATGATGGCAGTTGTGTACATCCACGAAGTATTACTGGTATTGAGATTGTACATGGAAAAATCGCTTTAATAAAATGGGAAATTTCTACGAAGGAAGATGGGACGCTTCAAATTGTAAAAACGATACTTGAAGGTCCAAAAAAATTAATAGATTATAAAACGGAATGACATAAACATAAGCAGTATAACATCAGTCAATTAAGGTATAAACAAAACAAATTGTTAGTTTGTAAGCTTTGGTATTTTTTTGACTAATTTTGTATTATTAAACAATAAAAAGATTTCTGCCGACGCAGGAATAATAAAATTAAATATTATGGCGTTAGAAATAACAGATGCAACGTTTGAAGAAATAGTATTAAAAAGTGATAAACCAGTAATGGTAGATTTTTGGGCAGCTTGGTGTGGACCATGTCGCATGGTTGGACCGGTAATAGACCAAATTAGTGAAGAATACGCTGGAAAAGCTGTGGTTGGCAAAGTAGATGTAGATGCAAATCAAGAATTTGCCGCAAAATATGGAGTGCGAAATATACCAACGGTTTTAGTGTTTCAAAACGGTGAGGTTGTTGGTCGTCAAGTAGGTGTGTCGCCAAAAAACGTATATGCAGAAGCTATAGATGCACTTTTGTAATAAACGGTAGCATTAAAAATGTAAAAAGGTTTGCCTCCTGATAATTATTGGGATTGGTAAACCTTTTTTAATTTAGAGACTTTATGGATTTACAATTAGAGCTTAATAATACAGGAGGATTTAAAAACCTTGATCTGCTTGCAAAACAAGTAGTAGAAGGATTTATTACAGGAATGCATAAAAGTCCGTTTCATGGTTTTTCTGCTGAATTTGCAGAGCATAAAATTTACAATCAAGGCGAAAGCACACGACACATCGATTGGAAATTATTTGCAAAAACCGATAAACTCTTTACAAAACGATATGACGAAGAAACTAACTTAAGATGCCATTTAATAATTGATAATAGCAGCTCGATGCATTATCCACAAGTTACTACATTAGCATTTAATTCTTTGAACAAAATTGGATTTTCTGTTTTGGCAGCAGCATCTTTAATGCATATTTTTAAAAAACAACGAGATGCAGTTGGGTTAAGTATTTATAGTAATAAGTACGATTATTATGCACCGGAAAAAGGGAGTGAACGGCATCATAGGATGCTGATAGCCCAATTAAGTGAAACAGCAATTTCAACACCTAAAAACACTACTACAAATACTTTTGAGTATTTGCATCAAATTGCTGAAAATATTCATAGGCGATCAATGATTTTTGTGTTTACCGATATGTTTCAAACAGGTATTGAAAGTATAAAACTTTTTGATGCTTTACGTCATTTAAAATACAATAAACACGATGTTATTTTATTTCATGTGTTTGATAAGGAAAAAGAATTAGATTTTAATTTCGATAATAAACCCAAACGTTTTGTAGATGTCGAAACAGGAGCATTTATTAACCTTTATGCAGATAATATTAAAGAAAATTACAAAAAAGCGGTCAACATATATTTTAATGATATTAAATTAAAATGTGGACAGTATAAAATTAAATATGTTGAAGCAAATATAAATGAGAGTTTCGATAAAATATTGACGACTTATATGTTAGAACGGCAAAAATTTGTTTAAGACAATTTTTAGCAAAAAACATAAAAAATTTGTTGCGATATAAAAAATGGAATGTATATTTGCACCCGCCTACGCACCGATAGCTTGCTTTGGTGGGCAGGACCGCAATAATGCAACGGTTTGGTAGTTCAGTTGGTTAGAATGTCGCCCTGTCACGGCGAAGGTCGCGGGTTCGAGTCCCGTCCAGACCGCAAGATTTCCTTCAAAAAGGAATCAAATAAAGTTGTGTTGGTCGCTTAAATGCGACAAGTAGTTGATACCTAATTAGGTATAGACTAATGAGAAGCTTTTCCTAATTGGAGAGGCTTTTTTTATGAGTTTACCATTTTCTGGTTATCTTTAAAATTATACTTTAACAACAACCAACAATAAAATTATTTAGAATAATTAGACAAATACTTCTGATAGAAAACAAAATTAGTAAACACATATTATATGCCTTTAGAAATGGTTCATTTATTATAGTAATATTAATATGAATAGAAACTCATTATAGTTATTACGCATCAAATACGGTCTTTAACATAATTATAGCCTTTTTTTTAAAAAAGTATAGATGCATTTCAGTATTTTTAGGTGAATTTAAGGACTAGCTTATGATTTATCGAATTTTTCTTGGTATTAGTTTATTGATTGCATTTTCTAATACTGTTATATCACAGAAAAGCAAAAGTAAAATTAGAGTTTCGGGAATAGTGACAGATGTTAATGGCAACCCACAAAAAGGAGCAATGATCTTCATAGATAAGATAAAAACTAGAGTGAAGACTAATAAAAAGGGAATTTATACAATTAAAATGAATCACGATTCTAAGTTGTTGACGGTTTACTCACAAAATCTAGGGATATTGAGTGTAGAATACAAAGGTCAATCTAAAGTAGATTTTATGTATACCCAAGAAAGTGTGCTTATTAACGAAGAGATGTTGCTTAAATTGGGCTTTACGCTTGATCCTGCCCCTAAAAGGGTTAATAATTATTCAGATTTTTCAAGTATACTTGAGATTTTAGATAGAAAATTTTACAATGTAAGGGTTACCGATGGTGTAATTAAAATTGGTAAAGGTATCAATCAGTTTAGTGGAGATAGTACACCATTAATTTTAGTAGATAACCAACGAGTGAATGTTGGGGAGTTAGGTACTATTGCCACATCTGATGTAAAATCGATTCGAGTAATTTCTAAAGGTAGTGAAGCGGCTGAATATGGTGGATTAAAAGCAGCTAATGGTGTTATTTTGATTACATTAAAACAATGATTATACGTATTTAAGTGATTCAAAATCAATAATTTGTACAAACTAGTTCGAGTCCCGTCCAGACCGCAAGATTTCCTTCAAAATGGAAACAAATAAAGTTGTGTTGGTCACTTAAATGTGACAAGTAGTTTTTTGTAGACTAGTGAGAAGCTTTTCCAGTATGGAAGGGCCTTACCCTCATAAATAACTTCGATATTAAAGTCCTGCGAAGCTCAAAGGTTTTTGTTGGTCTCTGAAATAAAATGTAGTTAGTGTAGCAAATATTTGAAACTATTCTATAGTATAGTATTAATCAAATATAAATAGTTTTA
>Ga0208879_1002686_pt1 | contig 15340 bp, 16 predicted proteins | sample Knorr_S15_td_Bot_FD_185605 | JGI IMG/M metagenome (GOLD analysis project Ga0208879, IMG submission 185605) | Marine microbial communities from Southern Atlantic Ocean transect - Knorr_S15_td_Bottom_ad_5009_LV_A (SPAdes) (version 2) | ecosystem: Environmental > Aquatic > Marine > Oceanic | place... | reverse complement strand
AAAAGTAATTATTTCAGTTGGAATATCGGTTAAATGAGAAATTGCATTAACCATCATGGTTGTTCTTGCAACTTCTGCAAAAGTTCCTATATGTGGAAGCCCACTGGGTCCGTAGCCGGTTTGTAAAGTAATTTTTCCTTTTTTTTTTAAATTACTTTCCTTATCTTGAAGCAATTTACGAGCTTCAACAAAAGGCCACGAGGTGGTTTTTTCAATTATAGATTTATCAATCACGATTAACAGATTTATAAAATTTACAATAAAAAATATAGATATATTTATTCCTTATTGTGTTGAAATTTATACGCCATAAAATATTGTTTTCATCAAAATGACTAATTATAAAACAGTTTTTTTCTCACTTGGAATATTGCTAATTACTTTGGGTTTTTTCATGATTACTCCAGTAATAGTTCAGCTAATTTATGATGAATTGAATGGAACTTTTATTTATTCCTCTGTAGTAACCATATTTATAGGTACCCTTTTTTTACTTTCAAATTTGGATCAAGATAGAAAATTAAATTTACAACAAGCCTTTTTATTAACCTCTCTATCCTGGATTGGTATTGCTATTTTTGGATCTTTGCCATTTATTTTTTCAAGTCTTGAATTGACATTTAGTGATGCTTTTTTTGAAAGCATGTCCGGAATAACAACCACAGGATCGACCATTATTGGAGATTTAAATAATGCTCCAAAAGCAATTCTTATATGGAGATCAACGCTACAGTGGCTTGGTGGAATTGGTATCGTCATAATGGCAATTACAGTAATGCCCTTGCTGAATGTTGGCGGAATGCAGCTATTTAAATTGGAAAGTGGAGATACAACTGAAAAAATTTTACCTAAAACTAGGGAAATAGCTTTTAATATTGTTTCTATCTATTTTTTTCTTAGTGCGGCCTGCGCAATTGCATATTTTTTTTCGGGAATGAATGTTTTTGATAGCGTCGCTCATGCAATGACAACTATCGCAACAGGAGGATTCTCAACTTATAATGAATCAATAGGATATTTTCAAAATCCAAAAATAGAAATTGTATCAATAATTTTTATAATATTAGGAAGCATACCGTTCATAGCTTATCTAAAATATCTTGATGGAAACAAAAAAATTTTTTTTCAAGATATTCAAATTAAAGGTTTGATCTATATTTGTCTAATATCTACAATTATAATAACGCTCAACTTGTTTATAAAAGAACAAGGAAATTTTTTTTCTAATTTAAGGATATCAGCTTTTAATGTAGTCTCAATCTTATCTGGTACGGGTTACGTAACTTCTGACTTTAATCTTTGGGGAAGTTTTTCGTTAGTATTTTTTCTACTATTAATGTTTATTGGAGGATGTGCTGGATCGACAACATGTGGGATCAAGATTTTTAGAATACAAATTTTATGGTTATTCGTAATTAACGAAATAAAAAAATCAATTTATCCAAGAGGAGTTTTTCCCTTATCTTACAATAAAGGAAAGATCAGCAAACGATTCATGTCCTCGATCATATCTTTTATTTTTTTGTATTTTTTGATTTTTTTCCTAGTTGCAATGTTATTATCTTTTACCGGATTAGATTTTATTACTTCTTTTTCTGCTGCAGCAACATCAATTTCAAATGTTGGTCCTGGACTTGGCGAAATGATAGGACCAAGCGGGAATTTTGGAGAATTATCCAATTTTGCAAAATGGATTTTGAGTTTTGCAATGTTATTGGGTAGACTAGAGATATTTACTTTGTTAGTATTGTTCTTTCCAGGCTTTTGGAGAAACTGAAGAAATTTACAATTTGTTTTATGGACATAAATAAAAAACAAACATTATCAGAAACTTTTTCTGTTTATTTTGATAGACGGATGATCCGAATTCTTTTACTTGGAATTATAAGTGGTTTTCCTTGGGTACTCATTGGAAGCAGTCTTAGCCTTTGGCTTAAAGAAGACGGACTGAGTCGTAGTGCCATTGGTTGGGCCGGATTAATATTTGGTGTTTATGCTATCAATTATCTCTGGGCTCCAATAATTGATAGAATTCGTATTCCATGGTTAACCAATAAAATTGGTCATCGGCGTGGCTGGATTGTAACCATGCAGTTTATTATTTTAGTTAGCTTAGTTGGTTGGAGTACAATTGATCCAACTGCAAATCTCGGGGCAGTTATTGCTATTGGCTTAATTATTGCTATTGCCTCAGCAACTCAAGACATAACCATAGATGCTTTAAGAATTGAACAAATTGGAGAGGCAGAGGGAACATCTATGCAGGCCGGTGCGGCTATGGCAGTCGTTGGTTGGTGGACCGGTTACAAATTGGGTGGTGTTGTTGCGCTAAATGCCGCACAATATTTTCAAAATGCCGGAATTGAAAATTACTGGCAAACTACTTTTCTGGTTCTAGGTATAATTATAATTGCTTGCAACATCGGTTTAATGTTCGTTCATGAGCCACAACCTACCGAAAGACAAATAGCTCAAAGACAAACCGATCAAATGATAGAAGAAAAGTTGGGGTCTTCTGGAGTTATTGCAAAATCAATTGCTTGGATCAGCGGAACAATTGCTGGTCCTATAATAAGTTTTTTCAAACGTAATGGTCTGGCTATCGCTTTAGGTATTCTCGGATTTGTATTTCTTTTTAAAATAGGGGAGGCTTTTCTTGGACGTATGTCCATTGTCTTCTACAATGAAATGGGATTTTCTAAAGGTGATATTGCTCTTTATTCCAAAGGTATAGGTTGGATTACCACAGTTGTATTTACACTTCTGGGAGGCCTGTTTGCAATACGTGCTGGAGTAGTTAAAGCAATGTTTATTGCGGGAGTATTAATGGCAGCTACGAATCTTTTGTTTGCAGCTCTTTTCTGGACCGGAAAATCTGAGTTACTTTTTGCTGCTGCTGTATTATTAGACGATATTGCTGCAGCATTCGCAACTGTTGCTTTCGTTGCTTTCATTTCACTACTGGTAGACAGAACATATACAGCAACTCAATATGCATTGCTTGCCTCAATAGGAACGCTTGGCCGAACTACGTTAGCAGCCTCCTCGGGAGAATTGGTTGATTGGTTGAACGGTGATTGGGGAATATTTTTTGTAATTACTACCGTTATGGTGATTCCATCTTTAATTTGTTTGTGGATAATAAAAGACAAATTAAAACTTAGTGCGAAATAAATTTTCTAACAACTATCCTATTATAAATCTTTATAAAAAAAAGAGTGTTACTTCCAAAATAGTTACACAAATGTTGTACGGTGAAAATTTTACCATCTTAAGAAAGTTTGGAAATTGGTGTAAGATCAAATTATATACTGATAACTATGTTGGTTTTATAATAAGAAAAAAATTTGACAAGCCTTCTAAACCAACACATAAAGTTTCAGTTTTAGCGGCAAATATCTATGGCAAACCTTCTAGTAAAGCTAAACAGAACAAAAAATTAACCTTTTCTTCAAAAATTTGTGCAAAAGAAAAATATGGTTCCTTTATCAAATTCAAAAATCAATGGATAAGAACAAAAGATCTTAAGCCCATAAATTATAAAGATAAAAATATCTTTTCAAAAATTAATTTGTTTAAAGGAAGAAAATATAAATGGGGAGGAAAAAATTTTAGTGGGGTTGATTGCTCTGCTTTAGTTCAATTATTTTTTAATTTCAATAACAAATTTTGCCCAAGAGATACGAAAGATCAGCTAAATTATTTTAAAAAAAAAATTAAATTGCAAAATATTATGAAAAATGATCTAATTTTTTGGCAAGGTCATGTCGCCATTATCTTGTCCAAAAAAAAATTAATACATGCTTATGGGCCATTAAAAAAAGTCTTAATTATGAACATAAATTACGCTATTAAGAGAATTGTAAAAACTGCAAATTTGAAAATAATTAGCATAAGAAGAACAAATTAATTATGAATAATTTAAAAATAGAGGCACAAAGAGAAGCACAAATAATATTAAATTATTTTAAGGCAGAGGATTTTATATCTGCTGAAGTAAAAGCAAAAAAACTAATTAAAAAATTTCCAAATTACCTAGCAGTTTACAATCTGCTCGGTTTATGTTTGCAATCGCAAAAAAAATTTTCTGAAGCAATGAAATATTACAAAATTGCTATTCAAAACAATCCTAAATTTTTTGTCGCTATAAACAACTTGGGCAACACATATCATGCTATGGGTGACTTAAAAAATGCTCAATCCTATTTTGAAAGAGCAATAGAAATAAATCCTAAATTTACACATGCAATATGTAATTTAGGAAATATAAAGAAAGACTTAAACAATTTTGAGGAAGCAATTAAATACTATAAACTTGCACTAAGCATTGACGACAAGCTCTATATAGTACATCACAACTTGGGATTGGCATATCAAGCTATTGGAAAGTTTCAAGTGTCAAAAAAATATTTTGAATCAGCTTTAAAAATTAATCCTAAATTTACTCGAGCTGACAGAAGTCTAAGCATGCCATTAAAATATGATATCAATAATCCTCATCTAAAAAGCATGGAAAAAAAAATAAAAGATCAATCATTAAATAATTTTCAAAAAATGGAATTGTACTTTGGTCTTGGTAAAGCTTATGAAGATATTAAGAATTATAAGAAGTCATTTGAAAATTATAAATTAGGTAATAAAATAAAAAGAGACGCTACAAAATATCAAATAAACGATGATGTTATATTATTTGAAAACATAAAAAGTTCTTTCTCAAATATTAATTTTCAAAATCTTGATAACATAGGTAACCAAAACAACAAAATGATTTTTATCCTAGGAATGCCTAGATCCGGAACAACTATGGTAGAGCAAATAATCTCAAACCACAAAAAGGTGTATGGCGCAGGTGAACTAAAAGACTTGACGGAAATTATTAGAGAAAATTTCATAGTTAATGATAAAATAAAATTTCCCAAAAAATTAAATATTAAAGACCGGGCTTTTTTTAATAATATGGGGACAAAATATATAGAAAATTTAGATAGATATAATGCAAATAAAAATTATATTACAGATAAAGCACCACTGAATTTTAGATGGATTGGTTTAATAAAATTAATCCTTCCTAAATCTAAAATAATTCATTGTACAAGAGATCCAAAAGATATTTGTTTATCTTTATTTAAAAACATTTTTGAGGGTCAACTTAATTTTTCATATAATTTAGAAGAAGTGGGCGAATATCATAAGCTATATCAAAATCTTATGAAATTTTGGAAACAACTGCTTCCAGATTTTATTTATGATATCTCGTATGAAAAGTTAGTGAAAAATCAAGAGTTTGAATCAAGAAAATTATTAGATTTTTGTAATTTGGATTGGGATAAAAATTGTCTTACTTTTTATAAAAATAAAAGAGGTATTATTACAGCCAGTTTTGTGCAAGCCAGAAAACCTATTTATAAAAACTCAGTAAAATCATGGCAAAAGTACGAGAATGAGCTTTTGCCTTTGTTTAAAATACTAGAAAAATAGTTTACCTTCCGAAGTCAGGTTTGCTTACATCTTGTCCAGCTTTAATAATTTCTTTTCTAATTTTTTTGGTTTTTATAAAGATTTCTTCTAATTTTTTACCATCCTCATTTACTATTGCATTTTTTAAATCCTTAAGATTTGCAATAAATTTTTCTATTTCTTTTGATGTATTTTTTTTATTTTGGATAAATATATCTCGCCACATTATTGGATTAGATGCTGCAATTCTTGTAAAATCTCTCAAACCACCAGCGCTATATTTGACAATAGCAGATTGTTTTTCATCCTGAATATTAATTGACGTAGTTACAATATTATAAGCCACCAAGTGTGGGATGTGACTCGTAATTGATAAAATATAGTCATGTTGTTTTGCATCCATAATATCAACTTTACTTCCTATTTTTTTCCAGAATGATTTAAGTGTATTGATATCTTTCTTTTTTGCTTTCTTGCTTGGAGTAAGAATACACCATCTATTTTTAAAAAGTTCTGAAAATCCAGCTTCAGGCCCACTTTCTTCTGTTCCAGCAATCGGATGAGATGAAATCCATGAAACATCTTTGGGAACAGCTTTTTCTACTAAACCAATCACTTTTTCTTTAACTGATCCAACATCGGTTAATATCATTCCATTTTTTAAAGAATTTTTGATTTTTAAAATTACATTTTCATAACTACTCAGCGGAGTAGCAATTATAATTAGATCAGAATCATTAACCATTTTTTGGGTATCTGAACTTGAATCATCCACTATTTTTAATTCAAGTACTTTTTTATTTACAATATCCGATCTATTAGAAGAAACTATCTTTTCAGAAAGATTGTGTTTTTTTATTACTCTTGCTAAAGATGATCCAATTAGACCACATCCAATTATACATACTTTCTTAAACATCATTTAAAAATACTCCTAATACATTCAACAAAGAGTTCGTTTGATTTTTTATTTCCAATGGTTAATCGTAAAGCATTGGGTATTTTATATTGCATCATCTTTCTTAAAAGGAGACGATTATCAGCTAATTTTTCAAAAGCTTCATCAGAGTTAATTTTTGTTTCATCAAAATTCATCAAAAAGAAATTTGTTGTTGGCTCGTTAGTTTGAATATTACATTCTTTTAAAACAGAAAATATTTTTTTTGACCATAATGTATTATGTTCAATTGCTTTCTTTGTCCATTCATTGTCTCTAATGGCCTCAATACCCGAACAAAGAGCTGCTCTGTTTACATTAAAAGGAGGTTTAATTTGATACATTATATCAATAATTTCTTTTGAAGAATAACCCCAACCCAATCTTAAACCAGCAAGACCATAAATCTTGGAAAAAGTTCTGGTAATTAAAACGTTTGCCTCATCTTTAAAAAGATCTAAACCAGAAATAAAATCATCTTTATCTAAAAATTCAAAGTAAGCATCATCAACAACTAAAAGAATATCGTTTCTAAGTTTTTGTCTTAAATTGAGCATTTCATTCTTAGATAAATAAGTTGCAGTTGGATTATTAGGATTCGCAATAAATACGATTTTGGTTTTATCCGTAACTTTTTTTAATATTTCATCAACTGATGCTTTAAAGTTTTTTTCTTTAGCTAATAGAACCTTGGCTCCATAAAGTGATGCATAAATCCTATGCATGATAAATCCGTATTCTGTAACTACAACTTCATCTCCAGGTTCTATAAATAATTGACAAGTTAAATCAAATATCTGATCCGAGCCTGCTCCACAAATAATTCTCTCAGCATTAATATCAAATCTTTTAGATATAATATCTCTCAGTGAAGAAGAGTCAGATTCTGGATATTTAAAAATTTTATCTTTTTCTCTCTCAAATGCTTCAATCGCTCTTGGACTTGGTCCCAAGGCAGATTCGTTTGCTGATAATTTAATTAAATTATCAATTTTTTTAAATTGAGATAATCCTTCTATATATCTTTCAATCTGAATTTTTCTTGGTTTTGGCAAAGTCATAATTTAAATTAATATAATTTTATCGGTAGATACTATATACGCAGCCAGGTGGCAAAATAAATACAACCTAAATTGACAAAAGAGGTACTTTTTAGTACAAAAGGTGGCGCTGATTTAACTTAATTGCGAGCGCTTAAAAAAAACAGCTAAAAAAGCTTTTTTGCCCAGTTTAGCTGGGCTTTTTTTTTGTTTGAAATAAATAATGAATAAAGAAATAAAAAATATAAAAAAATTGATTGTTAATCAATCGCTCGAGCTTGACTGTGGAAAGATAATTAAGAATTTTCCTATAGCTTATGAAACTTATGGAACTTTGAATAAAAGTAAGAGCAATGCAATACTTGCATTCCATGCTTTAACCGGAGATCAATTTGTTACCAATATTAATCCAATTACCAAAAGAGAAGGATGGTGGACAACTGCTGTAGGACCTGGAAAAGCAATCGATACAGATAAATATTTTGTCATTTGTGCAAATGTTTTGGGTGGATGTATGGGTAGTTTTGGACCAAAAGAAATAAATCCTGACACTAATGAATTATTTGGTATTACATTTCCTGTTATTACAATCAGAGACATGGTTAGGGCTCAAATTTACTTATTAGAACATTTGGGTATTGATAAACTGCTTTCAGTCACTGGTGGGTCAATGGGAGGCATGCAGGTACTACAATTTGCTTCATTGTATCCCAATAAAACATATTCTGCTATCCCAATAGCATGTAGTGCAAGTCACTCTGCACAAAATATTGCGTTGGATGAATTGGGACGACAGGCAATCATGGCTGATCCTAACTGGAATAATGGAAATTACTTTAAGACAAATTTGTCTCCAGATAAGGGCCTAGCAGTAGCAAGAATGGCAGCTCATATTACTTATCTTTCAAAAAAAAGCTTGCAAGAAAAATTTGGAAGAAAGCTACAGGATAAAGGAAGTCTAAAATTTAATTTTGACGCAGATTTTCAAATAGAAAGTTACCTTCGATATCAAGGAGCAAAATTTGTGGATAGATTCGATGCTAACAGTTATTTATACATTACTAGAGCTATGGATTATTTTGATCTGGAAAAACAATTTAATGGCAATTTATCCTTGGCTTTTAAAAATACAAAATCCAAGTTTTTTATAATTTCATTTACATCTGATTGGCTTTATCCCACAATTGAAAATAAAGAAATAGTTATAGCCTTAAATGCTTGTGGTGCCAATGTTGGTTTTGTTGAAATCAATTCAGATAAAGGTCATGATTCATTTTTATTGGACGTACCAGAATTTTTAAAAACGTTGAGTGAATTTCTTAATTCAATTTATAAAGAAATTAATAATGAAAAAAGAATTTAAGATAATATCGAAAATAATTCAAAATAACAAAAGAGTGTTAGATATTGGTTGTGGAGATGGAACACTTATGGAATATCTAAAATTCAATCAACAGAATGATGTTAGAGGTCTAGAACCACAAAAGGATCTCGTGCAAAAATGTATTGCAAAAGGTCTTTCGGTTATTGAAGGAGATGCAGAAAAAGAATTAGTTCAATTCCCCGATAAATCATTTGACTATGCTGTGCTAAGTCAAACACTTCAGGCCTTTCTTTTTCCTGAAAAAGTTTTAAAACAATTGCTTAGAATTGGAAAACAAACAATTATTTCAATTCCTAATTTTGGATATTGGAAAGTTCGTTTACATTTATTATTTAAAGGAACAATGCCAATAACTAAAAATTTACCTAACGAATGGTATAATACCCCAAATTTACATATGTGCACAATTCAAGATTTTGTTAATTTCTGTAAAGAAAAAAATATAAAAATTGATAGATCTTTATGTTTAACAAATGAAAAAATTTCTGAAATTACAAATGGCAACTTGTTATACAAAAATATTTTTTCACAACTTGGAATATTTCTTATAAAATAATTAATTATGAATGTAAGTCCTATACCATGTTTAACTGATAATTATGCGTATATCATTAATGATAATGTTTCTAAAACAGTGGGTGTAGTTGATCCTTCAGAAGCTTTACCGGTTATTGCTTTTCTTAAAAAACAAAATCTAAAACTAAATTATATATTAAACACGCATCATCATCATGATCATGTAGGAGGAAATATTGAACTAAAAAAATTATATAATGCTAAAGTAGTTGGTTTTGTTGGTGACAAACATCGCATCCCTGGCATTAATATAACTCTTGAAGATAATATGCATTGGATCTTCGGAAAATCATTAGTAAAAATATTACATATCCCAGGACATACTTTAGGCCATATATGTTTCTTCTTTGAAAACGAAAAAATTGCCTTTACAGGAGATACACTATTTTCTCTTGGATGTGGAAGAATTTTTGAAGGTGACCATAAACAAATGCTAACATCATTAAATAAAATGAAAAAACTTCCTAAAAATACAAAGATTTATTGTGGTCATGAATATTCTTATAAAAATGCAGAGTTTTGTATGAAGTATGATAATGATAATATTGATCTTAAAAAAAAATTTGAAAAAATAAAACAATTAAGATCAAACAATTTGCCTACGCTTCCTACAAGCCTAGAAGAAGAGTTAAAGTCAAATATTTTTCTAAGATGCAATCAAAACGATTTAAAAGTTAAATTAAACATGAAAAACCAAGAGGATTACAAAGTTTTTAGAAAAGTCAGAGATTTAAAAGATAGTTTCTAATCGCTGTTAAAACTTGACTTGGCTAAGTAGAAAGTTATATTGCCAATATTTTCAAATATGAGATTAAAACAATGTCTTTCGCAGTTATTCAAACAGGTGGTAAGCAATATAAGGTTTCAGCAAGTGAAATTCTTAAAATCGAAAGACTTGACAGTCAGGTAGGTAAAACTGTTGAGTTTAAAAACGTTCTGTTTTTAAATGATGATAAAAATACAGAAATAGGTAATCCAAATATTAAGGGTGCTAAAGTTGAGGCAACAATTCTAAAAAACACTAAAAATAAAACTGTTTTAGTTTTTAAAAAAAGGAGAAGAAAAAATTCAAGAAAAAAATATGGTCATAGACAACCGATATCTATAATTAAAATTACTAAGATTTTTTCGAAAGAAGGAAAAATTATTGCACAGGAAGAAATGCCAAAGAAATCTGCATCAGAAAATAAAGTAGAAAAACCCAAAAAAATCATTACAGATGTAAAAAAGAGATCTGTTATAAGTAAAAAAAAATGATAGGATATTTATAAGGTATAGATAATGGCAACAAAAAAAGCAGGTGGATCATCAAGGAACGGTAGGGATAGTGCCGGACGAAGACTTGGAGTAAAGAAATATGGAGGTCAAATAGTTTTTCCAGGTAATATAATCATCAGACAAAGAGGAACAAAAATTCATCCTGGAAATCACGTTGGTATGGGAAAAGATCATACAATCTATTCCTTGATTAATGGAAAAGTAGAATTTAAAAAAATAAAATCTGACAGAACATTCGTTTCTGTAAAGCCCAATTAAATTCCCCAACTTCATTAACATATAAGGGGATGTACTATGAAATTCTTAGATCAAGCAAAAATATTTATTAAAGCTGGCAATGGTGGTTCTGGTTCAGCCAGTTTTAGAAGAGAAAAGTTTATTGAATTTGGAGGGCCTGATGGCGGTGATGGAGGCAGAGGTGGATCCATTATATTATCTTCAGATAACAATTTAAATACTTTAATTGATTTTCGATATCAACAACATTTCAAAGCAGAAAGAGGGCGAGATGGCAAAGGTAAAAATCAAACAGGAAAAAAAGGATCCGATCTAATTCTTAAAGTTCCAACTGGCACTCAAGTATTTGAAGAGGATAACAATACATTAATATTCGATTTTACTAAAACTGGTCAAAAGTTTGTTGTCGCTAATGGAGGAAAAAGTGGACTTGGAAATGTTAGATTCAAAAGTTCAACTAATAGAGCACCAAGAAAGATAACCAAAGGTCAATTGGGAGAAGAATTCTGGATATGGCTTCAGTTAAAAACAATAGCTGATATAGGAATTGTAGGAATGCCAAATGCTGGAAAATCAAGCTTATTAGCAGTTTTAACAAGAGCAAAACCTAAAATTGCAAATTATCAATTCACAACAATCAATCCAAACCTGGGTGTAACAAATTACGATGACAAAGAATTAACTTTAGCAGATATTCCAGGATTAATTGAAGGAGCCCATGAAGGTGTTGGGCTAGGTGATAAATTTTTAAGACATATTGAAAGATGTAAAAATATTTTGCATTTAATTGATATTAACCAGGAAAACTTAATTAAATGTTATTTACAAGTAAGAAAAGAATTAAAAAAATATAGTAATAAATTGATAAAAAAAAAGGAAATAGTCGTATTAAATAAAACAGACTTAATGGATAAAGACAAAATATCTAACAAAACTAATAAGCTAAAAAAAATTATCAAAAGCAAAATATATCTAATTTCTACAATCCAAAAAAAAGGACTTGAAGATTTAAAGAAATCCTTAATTGCAAATGTATATAAATAAATCTAAAAAAATAGTTATAAAAATTGGTTCCTCAATCATCGTGGATGAAAAGGGAAAAGCCAGAAAAAAATGGCTTGATGAATTTGTAAAAGATATAATTTTACTAATTAAGTTAAATAAAAAAGTTATTATTGTATCCTCGGGTGCTATCGCACTGGGATGCAATCTTTTAAATGTCAGTAAAAGCTCACTAAAACTTGATAAAAGTCAAGCTGTTGCATCGATAGGACAAATAGAATTAATGAACTTGTATAAAAAAACTTTTAACAAATATAAAATAAATATCTCTCAAATACTTTTGACTTTAGAAGACACAGAAAAAAGAAGAAGATCACTTAATGCAAGAAGAACTATAGAAAATTTACTTTCAATGGGAATTATACCTATTATTAATGAAAACGACACTACCGCAACCACTGAAATCAAATATGGTGACAACGATAGATTGGCATCCAGAGTATCTCAAATAATAAATGCGGACTGTTTAATTTTATTATCCGACGTAAATGGTTTATACACAGTGAATCCAAAATTAAATAAAAAAACAAATTTAATCAAAACAGTAAATATTATAGATAAGGAAATAGAAAAAATTTCAACCAATAATTCAATTAACAAGTACGGTTCTGGAGGCATGGTTACAAAAATTGAAGCTGCAAAAATCTGCCAATTATCAGGATGTTATATGGTAATTGCAAACGGACAAAAAAATAGACCTATAAAGGAAATTATAGAGAAAAACAATTGTACTTGGTTTATTCCAAGAGTATCTAAATTAGATGCAAGAAAAAAATGGATTATTGGATCAGTTTCTCCAAAAGGGGCTTTGATAATTGATAATGGAGCTATTCAAGCAATTAAAAATGGAAAAAGTTTATTGCCAGTAGGAATAAAAGCTATAGATGGAAAATTTGAAAAAGGCGATCATATAAAAGTTTTAGACATTAATAATAAGGAGTATGCTCGAGGATTAAGTTCTTTTTCATCCGATGAAATAAATAAAATTAAAGGTAGCCAAAGTAATCAAATAAAAAAAATATTAGGCTATTCAAGCAAAGATGAAGTAATTCACAAAGATGACCTGGTGAAAGTATAAAATGTCTAATAATTTATACATGAAAAAAATAGGTGAAAAAGCAAAACTTGCTTCTCTAAATTTATCTAACTTAAATATTGATAAGAGAAATTCTGTTTTAAAACAGTTTAGTCAATATCTAGGAATCTATTCTCAATTAATTCTAGATTCAAATAAAAAAGATATATCTAATGCAAAATTTAAAAAAATTAAAGATAGCATGATTGACAGACTTAAATTGAACAATAAAAAAATTGCACAAATGAGAAATTCGATAGAAGAAATAATAAGATTTAAAGATCCTATAGGAAAGACTTTATCTTCTTGGAAGAGGCCAAATGGCTTAATTATAAAAAGAGTGTCTATCCCGATTGGTGTAATTGGTGTAATTTACGAAAGCAGACCAAATGTTACTTCGGATGTTTCTACTCTATGTTTCAAAGCTGGCAATGTAGCAATTTTGCGTGGAGGATCGGAAGCATTTTACTCTAACAAAATATTAGCTAAACTTTTTAAGAGAGCTCTAAAAAAGAAAAAATGTGATGAAAATTGTGTCCAATTTGTTGAAAGCAAAGATAGAAATCATGTTGATTATCTTTTATCAAGTATGAAAAATTACATAGACGTAATAATCCCTAGAGGAGGGAAAGGTTTAGTTAAGAAAGTTCTAAAAAAATCCTCAATTCCAATTATTGGGCATTACGAGGGCTTATGTCATGTTTATGTAGATCGAGAAGCAGATTTAAGTATGGCAATTAAAGTTGTCAATAATTCAAAAATGAGAAATGTTAGTATTTGTGGAGCTGCTGAAACTTTATTGATAGATAAAATGTGCCTAAAAACCCATTGTGAACCTATATTAGATCAACTCAACAAACTTGGATGTGAAATCATAGGAGATAAAATAATAAAGAAATTTATTTCTGGCAAAATGAAAATTGCAACGAAAAAAGATTGGGAAACAGAATATCTTTCTCCTACAATTTCTGTAAAAGTTGTAAATGGAGTAGAAGAGGCTATAGATCATATAAACAAATACGGTTCTTCTCATACAGATTCCATAGTGACAAAAAATAAAAAAACAGCTAAAAAATTTCTGTCAAATATTAAAAGTTCTATAGCTATCCATAATGCCTCTACACAGTTTGCTGATGGTGGAGAATTTGGTTTTGGCTCTGAGGTTGGGATATCAACTAACAAACTTCATCCCCGTGGTCCGATCGGCATTGATCAACTCACCACTTATAAGTACATTTTAGAAGGAAAGGGACAAATAAGGAAATAATTTTTTGCTAAATTATCTAAAAAAAAAAAATATCAAAATTGGAGTATTGGGTGGAACTTTTGATCCAGCACACAAAGGTCACTTGGCAATTTCAAGGATAGCAAAAAAAAAAATTAAACTTAAATATATTATTTGGTCCATAACTCGAAAAAATCCATTTAAGAAACGGTCCAAAATTAATGTTGAAGAAAGAATTGAAATTTCAAAAAAAATTACAAAAAAAGATAGATTTATTAAAATAGAATTTCTTGAAAATAAAATTAATTCAAAAAAAACTATCGATTTAATAAGATTTTTAAAAAAAATAAATACCACATTAAATATCTTTTTTATAATGGGTGCCGACAATCTAATAAAATTTCATAAATGGAATAGGTGGAAAGAAATTGTAAAATTAGCCAAAATTTTAGTTTTCGATAGACAAGGATATAAGTCAAAATCACTTAATTCCATAGCGGCTAAGAAAATACATAAAGATAGATGGAAATTTATTAAATTAAAAAAAGTGAATATTTCATCTTCCCAAAGCAGAAAAATTTGATAATCTTAAAATTAACTAATGGAAAAAGTGCTTTATCTTAAATCAGCAATAGAGAAAATCCTAAATGATAACAAAGCAATTGATGTAAGGTCAATTGATCTTAAGGACAAAAGTTCAGTTGCTGATTATATGATCGTTGCCAGCGGCACCTCATCAAGACATTTACAAGCATTATCGGAAATGATACTTGAAAAACTTAAAAAAGAAGGAATCCCTAATTGTCACCTTGAGGGAAAAGATAGTAATGAATGGAAACTCATCGATGGTATCGATATAATTATTCATATCTTTAATCCTGAAAAGAGAAAGTTTTATAATTTAGAAAAAATGTGGTCTGAACTCCTTCCAAAAGAAAGATTGATGATATGAAAAAAATAAAAATATTTATAATTATATTTTTTCTTTTCTTATTTCATAACAGGTATGCCCTCCCAGAAAATTCTGATGAACTTTATCAAAAAATTGATCTTTTTAGTGAAGTTTTAG
>Ga0208879_1002683_pt1 | contig 15351 bp, 11 predicted proteins | sample Knorr_S15_td_Bot_FD_185605 | JGI IMG/M metagenome (GOLD analysis project Ga0208879, IMG submission 185605) | Marine microbial communities from Southern Atlantic Ocean transect - Knorr_S15_td_Bottom_ad_5009_LV_A (SPAdes) (version 2) | ecosystem: Environmental > Aquatic > Marine > Oceanic | place... | reverse complement strand
CGGGATCGTCGTAATCCTTTTGCAGCGCCTCGAGCAGGTCGATGCGCGCCTGCAATTCGCCGCGCTCCTTTTTCTTGTCGCCTTTCGGGGTGGAGTTGGCCTCGTCGAAATCGGCGAGCTTGGCTTGCAAGCCGGCCATGCGCTCGCGCTGCAGTTTGTCCCACTCTTTTTTGCGCTCGCGCTTGAGGCGGCTGACCAAGCTGCCGGGGAACAACTCGTACGCCGCCTTGATGCCGACGCGCCATTTGCCGCCGGGGTTTTGCCAGTCGCCGCTAAGCTTGAGCGTGCGGCCGGTGAGACCGGTCAGCGTGCCGTCCTTGGCTTCGCGCTCGGCGGAAGTGTCCACATCGCCACTGCCGGAGCCGTCCACGACATCGACGATTTTAGGCCGCCCGTCGCTGGTCTCCTGCAGTCCGGGCGCGCCGGGATCGACCCCAGTGTCAAAGATCGCAACCGTGATGCCGCGGCCGTCGTAAGTGGGGTGTTCCTTGAGATGGTTCAGCGCGCCGGTCTCGGCCTTGGGCAGAATGCCTTGGAGCGGAAACGGCTTGGCGCTTGGCGGCGCGGCGGCGGTCGGTTGCGCTTGGCCAAGCGCGACGATGGCCAAGCCGGTCAGGATTGATCGATTCATAAAAAGGCGGGCGGAGCTTGGCCAAGCGGACAGCGGTCGCCAAGACCAAATTATCCCACGGCCAAGCGGTGATGCAATTTCAGTTTGTCGCCGCGCCGCCGGGGCGACAGACTGGCGGCGCTCATGGGAAATCCGGAGATCATTATTTATCTGCTCGTCGGCGTCGCGCTGGGGGGAGTGATCGGCTGGCTGGCTGGCTCGCGCAAAGGGGCCAAGGCCGAGGCCGAAAGCCAAGCGGCCGAACGGCAGCTCGAGGATCAGCGGAGCCGGGCGGCCGAGCAACTCACCGCGCTCAAGGAGTCGTTCAAGGCGTTGAGCGCCGACGCGCTGAAAGAGGCGCAGCCGGAACTGGTGCGCCTCGCCGGTGAGACGCTTGGCAAGCTGCACGAGACGGCCAAGGGCGAACTGAACACCAGCAAGGAAGCTGTGGCCAAGCTGGTCGCGCCGCTCACGCAACACCTCGCGACGTATCAGCAGCGGCTGAGCGAGAGCGAAAAAAGCCGCAACACCCAGCTGGGCGCGTTGCGGCAACAACTCGACACCCTCAGCGAAAACAGCAAGTCGCTCTCAAGCGAGACGGAGCAGTTGCGGAGCATCTTAAGTTCCAGCCAGGCGCGCGGCACGTGGGGCGAGGAGACACTGCGACGTGTCGTCGAGGCCTCCGGGTTGAGCAGCCACTGCGATTTCAGCGAGCAAACCGGTTCCGCCGAACGTCGTCCGGACATGATCGTGCATCTGCCGGGAGGACGTCACATCGTCGTCGATGCCAAGGCACCGGACCTGTCATTCCTCAAAGAACTCGAGTCGGGCGACGCCGCGCAACGCAAAAGCGCCATCGAGCAGCACGGCAAAAAAATGCGCGAAACCATCAAGGCACTCGCCGACCGAAACTACCCGCAGCACATCGACGGGGCGCTCGATTGCGTGGTGATGTTCGTGCCGGCGGAGTCGCTCTTCAGCGCCGCGCTTGAGGGCGATCCGGACTTGATCGTGTGGGCCGCCGAGCGACGCATCACGCTGGCCACGCCGACGTCACTGATCGCGTTGCTCAGCTCCGTGAAGGTGAGTTGGCAGTACCATTCGCAGTCGGAAAACGCCCAGGCCATCGCCGAGGCGGCGCAGGAACTATACAATCGGATCGGCACATTTATCGGGCATTTCAACAATATCCGAAAAGGCCTCGAGCGGGCGAACAAGTCGTACAACGCAGCCATTGGCAGCTACGAAAGCTCGATCAAGCCAAGCGGCGAGCGCGTCAACAAACTGCAAGTCGGCGAGACGGAAGGGAAGGAACTCCCGTCCGTCGAGCCGGTGGCCGAGGTGTTGCGAACCCTCCCCGCGCCGGCCGAGGAAGAAACCAACCAAGCCGAATCGGGCTAAGCTTGGCCAAGCTCACGGCTCACTGCTCACTTCATCATCGTGATCCGGCACCGGCGGGAGGTTGAGCGCCATGAAGAACGGCACGACGAGAAACGCCGCGCCGACCCAGTACGGCATCGAGCTGTCGAATTTCCAGTAAAGCAAGCCGCCCATGATCGGGCCGATGGCGCGGCTCAGCGAGCCAAGCGAGCGGAACACGCCCAGCGAAAGGCCCTGCCGGTCCGCCGGTGTGTAGCGCGACACGAGCGAGTTGAGCGACGGCATGGTCATCCCGCTGCCGGCGGTCATAAGGAGCAGTCCGCCGTAAAGCACCTCGGTGGTTGTCGCGTTGCCGATGATGAGAAAACCGGGCAGCGTGCAGCAGACACCGACCAACGCCGTCCGTCGCTCGCCCACGCGCTTGATGAGTTGCCGCGCCACTCCGCCTTGGAAAAAAATCAGCGAAAGGCCGATGAAGACAAACATCCACGCGATGTCCATCGGCTTGAAGCCGAGCGTCTCGGTCGCGAAAAAAGTGATGGTAAACTCGACCGACGAGAACGCGCACCAGTAGGCGAAGTACATGAGGTTGGTGCGGGCGACGCCCGGCAGGTTGATGTGCTTAAGCTTGGCGAACGGGTTGAAGCCGCGCTTGGCCGGGTGCTGTTCGCGTTTCTCCGGCGGCAAACTCTCGGAAAGCACGAAGATGACGAGCAACCAGTTCACACCGGCGATGGCCAGCGCGATGATCGCCGGGCCGGAGAACGGATGCAGCGCCAGCCCGGCCACGGCCCCGCCCGGCTCGACCAGTTGCCAGCCGTAGGCGAACCCACCGATCGCCGGGCCAAGGATGAAGCCCAAGCCAAGCGCGACGCCGATAAGAATCATGCCGGAGGCGCGGTTCTTGCCGGAGGTGATGTCGGCGGCAACAGCGGACGCGGTGGAGATGTTCCCGGCCATGATGCCGCCGAGCGCGCGGCCCAGCACAAGCAGCGCGAAGCTCCCGGCGAACACCCAGATGAGGTTCGCCAGCACGATGCCGCCGAGCGTGAAAACGAGCGTGGGACGACGGCCGTGCCGATCCGAGTACGCCCCCCAGATTGGAGCGAAGACGAATTGCAAAACGCCGTACAGCGAGCCGAGTACACCGCCGAACAGCGTCGCCACGGCGTTCTTGTCGCCCCCGGCGAACCCCTCGAGCCACGCCACCAGCGAGCCAATCAGGCTATCCTTCCCGTCCAGCTCGAGGTAGTAATCGAGCATTTCCGGGAAGAGTGGAAAAATAATCGAGAACCCGACCACGTCGATGAACACGGTCAGGAAAACGATGAGCAGGGTGGGCTTCTTCATCCGTCAAAGCCGCGCGCCAACACGGACCGGCGTCGCGGGCCGCGCAGTCTAGGGAAGCCAGTTCACAATACAACGCCTTTCCCCTTGCGCCACCCATTTGGAGATTCGGAATTCAGATTTGGAGATTCCTTGTTCGATATTCGTCATTCAAACGGCTGGAGAAAAACCAATATCGAACACCGAACAAGGAATGTCCAAGGACGAAGTTCCCGGCCCCCTCTCTCAGCGGGAGAGGGCTGGGGAGAGGGAGAGCGCGTGGCTTTTACAAAAAAACACCCGAGAGTTTTCACCCTCATCCGGCCTACGGCCACCTTCTCCCTGAGGGAGAAGGAATCAAACCGCACACGTTTGGCCAAGCCATAAGCCCCGGAGGGGTGGCATGAAATAGCCCGGGGCGGCAGCCCTGGGTACGACGCCAAAAAAAACGAATAAGCCCCGGAGGGGCGGCAGAAAACGAACATGGATTTACAGGATAATTTGGGGCGAGGTCGAACTCGCCCCTCCCCATATTATTCGCCTTGGCCAAGCGCCCGGGCGTAGGCGGCCTTGAGTTGCTCGACTGATTTTTCCCAGTTGAGGTGCGTGTGGAATCGCTCATGGCCAAGGCGGCCCATCCGCTTGCATTCGGCGGGATCATCGAGCATCCCGGCGATCGCGCGGCCAAGCGCTTGGGCGGAGTTTTCCGGCACGTAACGCGCGGCGTCACCGGCGGAGAAGCGGCCTTCCTTCAGGTCGAACATCACCTGCGGCTTGGCGAAGGCCATGTACTCGAGCACTTTGTTCATCGTGCAGTGATCGTTGTACGGGTTGATCGGGTCGCTCGACACGCCGAGGTCCATCGTCCGCAGTCCCGTGAACAAAAACTCGTTCGACACGCGGCCGGGAAGATCGACGAATTCCCCCAAGCCAAGCTCGTCGCGGAGCGCGACCAAGTTGTCGTACTCCGGGCCGGAACCCATCAGCAAAAACTGGATGTCGTCCCGACCCTGTTCGCGCACCAAGAAATCCGCCGCCTCGATGATGTAGCGCACGCCGTCGGCGTTGCCCATCACGCCGACGTAGCCGACGAGGTACTTGCGCCCTTTTTTCAGCGCCCGATCCGGCTCGACGCTCGTGCCGGCGATCTTCGGCGCGGTGCGAACGACGAACACATCGTCCGGCGACTGGCCGCCGCGCCCGATGGCGATGTCGCGCACCGACTCGTTCGTGGCGATCACCACGTCGGCGAAAAAATGCGTCGCCCATTCCGCCGCACGCACTGCCCAGTACAGCAGGCCGCGTTTGCCGAACTTGGCCTCGAACATCTCCGGGCAAACATCGTGCACGTCGTAAATAATCCGCGTGCCGACAAGCTTGTACGGCGCAGCGACGAGGAACAACAAATCGGGCGGATTGCAAAGATGAACAACGTCGAAGCGGTGCCGCCGCCAAGCCTTCCAAATCAGCCTGAACTCGCCCCAGAGCGCCGAGCCGTACTCGCGCAAAAAACCGCCGACCGCACCGGCCTCCTCGCTGATCCAATGCCGGTAAACCTGGATGCCGTCGATGACTTCCTCCGGCTCGGTGAAGCCGCGCATTTGCGGGCAGATGACGACCACCTCGTAGCCGGCGTCGCGCAGCGCGCACGATTCCTGCCAGACGCGGCGGTCGAGCGGCACCGGCAGATTCTCGACGACGATGCAGACGCAAGGCTTCTTTTCGCTCACCAGCAAAATCCTTCGTAATGGCCCGGCAAGTCGCGAAGCTCCGGCCAGCCGTTGACGTCGAGCACCGTGTGTTCAGTTGTGATGAGCGGCCGGAGCGTCTCGATGTCGACGCACTTTTGCGCCGCGATCACAAGCCCCCCTTGGCCAAGCGCGGCGGCCAAGTCGTCGGTCAGCAGCGAGGCCAAGTGCGGCATTTTTTCATCGATCACCCGCTTGTTGGTGCCGATGAGCTTGGCCAGATTCAGTTGCGGATCGTAAATGCTCAGCTCGAAACCGCGCCCGAGCAAGTGCTGCGCGACCTCGACCATCGGGCTTTCGCGCAGGTCGTCCGTGTCGCTTTTAAACGACAGCCCGAGCAGCGTCACGCGCCCCTTGGCCAAGCGCTTGGTTTGCTCGATGAGCTTGGCCAAGTGCGCCTCGTTACTCGGCAGCAGACTGTCGATCAACGGCAACTCCACGCCGCCGCGACGGCCCTCGTGAGCCAGCGCACGGACGTCCTTCGGCAGACACGAGCCGCCGAACGGGTTGCCGGGGCGCAGGTAATACGGCGACAAGTTGAGGCGAGTGTCTTGGCAAAGCAACCGCATCACCGACTGCGAATCGACGCCCAGACTTTTGCCGATGCGGCCGATCTCGTTGGCGAACGTCACCTTCGTCGCGTGAAACGCGTTGCAGGCGTACTTGACCATCTCGGCGCCGGGCCAGTTCACCGACGAGGCGTCTTCGCCGAAAAGCGGCGACAACTCAGCGGGGAACGCCGCGCCGTCGTGCGTGCCGACGACGGCCAGCGACGGGTCGTCGAAGTCGGCCACTGCGGTGCCTTCGCGCAAAAATTCCGGGTAAAAAAACAGGCGCAGTTTTCCCGACTCGAGTAAATCGGCAAGCAGCGTGTCGGCGATTTTTTGGGTGCTTCCCGGTAACATCGTGCTGCGAAGGACGAGGTCGTGCGATTTGCCGGAGGCCCGCACCGCGTCGGCGATCTGCTCGACGACTTGCCGGACGTATTGTAAATTAAGCTCGCCGCTCTCGGCCGACGGCGTGCCGACGCAGACGAGCGACACGTCGGTCGCGGCGACGGCTTCCTTGTGATTTTGCGTGGCGGCGAGCAGGCCGTTTTTCGCCGCCGCAGCGAGAAGATCGCCCAGCCCCGGCTCGACAATGGGCGACAAGCCGGCGGCGAGCGACTCGACTTTTTCGGCCTGCACATCGACGCCCACGACGGTGTGCCCCTCTTTAGAGAGACACCCGGCTGTGACCGCGCCAACATAGCCAAGACCGAAAATTGAGACCTTCATTTCAGGCGCGGCAGACTAGGTTTCACCCGCTCGGAACGCAAGGCCAAGGCTTGAAACTTGAAACTTGAAACTTGAAACTCCCCACTCCGTGTGACTTTGTGCGGCACGGAGCAAGGCTCAGACATGATTACTTTTTTGAAGGGAACCCTCGCGGACGCGCTGCCAACGCAAGCGGTGATTGACGTCAACGGCATCGGGTACGAGGTGCTGATTCCGCTGTCGTCGTTCGAGAAACTGCCGGCGCTTGGCCAAGCGGTGACGCTCAAGACGCAGCTCGTCGTGCGCGAGGATTCGCAGACGCTGTACGGCTTCGCGACGGACGACGAGCGGGATTTGTTCAAGATGATCCAGGGCGTGAGCGGCATCGGGCCGAGGCTGGCGCTGAATGTTTTGAGCGGCATGAGCGTGGCGACGTTCAAGGGCGCGATCGGCGCCGGCGACGTGAAGCTGCTCTCGAGCATCAACGGTGTTGGCAAAAAAACCGCCGAGAGAATGGTGCTTGAGTTGAAGGACAAAGTCGGCGTGGCGGGCGGCGCGGCAACGGCGCTTGGCCAAGCGCTGGCGCCGCGGGACAAGACCATCGCCGACACGGCGGCGGCGCTCGAGGCGCTGGGCACCAAGCCTGCCGAGGCGTTGAAAGCCGCCCAAGCCGCCCAAGCGATGCTCGGCCCGCAGGCGTCTGTCGAGGAGTTGGTTCGCGCCGCGCTCAAGGGCGGAAGGTAAAACGCAGTTGGACACGCAGGTTGTCATCCCGAATGAGGCAGGCCTTGGCCAACGGCTGGCGGCCAAGCTGGTTTACGTGTTCCTGCGAGTGCTGCGGCTCACGTGGCGGGTTTATTTTTCAGATCCGTACGGGATGATGGTGGCCGGGCGCGATCGGCCATTCATCCTCTGCGCGTGGCACAATCGCCTGGCCTACGCGACGGCTACCATCCGGGAAAGCATCCAACCGCAAACCGGGCGGCGGATAGCGGTGATGGTGAGCGCCAGCAAGGATGGGGCGTTTCTCGTGGAGATTTTGCGCGCGTTCGATGTGGTGCCGGTGCGCGGATCGACCAGCCGACGCGGCCGCCAAGCGCTGCTGGAATTGTCACGGCAAGTGAAGGCCGGGTTGCATTTGGGCATCACGCCCGATGGCCCGCGTGGCCCGTGCTACGAAATACAGGACGGAATCCTGTCGCTGGCCCAGTTGACCGGTCTGCCGATCGTTCCGCTGGGTTGCCGAGCTAGGCGCAAAGTGCGCTTCAGTAGCTGGGATCGCTTCCAACTGCCGTGGCCGTTGACGCGCTGCGACGTGACGTTCGGCGAGCCGCTGGAGGTGCCCCGGAAGGCCACCGACGAGCAGCGAAACGAGCTGAAGAACGAGCTGAAGCGGAGGATGATGGAGATCAACCCGGAGTAATTGGCGGTGCCGCAAGGTTGCACAATTCCGAAAAACGGATATAACCACGCGCCGTGAATGCCGGTTCGTTGGAAGGTGCGCTGCGCCTGCAAAAGCTACTTGTTTTCAGCATCATCTCTCTGCTTGTGCTCGTTTTGGGGTACACGCTGGCGGATGACGCTTTTTTCGCCGCGTTCGCCTTTGGTGGCTTGGCTTGGCTGATGTTGATGCCGTACCACGCGACGCTGTCGGTGGTCTGCGCGGTGGCGACGTTCTCGACGGCGCTGATCCTCCCCTTCTTTCCCGGTCGGCCATTTATTTGGGAGGCGGCGGCACTGCTGGGCTGGACCGGCTGCGTGCTGGTGTTTTCGTTCCGCCAATACCGGGACGAGATGTGGGACTCCATTTTTGAACACAAGTGGCTGCTGATCGGCGTGGCCGGTTATTGCGGCGTGCTGGTGTTCACAATGATGGAGCGCGGCATCGGCTTTCGCACGATGGGCGGCTCGCAGATGGGCGGGCGGTTTTATTTTCAGCAGCTCACCTGCGCCATCTTCCCGCTGCTGTTCATGATGGTGCGGCTGAAGGAGGAGCAGATCCGGAAGCTGTTCATCATCCAGTGCGCTCTCTCGGCCACGTGGGTGATCTCGGATGTGATTTACTCCAACGCGCCCGGCCTGTTCAACATCCTGTTTTTCCTCGAGGTGCCCGGCGACGCCCGCAACTTCGAGATGGAACGGATGAAGATGGGAATCAACCGCTACCAGTCGCTGGCCTTTGTGAGCATCGGCTTCCTGTGGCTGTTGCTCATCAAAAACAAGCTCAACGACTTCCTGACTTCGAAGGGCGTATGGCTGATCCCGGCCAGTCTGGCCATCGTGGGGGCCGGCCTGTTGAGCGGGCATCGTTACACGGTGGTCATCATCATCCTTGTCATGGGGTTCATGATCTTTACCCAGCGGCTGATCACCATGCGAAACGCTCTTGCCGGCAGCCTGGTGTTGGCCCTCGGCTTGACCATCGCCTACGGCTTCGCCGAGCGTATGCCGCTCGCGGCCCAGCGCGCCCTCTCGGTGCTGCCCGGCATCACGGTGCACCGCGACGCGCGGATGGACGGGCTGAGCACGATGGAAACCCGGCGCATCCTGCGCGTGGAAGGGTTCAAAATGATGCCCCAATATCTATGGGTCGGGCGCGGTTTTGGGCAGTCAGGCTTTGGCGACCACTCGCTGCAATGGGATCCCACAGCGATCACTTATCACATCAACCAAGGGCGTTTTTACAACGGGTTCATTGGGTTGATGGTCAACACCGGCCTGTTTGGCACCTGCTTCATGCTGCTGTTTCTTCTCGCCGGATCGGTGATCGCCATCAAGGTGATTTTTCATCTCCGCGCACACGGGGTGGACGATGAGTTCTCCCGCGTGAGCTGCATCATCGCCTGTCTCTGGATGGCTAACGTGGTCGCCTTCCTCGCCCTCCACGGTGACAGCGAGTACGCGATGAAAACCTTCTCCCTCCAAGCCGGCCTGCTAATCGCCTGCCAATATATGTTGCGGGAGCGATTGCGCGAGGAGCAACCGGGGCAGCCCGAGTTGGAATGAGAATTCTCCACTTGGTCGGTCAGCGAGAGGACGCCGGCGGCATCCTCTCGGTGATCCGCTGCCTGCACCAAGCCGGCCCGGCGGCAGACATCCGGCACACGGTCTGGGTTCACCGCGATTACGCCGAAACCCGCTCGCCGGCGCTCGACTACCGGCGCACCGGCTTCATCGCCAGCGACTCGCCGAGCCACCTCGCCATTTTTTTCACCAGCGCGCTGGCGTTTTTTAGCCTGCGCAAACTGCTCCGGGACGAGTCGTTCGACGTCCTCCACGCGCACACGCGCGGCGGGCTGATCGTCGCGCTGTTGGCCGGTTTGTTTCTCGGGCGGCAAGTGTTGTTCACGAACCACAGCTACGCCAGTCGCACTTGGCTTTACCGCTGGGCGGCGCGCCGCGACTGGATGACCACCGTCGTCCTCAACCCCAACATGGCCGCGCACTACGGCCTCGCCGTCGAGCCACCCAAGTGCAGCATTATTTTCTCCGGCTGCGCCGATCGTTTTCTCCGGGAACCGCTCACGACGAACGCTTGGCCAAGCGCCGATCCGTTGGCCAAGCTCAAGCTCGTCGGCATGGGCACGCTCGTCCGCTGGAAATGCTGGCACCACCCCATCGCCGCCCTGGCCAAGCTGCCGGCCGAACTCAAGGCCCGCGTCGAGTTTCACCTCTGGGGGCCGGAGCAGGGCGACGCCGACTCGCAATCCTTCGCCGCCGAGTTGCGAGAGCTGATCGAGCAACACGGCCTGCGGGAAACCGTGTTCCTCCACGGCTCAACCCGCAAAGTCGTTGAGTCGCTGCAATCGGGCCATTTCGTCGTCGTCGCCTCGGAAAACGAGCCGTGCAGCGTGTCGCTGATGGAGGCTCTCGCGCTGGGCATCCCCGCCCTCGCGGCCCGCAGCGGCGGCAATGTCGATATTGTGCAAGACGGCACGACCGGCCTGCTGTACGACACCGGCAGCATCGACGGTTTGCGCGACCAAATCGCCGCCATTCTCAACGGCGAATTCACCCCCGCGTCGCCGGAAAAAATCCGCGACAGTGTCCGAGGTTGGGCCGCCAGCGAGATGACCGCCAAGTACAACCAACTGTACGGGCGCTTGGCCAAGCGCAACGACGACGCATCATGAAACTGCTCGTCTTCGCACACGTCCCGCCGCCGTTCCACGGCCAAAGTTTCATGGTGCAGCAACTGCTCGACGAGCTGCGCGACGACGAAACGATCGAAGTCTTCCACGTCGACAGCCGCCTCTCGAAAGACATCGACGACATCGCCTCCGCAAGCCCGCGCAAACTGGCGCTCCTTCTCGGTTACTGCTTAAAGGCCGTTTGGCTGCGCCTGCGCCACGGCGCGAACAATTTTTACTACGTCCCCGCGCCCGGCCTTCGCAACGCCGTTTACCGCGACTGGATTGTGATGCTGCTGTGCCGCCCGTTTTTTCGGCGAACCATTTTTCATTATCAGGCGTCCGGCGTCGGCGGCTGGCTCGAGACGGAGGCACGCGCTTGGGAGCGCTGGGTGTCCCGCCGGTTGCTCGGCCGCCCCGCGCTGAGCATCGTGCTCGGCGACCATTATCACGAAGACGCCGCCAAGCTCTCGCCGCGCCGCATCGTCACCGTCCCAAACTGCGCGCCCGACCCGTGCCCCGATTACGACACCGTGCTGCAACCGGCGCAGAAGTCCCGCGCCCAAGCGCTTGCCCAAGCGGGGACGTTCCGCGTGCTGTACCTCAGCCTCTGCTACCGCGACAAGGGACTGTTCGACGCCGTCGACGCCGTCGCCGATGTCAACGCCCGGCTACGGGCCAACGGCTTGGCCAAGCGCGTGCAGCTTGACGTCGCCGGCAAATTTTATCTCGCCGAAGAGGAGGCCGAGTTCACCGCGCGGCTTGGCCAAGCGGAACTGAACGACGCGCAAGGCCCACTCGTCGTTTATCACGGCTTCGCCGACGAGCCGAAAAAGCGCGAGTTATTCGCCCAAGCCGACGCGTTCGTGCTGGCGTCGTACTACGAATTCGAGGCGCACCCGGTCAGCCTCGTCGAGGCGATGGCGCACGGCCTGCCAATTATCGCGACTCGTTGGCGGATTTTGCCGGAGTTGTTTCCCGCCGATTACGAAGGGCTTGTGGACACGAAATCACCCGGCCAAATCGCCGACCGGCTCGAGGGTTTTCTCGGCCGCACGGACGAGGCCGGGCTGCGCGACCGGTTTCTGCGGCACTTTACGCGGCGGGTGTTTGGTGAAAAAATCCGGGCCGCCCTGTTGGCGCTGAAAAACGAGTGAACACCGACCGACAACCCGATCCCGCCCGCGTCTCCGCCTTTCGCGGCGTCGAGCATTACGACGATCCCGCCGCCGTTCACGCGCTCGTCGGCGAGGCGCTGGACGCGCTTGGCCTGCCGGACGATTTCGTGCGCCCGCACGACCGCGTCGTCCTCAAGCCGAACTGGGTCAAGGAACACGACGAGCGCCACCCCGGCCCCGGCCAGTGGGAACACGTCGTCACGCATCCCGCCGTCATCGAGGCGGTCATCCGCTGGGCCGGCACGCGGCTCGCCGGCAGCGGCTCGATCACCATTTGCGACGCGCCGCAAACCGACTCGTCATTTGCCAAGCTCAACGAATACTGCGGGCTAGACAAAATGGTCGACCGCTGCCGCCGCGACTTCCCCGGCACAAAAATCGAGCTGCTCGATTTGCGACCGGAGGAATGGCACGCCGTCGATGGCGTCACCGTCTCGAAAACACAACTCACCGGCGACCCGGCGGGCGACACGTTCGTCGGGCTGAACGACGCCAGCGAGTTCGTCGGCTTTCACGGAAACGGCCGCTTGTTCGGCGCGTCGTTCAACATGGCCGAGACGAACGAACGCCACTCCGGCGAGCGCCACGAGTACATGCTCTGCCGCACGCCGATGGACGCCGACGTGCTCATCAATCTGCCCAAGCTCAAGACGCACAAAAAAGTCGGCGTGACTTGCGCGTTGAAAAATCTCGTCGGCATCAACGCGAACAAAAACTGGCTGCCGCACCACACCGAAGGCACGCCCGACTTGGGCGGCGACCAGTTCCCCGCCTCGACCGCGAAGGCCAAGCTCGAGCATTCGTGGATGGGCCGGGCCAAGCGCATCGTCAACGGCCGCCCGCTGCTCTCGCGCCTGTTTGTGCCGCTGAAAAAACTGGGCCGCCTGTTTTTCGGCGACACGCAGAAAGTTGTCCGCTCCGGCAACTGGCACGGCAACGACACCTGCTGGCGGATGGTGCTCGACCTCAACAAATGCCTGTACGATTTCGACGGCACCGGGCAGCCACGCCAAAAACCGCTGCGCTATCTTGCCGTGGTCGATGGCATCATCGGCGGCGAGGGCAACGGCCCGATGTCGCCCGATGCGAAGCCGTGCGGCGTGATCCTCGCCGGCACCCATCCGGCCGCCGTGGACATGGCCGCCGCGACACTGATGGGGTTCGACTGGCAGAAATTGCGGCTGCTGAAGAACAGTTTCGAGATTCGGAAGCGCAACTTTATCCCGTTCCAACCAAGCGACATAAGCCTTGCCTCGAACAAGCCTGAATGGGATGGGCCGCTTGGCCAAGCGGGTGATCGGTTCGCGTTCAAGCCGCACTTTGGCTGGGTCGGCGCGATCGAGCGCGAGCCGGAAAACCAAGCCAAGCGATGAGTCTCGAGGACAAACTTTACCCGTTGCTCCCGCTGTACGACCGGCTGCCGCAGGGCGCGCGAAATTTCATCGGCGCGGCGTACCGGCGGCTCCCGCGCCGCATCCGGTACGGCAAGGCGTACGGCGAGTTTCGCGAGCTCGCCGACGAGGCGCTGAACTGGAGCGAGCCGGACATCCGCGACTACCAGTTGCGCGAGCTGCGCCGCACACTCGTCAACGCCGCAAGCTACTGTCCCTTTTACACCCGCTCTTTTGCGAAGGCCGGTTTTCGTCCGGACACGCTCATGTCTCTCGACGACCTCGACGGCTGTCCGTCGCTGACCAAGCAGGACATCCAGCAGCATTTTGATGACCTGACCTCGACCGAGGTTCCCGACTCGCAAAAACTTTACATCACCACCGGCGGCTCGACCGGCGTGCAAGTGGGATTTCATTTGCAGAAGGGCGTCAGCCGCCCGAAGGAGCAGGCGTTCCTCGAGGCCAACTGGCGGCGCGCCGGTTATTTTGACAAGGCGCGGCTCGCGCTGATCCGTGGCCATGTGACCGACTCGCGGGCCAAGGGCAACATCATCGCGCACGACGCCACGCGCAACTGGCTGATGCTCTCGTCGTACCACCTCACCGACGAGCGCATCCCGGAATACCTCGAGGCACTGGAAGATTTTCAGCCTGACTTTTTGAATATCTACCCGTCGGCGGCGTTGCAGCTCGCCGAGTATTTGCAGCGGCACGATCAGCATTGGCGCACGCCGCTCCAGGGCGTGCTGTGCGGCTCGGAGCAGTTGACGCTGTCGCAGAAACGACTCCTCGAGGGCGTGTTCCAGTGTCGCGTGCTGCGCTGGTACGGCCACGCCGAGCGCGCCGTGCTCGCCGCCGAGGGGACGTACTCGGATCTGTTTTATTTTTGGCCGCATTACGGCTTCGTTGAGTTTGGCGAGCCGGACGGGGACGGCCTGCAGGAAGTCATCGGCACGACGTTTCACAATATGGCCATGCCGCTCGTGCGCTACCGCACCGGCGACTTCGTGCGCTTGGCCAAGCCGGATGCGCGTCGGGAGTACGCTTGGCCGGCGGTCGAGGAGATCGCCGGGCGCGGGCAGGAATTTCTCGTCACCGGCACGGGGCGGCGCATCTCGCTGACCGCCTTCAACATGCACGACGCGATCTTCGACGGGCTGTACGCCGTGCAGTTTTTCCAGTCGGAAAAGGGCGTGGCAGAGTTTCGCTACATCCCGTCCCCGGAGTTTCACACGTCGCGGCTGCCGCAGATTGAGGACGGCATCCGGCGCAAGCTGGGCGACGACTTCCGGCTGGTGCTGCGCGAGGTCGGGGAGGTCGAAAAGACGCCGCGCGGCAAGCAAACTTGGCTCATCAGCAAGCTCTGATTCCCGCTTGGCCAAGCGGGCCGGATGGGCGTATGGTCGCCGGGCGATGCTACAAGCCAAAGCTGTACGAAGAATTCTCCACGGCGCGGTGCTCGGGGTGTTGTTGGTGAACTTGGCGATCGGGGCCAAGGTTTATTCCGAGTCCGACGCCAACTCGACCGCCAACGATCCCCACGCCAATCTCGACCTGTTCGTCAACGTACTCGAGCGCATCCGGCGCGACCACGTCGATGGCGGCGAGTTGACCTACGAGGAGCTCGTCCACGGCGCGCTGCGGGGCATGATCAGCATGCTCGACCCGCACAGCGAGTTCATGCCGCCCACCCGCTACTCGCATATGATGGACGACACCGAGGGCCGGTTCGGCGGCGTCGGCGTGCACATCAACATTCAGGACGGCTACCTCACCGTGCTCGCGCCGATGGAGGACACGCCGGCCTACGAGGCGGGCGTCATGTCGGGCGACCGCATCATAAAGATCGAGGGCAAAAATGCCCGCAACATCTCGATGCCGGAGGCGGTCGACAAGCTCCGCGGCAAGCCGGGCTCGAAAGTCAAAATGACATTTTTCCGGCCGTCCACCCGCGAAGACATCGAGGTCACTCTCAAGCGTGCGCTCATCAAGGTGGCCACCGTCAAGGACATCGACAACCAGCGCAAGTTCACCGTTGATGAAAACAAGATCGGCTACGTGCGGCTGACCCAGTTCGGCGAGGCGACCTCGCGCGACCTCGAGGAGGCACTGCGCAAACTCGAGCTCGAGGACATGAAGGGGCTCGTGCTCGACCTGCGCCACAACCCCGGCGGACTGCTCGACCAAGCGGTCAGGGTTTGTGAGAAATTTCTGGCCAAGGGCGAGCCGATCGTCACCACCGAGGGACGCCGCGAACGCGAGAACTCCGAGCACAAGTCGTCCGGCCGCCATGCCCGTCCCGACCTGCCGCTGGTCGTGCTGGTGAACCGGT
>Ga0208879_1002682_pt1 | contig 15359 bp, 9 predicted proteins | sample Knorr_S15_td_Bot_FD_185605 | JGI IMG/M metagenome (GOLD analysis project Ga0208879, IMG submission 185605) | Marine microbial communities from Southern Atlantic Ocean transect - Knorr_S15_td_Bottom_ad_5009_LV_A (SPAdes) (version 2) | ecosystem: Environmental > Aquatic > Marine > Oceanic | place... | reverse complement strand
TTCGACGATCTGTTCAAGTGCTTCACCGCCATGGCCCAGACCGGCACCGAAGGCATTACCCCGGAGAACTCGCGCGGCTATGACTTCGACCCCGAGCGGGCCAGGCAACTTCTGGCGGAAGCCAACTACGACCCGGCCAACGTAATCAAGCTGCACATGCGCAACCAGCGGATTCCCAAAGACACGGAGTACGGCGAAGCGGTGGTGACCTACTGGAAGGAAGTGGGCATCAACGCCGAGTTGCACGTGGTGGAGTCGTCGGTGCACACGAACATCGGCCGGTCCAACTGCGGCCACGGACGCAGCAAAACGGATTTCGCGGATGCGGCTGGCGATACCCTGGTCGAAAAGTGCCGTTCACTGGGGCCGGGTAAAACCACCTTCCAGTCGATGCACCTGACCGCCCCGGCCACTTCCACCGAGTCCCTGGACTTCGCCTCCCGCCAAGGCAGGCTGCGCCTCAGCTGCTTCGGCCGTAGCAGCGGCGTCTGCGACGACAAACTCGAGGCCATGACCGACGGGTGCGTCGTCATTAATTTCGGGCCGGAGCGGGTGAAGTGTAATACTGAGATAGCGGACTACGTCCGCGATAACTTCCTAGTCTATGGCAACTTCGTCAACGTGGCCGTGTACGGCCTGTCGGCTGACCTGGAGTGGAATCCCTACTACTCTCCCCGCATCCGGGCCAACACCATGAGGTTCACCAAGTAACTCTGGCTATTCCAAGAGAAGTCACGCTGAAGACCGTGCCCTGAGGATTCCTCGGGGCACGGTTGTTGCTGAAACCGGCGTGGCCTTTCCGGTCGTAGTATCTATCAACCCGGACTCGCGGTAGCCCGAGGGCTCTGCCGAAGTCCCGGGCAATCGATGGTGACGAGGAACCGCCTTGCGCAACTACATGATTCGGCGCTTGGGCCACTCGGTTTTCGTAGTCATGGGCCTGATGGCCCTGCTGTTCTTTGCCGTCAACGTGCTGGGCGACCCGGTGGAGTTGCTGGCGGGCGATGACGCCACCCAGGAAGTCATCGACGCAATGCGGCGGAAATACGGGTTGGACCGGCCCATGTACGTCCGCTTCGGCGATTTTTTCTTCAACTTCCTCACCGGGGACTTTGACCGCTCCATAAGGTTTCACATCGAAGCACGGAGTCTGGTGTGGGACCGGCTGCCCAACACGGCGGCCCTGGCGGCCGTGGCCTGGGGCATAGGAATGCTTGGCATTCCCATCGGCATGCTGGCGGCCAGGCGTCCCCGGGGAATAATGGACCGCACGGTTAACATCCTGTCTTTTGCCGTCATCTCCGTACCGGACTTCTGGCTGGCCCTGATGCTGATCTTGATCGTATCCATCCAGTTCAACCTATTGCCGACCTCGGGATTCGACGGACTTGGCCCCGAGGGCTGGAAGTTTATTCTTCTACCCGCCATCGCCCTTTCCCCCCGGGTGTTGGGACGCAACGCCCAGATTACCCGGGCCACCATGATAGACGAGCTTGGGAAGCAGTACGTGGCAACTGCCAGGTCCAAGGGTCTGACGGAAAATACGGTCCTCTATACCCACGTTCTGAAGAACGCCGCCATCTCCATCGTTACCCTGATGGGAGACGAGTTGGCTGGCTTTATGAACGGGGCCACCATAACGGAGACCATCTTTGCCTGGCCCGGATTGGGTAAGCTGCTCATCGATGCCATCAATGCCCGAGATTTGCCGGTGGTCACCGCTACCGTTTTCGTGGTAGCCCTGATGGTTATGGTTATCAACTTGGCCGTGGACCTGATTTACACCTGGCTTGATCCGAGGATCGACTACAAATAGTTTATGGGAACGGTCAAAAGAGGCCGGTTATTCAGCTGGATAAGGAAGTAAGGTCTTAGAACAGCCATGCAGGACTCGACGACAGCGCTACAGCAACGGGCGAATCCGATTGCGGCTTTTTGGCAAAAGCCGCTGGTACAAGCCTTCATTAACGACCCGGTCACGTTAATGTCGGGCGTCTTCCTGGGCGTGGTCCTAATTGGGGTAATATTCGCTCCCTTGGTTGCCCCCCATGGATACCAGGAGCAGCAGCTCAAGTTGAGGCATTTGGCGCCTTTCTCTTCCGGCGAAGCAATCGTAAAGGACACCACCGCCAGGGATGTCACGGAAGAGCGGTACTACTTGCTGGGCACCGACCACTTGGGCCGGGACATGGTCAGCCGTTTGATTTACGGTGGCCGCATCTCCATTACGGTCGGAGTTCTTGGAGTTTTGGTTTCCGGCACCATCGGGATCTTCCTCGGGCTGTTGGCCGGTTATTACCGTGGGGTCGTAGACGACGTTATCATGCGGGCAGTGGACGTTTTCATGTCGGTGCCGCTGCTGCTGCTGGCTCTGATGGTGTTGTTTATTTTAGGGCCCAGCTTTACCAATATCATCATCGTGTTCGCTATAGCCCGGTGGATGCTTTTCTGCCGGGTTACCCGGGGCGTGGTCATGTCCTTGCGAGAGCAAACCTTCATCGAGGCGGCCCGGGCCATCGGTTGCAGCGACCAGCGGGTTATCAGCCGGCACATCATCCCGAACCTGATCACGCCCATACTAACCCTCGCGGCCCTTGACGTCCCCCGGAACATTCTGACCGAGTCGGCGCTGAGCTTTCTGGGGTTCGGAATCCAGCCGCCGGAATCCTCATGGGGACTGATGCTGGCCTCGGGGCGTCAGTACATCACCTCGGCGTGGTGGATAGTAGTTTTGCCGGGGCTGGCCATATTCCTGACCGCCTTATCCTTCAACCTGGTGGGCGTGTGGCTGCGGGCCGTCAGTGACCCTCTGCAGCGATGGCGTTGGCTGAAACAGACCAAAGAGTCCAAGGAGGCCGGCATCACGTTCTAAAACCGATTGGGACTTTCTAATATTTCCAATGGCCCCGCTGGCTTTCGGCGGGGCTCTCTTTTAGTTGGCTAGAAACATCCATCATAACCGCAGAGACGGAGTGGGATAAAATAAAGGTAATTATCCCTTGACATCAAAGTGTCGCTTCATCAACAGGAAATGGCAACCCAGCTTTGGCACCTAGCAGGGTCCATGCGGGTGTGTTGGATTTGAGGTGAACCCGAGGCTGAATTGCACCCCGGATTGCCTTCTCTGATATCGTAGATGGATACGGCTTGGGTATAATAACCCGCAATGGCTGCCCAATTCAAAAGTGTGACTGCTTTACTAGCTGCTCTACTGGTAGTTACGACTGCGGGTTGTACCAGTGAGCCTACACCCGACATCGAAGCCACAGTGGAGGCTAGGGTTAAGTGGGAACTGGCGGCTCAGAAATCCAAAGACGTAAAGCTCGATCCCGACTCCCGGCCCGAAGCCGACGTCCGCATCGGCTGGTATATTGAGTCCATAAAGAACTCGCCGACGAATGAGGACAAACATCGCCTAGCGATCAGCCTGATCATCGACGAGGCTAGAATTGACCCTGAACTCTTCTATTTTCCAAACTGGCCATCCTTAGACGAACCGTCTCAATCCTTCGACCCTGCCAAGGCCGGGCGGCTTTTTACGGAACTTGGTGATTTCCGGCCATGGGGAAAGCGAGAGTTCGGACGTCTGTGTGTCGTTTCGTATAGCAAAAGCGATTTACAGGATCGCCTTCGTGCGATCGGCGATGACATCGCGGCTTGGCTAGAAGCTGAAGCAGCTTTGGACGCTGTTCCGAATGGTTCATCGTGTACTGCTGGCCGCATAATTATTATTGCGCTAAGAGGGCGATACAGTTCCCCGCAAGAATAGCGATGGGTAATTATCCCTTGAGGCCAGGGGATAATTACCAAAATAAAGGCTGGCCGAACCTTCGCGGTCTTAGCGTCTGTGTGGTGAATATTGTGAGATGCATTACGGGGCTCGTCTCAGATCGGCGACGCCTGCGGTATACTTAGACTATCGGGTTGCCGAATCCAACGCGACGAGGCCGCCTTAATATTTAGGTGAATTCCACGCAAGTGGGAAGCAAGGGTGAGAGTCCCATATGATCGAAGGTGGTATCTACGTCTGGGCGGTACCCTTGGGTAGGATGCTGGTCGGCTTCTTCATTGGCATTGTTCTGGGGATTTTGGGCGGCTGGCTGGCTTTAATATTTAACGCCTTGATCGGGTACCCTTGGGACGTGGATATACACACCAATATATATTTCGTGAGTATCGGCCTGGGCGCTGGGCTGGGCGCCTATTTCGGTTGGATGAATCTGGCTATTCGCTGGTATTTCATAGTAGGTTCCCTGGTCCTGGTCTTGGCAGGGGGAACCCTCGGCACCTACATCGGTTTGGTATTCGGCCAGAACGTCGAATCCACGTATATGGGTAGGCAATACACCATCGACAACTCGTTGCATTTCGGCGCAGCAATCGGAGCCATAACTCTGTCCACCGCGCAGGGGTTGTTCAATCAATATCGAACCAAGGGCCGGTAAACCTGTTTGCGATGGCATCGCTGATTTCTAAAAGAAATCCCCCTTAAATATTGTAAAGCTTTCGTATCTCCTCGCTTCGCTTCTGCACGTCAACCTTCAGTTGAAGGCAAATGTTCTATAGCACTTCCTCTCCTATTGAGAGTTCTAGCTACTTCGCCCCCGCCTGGTTCGATTCAGCGCAGCATGCCTTTTGTCTAAATCCACGCTCCTCGCTGGTTATCATTTCGCGTAATCTTGAAACCCAACTTGGCTATCGATTGTGCAATCATCAGAAAAAACGGATAAAATAGCGCTCTAACGCGAAAAATCTCTTGAAGGATACAGTGAAAGTTATTCTTCTCTTCAAGAGTCCAACTAGTTGGCTGCTTTTGCTGGGGTTGATGTTGATCCTAGGGAACGGCTGCGCGGCCAACCCTCATGTGTCAGCCCCGGCGGCGACTCCACTATCTTCCCGGGTTAGCGACCGGATCATCGTTATCGGAGACATTGACGCATGCGAGCCTCTTAAAAAGGTCAAGCGGTTCAGGCCGCTGGCCGACTACTTGGCGGAGAATCTGACTGAATTTGGTATTGGGAGAGGAGAGGTCGTTATCGCCAAGGACATTCCTGAAATGGCGCAGTATCTCGATCAAGGCGAGATTGATTTTTTCTTCGATAGCGGCTTTCCAACTTTGGCAGTGCGGAGGCTTTCGGGTTCACAGGTGATATTGCGCCAGTGGAAGAGAGGTTCCTCTGAATATTGGGGGACTTACCTGGTAAGAAGAGACAGCGGAATAAATAGCCCGGAGGGATTGGTGGGGAAAGTGGTGGCCTTTGAAGAGCTTTATTCCACGACTGGTTTCATCCTTCCCGCCGGGACTTTGATTAAAAAGGGATTTAAACTGCGAGAGGTTAGCGGTCCGGATGAAGACGTTAGCCCAAATGAAATCGGCTATTTCTTCTCGCGGGATGAAGAAAACACGATAGAATTGGTTTTGGACGGCCAAGTGGCGGCGGGCGGGATCGCCAATCTGGACTACACCGAATTGCCAGCAGAGTTGATGAACCAACTGCGTGTTTTTTGACCAAACCTTAAGTGTGCCAAGGCGACTGGTCTCAGCCCGGCCCGGCCTGGACCAGGCGTTGATCGGTAAAGTCGAGGAGTTGTTGATCGGCTTGAAGGAAACGGAACGGGGCCGACAGATTTTAGAAGGCCTGAAAAGCACCAGCAGGTTTGACCGGCTTCCCGCGGAATCACAAGCGGCATTAGGGCAACTGGAAGAATTGATGCAACTGGTTGCCAAGGAGTAGATGGCGCCATGGCGGCGTTTATATCTAGATACAGGTTTAAATGGGGGATCGCCTCAGCGATGACCTTGAGCATGGTCTTCGTTATTGTACTGCTGATGGGACTTGTAACTTTCATAGATATCAGGAGAGAGCGGTCCATGGCTCGCGAAGGGCTTGAGCGATACGGGGTGCTCATGGCTAATAGCCTTGATGAAGTTCTGGCCAATGACTTGTATTTTCCCCAGATCGACGCCCTGGAAGACATCGCAGGGGTGTTGGTAAGCCAACCCCAGATCGCCCAGGTCAAAATTGTTAGACCCGACGGGAGGCTCTTGGTCGAGGAACCTCGTGCTGAGAACCGGTCCGGGTATGTCACTGGGCAGTTGTCTAATGTAGCTGCGCTCGACGCCGTCCGGAATGGCAAGCAATGGCGGCAGTTTGGCGAAAGTACCCTGGAGCTCGCGATTCCAGTATCGGCGGGCGGGGACCCGGTGGGAGGTGTTGAGTTTAGCTTCACCGCCGAAGCGCTTAATGAAGAGATCAGGTCTATCATACTGGCGCATCTGTGGCAGGGATTGGCTCTTATCGCCTTGGGAACCGGCTTGGCCTATCTGATCGCCAGATACACTGCCCGGTCCATTGCAGATCTCGCCGCCGTTGCCGGAGAGATTGGCCGGGGCAACCTGGATGTACCTGCTCCTTCCCGAGGGACTAAAGAAACCGTGGAGTTGGGGCAATCCCTTGAAAGAATGAGGTTACAGCTTCAAGAGCTATATCCCAACTTGGAGCAGCGGGTCCAGGAGCGCACCACCGGGCTATCGCGGACGGCTCAATCGCTTCAAGTAGAAGTAACCGAGCGAGAGAAGGCGGAACAGGAACAACGCCGCCTGACCGAGGAATCCCAGTTGGTGGCCGGTATCGGGCGGGTCATCGGTTCATCTCTAAACGTCGTTGAAGTGTACGAAGGTTTTGCCGCTCTGGTAGGCCGGCTTGTTCCGTTCGACATGATCAGTATCAATAGAATCGACCTGCAGAGCGGCACATATACGATGGATTATGTGTCGGGAGCCGAGATACCCGGCCGTAGCGCCGGAACTGTAATGCCTCTGAAGGGCACGTTCACCGGCGCGGTGGTGCAGTCTCCCCAGGGCGTGGTATTGGATGTCGATGACAGCGACGAATGCGCGGAAAAATACCCAGGGTTGGTCCCCTACCTGGAGGCTGGTGTTCGCTCCTTCCTTGGCGTCCCGTTGGTGTCCCGTGGCGAGGTCATTGCGACGTTGAACATGGTGCCCTCGGCCCCAATATCCTACACAGAACACCACCTTCAGCTGGCAAGAAACATCGGCGCTCAGATTGCCGGAGCAATCGCCAATGCTGAAATATATTCCCAAGGGGAAAATGCGGAACAGGCGGCCCGAACCTTGGCGGCGGAGAATCACCTGCTGGCCGATGTGGGACGCATAATTACCCTATCGCCGAACATCGAAGATGTCTACCAAAGGTTTGCCGATCGGGTTCGCGAGCATATGTCCTTCGACTATATGTCTATCTCATTAGTAGGCGTCGAAGACGGAGTCTCAATTTCAGCTCATGTGTCGGGGATTGATGTTCCGGGGCGGCGTGCCGGGGACCGGGTCGCACTGTCAGGTACTTTAACCGAAGCGGTGATGCGCACCAGATCAGCCACGCTCATCGAGGCCGAGAGCGTGGAAGAGTTGGCTCGCAGGTACCCAGGGTTGATTCCCGCTTTGCACGCGGGGCTAAAGTCTTTCTTGGCGGTCCCCTTGATCACCGGCGACGAAGTCATCGGCATTTTGAACATGAGATCTGCTCAGCAAGCTGTGTACTCCGAACGCGAGTTGGGGCTTATGGAGCAAGTGGGACGCCAGATCGCCCCGGCTATTGAGAATGCCCGGCTATTTGAGCAGGTAAGGTCGAACGCTGAAGAAATGGCCGCGCTGGACGAGGTAGCGCGGCTCATAACCAGTAGCCTGGATCTCGGCCAGGTATACGAACGGTTTGCCGACGAGGTCAAGAAACTGGTTGACTTCGACCGGATCAGCATCAACGTGATTGAAGAGGACGCCGGTGCCTTTACTTTCAAATACTCGGCAGGCAAAGCTCTGCCGGGGCGGCATATCCCCGATATTGTGCCCTTAGAAGCTACCCAGACCCAGCGTGTACTAGAGACTGCCCGAACGCTGGTAGTGCCCGATTCTTCTACGGCAATGCAATTTAGTGGCGCTGAGAGGTTTCTGCAAGAGGGTCTCAGGTCCAGTATCATGGTGCCTCTGATCCACCAGGGCCGTGTTCTGGGTACCATGAGTTTGCGAAGCCAGAGGCTGGCAGCCTACGGTGACCGGGATCAAGTAATCTTGGAGCGGCTGGCCAGTCAGATCGCCCCTGCCGTGGAGAACGCTCAACTTTATGATCATCTTAGGTCCAACGCGGAAGAAATGACCGCCATCGACGAGGTGGCCCGCATCATTACTTCTAATCTGGACATCGACCAGGTTTACGAACGGTTTGCCACTGAGGCGAAAAAACACGTGCCATTCGACCGTATCTACATCAACCGCCTGGACCTAGACTCAGGTACATTAGAGTTGAAGTATTTTTCCGGAGTGCCTGAGGAAGGCCTCGAACCCGGCCGTATCAGTGTGATAGAAGGGACGCAGAGCGAGTTAGTGTTAAGTACGGGTGAGAGCCTAGTCCGGGACGATATCGCTGAAGAGCCGGTTTTTAATAGCGACGAGATCCACCTGGCATCAGGGTTGCGCTCAAGTATCGCGACCCCACTAATTTCCAAGGGAGAGGTGATTGGCGTCCTGGGTTTGCGCAGCCGCGATGTGGGTACCTACGGATTGAGGGAACGAACTATCTTGGAGCGGCTGGCCAACCAGATCGCGCCTGCATTGGAAAACGCTCAACTGTTTCAAAAGGTCGACCAACTTGCTCAGGCCATAGCCAATATCGGCGACGGTGTTTGCGTGACCGACCCGGACGGCCGGATCCTCTTCGTAAATCGTGCTCTGGAGCAGATACTTGGCTACCAACCCCGTGAATTGGTGGGCGAGTCGGTGGCGGATCTGTATCCTGGCGGCGCGGAAGACCCCGGGCTGGAGAGCATCATGGCTGGCCTAACGTCGGGACGATGGTCGGGTGAGGTGGAGCTGTTGGCTAAGGATGGGGGCAGGATCCCCTCTCTGCAGACCGCGTCAGCCATCTATGACTCCGGGAGCCGATTGGTCGGATTCGTATGCACCACCATCGATATTCGGGAGCGCAAGCTGGCGGAAGAGGAGCTTCGGTACCGTAACTTGGAGTTGCTGTCACTGTCCCGGCGTTTGGTGGAAGTGCAGGAGGCCGAACGCCGTCATGTGGCTCGAGAGCTTCATGACGAAATAGGTCAAGTTCTCACCGGACTTAAATTTTCGATAGAGTTGATTTCCAGGTTGCCAGAGGAAGCCGTAAAGGCCAACTTGGAGGAAGCGAAAAACTTGGTGAATGAGCTCATGGGCAAGGTGAGGGATCTGTCGTTGGACTTGCGTCCGGCAATGTTGGACGACCTGGGGCTCCTGCCGACCTTGTTGTGGTATTTCGAGCGGTTCACCGCCCGTACCCAAGTGGACGTGGGTTTCGAACACACCGGGCTAGACCGGCGATTTCTACCCGAGGTAGAAACCACTGCTTACCGTATCGTTCAAGAAGCTTTGACCAACGTCGCGCGCCATGCCGGCGCCGATGGGGTTTCGGTTCGCCTTTGGAGCAACGATGAAATGCTCGGTTTGTCCATCGAAGACCATGGCGCCGGATTCGACGCTTCTGATGAGTCGATCTTAAACAAGAGTAACGGGCTGGCCGGCATGCGTGAGCGGGCAACCCTGCTGGGTGGGCGATTGACCCTTGAATCGACTCCGGGACTTGGCACCAATCTTTTCGCCGAACTACCCTTTAGCGGCCGCAACCACATCAGCGTGGAGAGGAACGAATATGACAACCATAGTCTTGGCGGATGACCACACAATAGTCCGCCAAGGTTTGCGGGCGTTATTGGAAGCCGAGGAGGATTTCTCGGTTATCGGGGAGTCGGCCGACGGCGCGGAGGTCACGGCACTGGTGACTAAGCTACGCCCGGATGTGCTGGTACTGGACCTGATGATGCCGGGATTAAACGGTCTTGAGGTTACCTGGCAGGTCCGCCAGAGCGCGCCTGAAACCAACATTATCATTCTCTCGATGCATTCCAACGAGGCCTACGTCATAGCCGCCTTGAGGAACGGCGCTGATGGGTACGTGCTAAAGGATGCAAGCGCCGTCGATTTGTTGCAGGCGGTTCGAAACGTGGTCCAAGGCCAACGATACTTAAGCCCTCCTCTTTCCCAGCACGCCTTGGAGAAGTATTTGGAGAAGGCGCGGAGCACTCCGGTTGATGTCCACGACCTCTTAACGGCGCGGGAACGGGAAGTGCTCAACCTTGCGGCAGCCGGGCACACCAGCTTAGAGATCGGCGCTCTGTTATCCATCAGTCCGCGCACTGCCGAGGCTCACCGCTCAAATCTGATGCGTAAGTTGGGCCTGCACTCCCAGGCGGACTTGATCCGTTACGCTTTGCAGCGCGGCATCATTTCCATCGAGGACTGATATAGAGAATAAAGTCTATCCGAGCGGATTTCCCAGCCCCGTCCGGCATGCCTTCCGTCATACGGGCATTCTTCGCATTACCGCCTGTCCTACTGTTCATATCGGAAAGTGGACTGGCGGAGGTTGGGACCGGATCAAGGCAGCAGTTCGCTTGCTCCGATCGTGGCGCTGCTCCCTTTCAAAGTGTGAGCGGATTTTTCCACGTCGGCCCAATCGGATCGGTCCAGGGCTTGTTTCATCACCGACAACAGACCCTCTGTTTCGTTTAGGTAGGCGCGAGTCAACTTCGGAGCTTCATCCCCCAGGATCTCCCACAGGCTGTTGAATACTTTGGCATTGATCGCCCCCGAATCTTCCAATTGGCCGGGATGTTCGAGATACTTTTTCAGTACTACAGTCAGGTAATCCATGCGCACCGGTTTGCTGACGTAGTCGTCCATCCCCGAGGCTAAACACCGCTCACGGTCCCCCTGCATGGCGTTGGCTGTCATCGCGATGATTGGGACGTGCTTGATCTCCGGCTCCAACTGCCGGATCTGGGCCGTTGCTTCGTAGCCATCCATCTCAGGCATCTGGCAATCCATGAATACCAGGTCATACGGGAAGGTTTGAATCATATCAACCGCTTCCAGTCCGTTGGCCGCAACGTCCACCCGGCAGCCAAGTTTTCTAAGCATTTCCGCAGCCACTCTTTGGTTGAATACGTTGTCTTCAACTACCAGCACCCGGGCGCTAACGGGCTTGGTCCCGGCCTGCCTAACAGTTTCAGCGCGTGCGCTTTCTGACGGATCAACTGCCAGCTCTGCCGGGCTGATGGGCAAGCGAAGATCGAAGCTGAAAGTGGAGCCTTCGCCCATCCGGCTGGTTACCCTGATGGCCCCGTCCATTAATTCGACCAGTTGATGGCAAATGGCCAGACCCAGACCGGTGCCCCCATACTGTTCCGTAATGGAGCCGTGAGCCTGGGTAAACTTATCGAAGATCGGCTCCAGCTTATCCTCAGGAATGCCGATACCCGTGTCCTCTACCGTCAATCTCAGATCGGCGACTTCCCCTGATTGGTCCTCACGTCCCACGGTGATGAGAACATGTCCGTGGTGGGTAAATTTGATCGCGTTGCTGGCCAGGTTGGTAAGCACCTGACGGATCCTCCCCGGGTCTCCCACCAGGTAACGGGGCACCGCAGCTGGGTATTGGACGTTGACTTTAAGTTCCTTCTCCGTCGCCTTCACGGCTACCAGTTCAGCGACCTCTTGAACCACCGATTCCAAGTTGAAAGGGACGGGCTCAATGGGCAACCGGCCTGCCTCTATCCTGGAAATGTCCAAGATGTCGTTTATCAAGCCGAGCAGGCCTTCTCCGCTGGTGTGGACCATAGACATCCACTCGCGCTGATCTTCGGTCAGAGAGCTGTCAAGCAGCAAGCTGGCGGACCCGATCATGGTGTTGAGCGGAGTGCGTATCTCGTGGCTCATGTTGGCCAGGAATTCGGCGGTGGTCCTTCTCGCTTCCAACGCGGCCTCCCGGGCGGCGTTGGTTTCAAATTCTAAATGCTTGCGCTCGATGGAATACCGGATGGAGCTTTCTAGAATATGAGTATCAATGTGTCCTTTGATCAGGTAATCTTGGGCGCCCAACTGCATGGCCTCAATGGCAAAGGCCTGAATGTCCAGACCAGTCAGGATAATGGTGGGCACGGTCGAAGCCTGTTTGTGGGTTTCGATAAAGCTATCAGGTCCCCAGGAGTCGGGAAGACCCAAGTCCAACAGGACAACGTCAAAGCTATCTTCGGCAAGACGGGAAAGGGCATCGCCCAGCCTCATAACGTGGGTTAGACCGAACTTGATCCGTTCGCTCTGGGCTAACGTCCGTTCGATCAACCGGGCGTCGGCCGGGTCGTCCTCCACCAATAGGACTTTGATCTGGTTTTCGTCCATTCAGATTTCCCTCCTGGGAAGGATTACCAGGCTGAGCCAGAAATCTTCTATCATCTTGATGGTTCTGACAAACTCGTCCATGTCTACAGGTTTCTTGGTGTAGGCGTTGGCATGATGGTTGTAAGTGTCTAAGACGTCCTCTTCAGCGTCGGACGAGGTAAGGACTATGACGGGTATGCGTTTCAACGCGGGGTCCTTTTTAATCTCCGCCAAAACCTCGGCGCCGTTTTTCTTGGGAAGCCCTAAGTCCAGCAGTATGATGTCCGGGCGCGGCGCGTTCGCGTATTCCCCCTGGCGCCGGAGGAAAGCCAAGGCTTGCTCGCCGTCCCGCACTACGCTGACTTGCTTCGCCAGCGTACTTTTCTTCAACGCCCTCTCCGTAAGCCGCACGTCAGGCAGGCTATCTTCGATCAGTAATATTTCAGCCTGTCTATTTTCCAATGCTACGCTACTCCCGACGCCTCGATGGTGAAGAAGAAAGTGCTCCCTGCCCCAATCTTGGACTTAACCCAAATCTTGCCGCCGTGACGTTCCACGATTTTCTTGCAGATGGCCGATCCCATGCCCGTGCCTGGGTATTTTTCCTGGGTGTGCAGGCGTTGGAACATGGCAAATATTCGCTCCACATGTTCCGGCTCGATGCCGATCCCGTTGTCGCGGACCGCAAACAGCCACTCCTTTTCGTTTCGTTCAGAAGACATATGTACCACCGGTGGGGCCTCGCCATGGAACTTGATGCCGTTGCTGATCAGATTCTGGAACAACTGCACCATCTGGGTGCCGTCCGCCATTACCGTTGGGAGGTCGTCCCTGGTAACCGCTGCCTCCGCATGATCGGAGTCCATCAACAGGTCGGTTTTCACTTGGTCGAAAACTGCTGAGCAATCCACCGGTTCGAACACTTTCCCCTGGGTGTCTATCCGGGAATAGGCCAATAGGTCGTTGATCAAAGACTCCAGCCTGTTGGCTCCGTCCACGATGAAACCCAAGTGTTCGTCAGCTTCCGCGTCTAGCCGGCCCGTATAATCTTTCACCAATATTTGGGCGAAGCTTTTCATCGCCCTAACCGGCGCCCGCAGATCATGAGACGCGACGTAAGCGAACTGAGCCAGGTCATGGTTCGAGCGCTCCAGGTCTTTTGTCCGCTCCGCCAACTGCGCCTCGACCACCCGTATTTCCCTTAGTTGGTCCTCGACGAACGACATTTCCCGCTTGTCGAACCGGTGAATGACCGCGCTGCCCAGAGGAAAATTGCGAACAGAATAATGATGAAAAGTCCCGCCAGCAGCAATTCCGTGGGCCAAAGAAAAGTAGGTCCGGCGACAACAATCTTCCCGGATACATGGAAGAGGCCGTTCTCTAAAAGGCCGTCCCAAGCAGATGCGTTTTCAAGAAAGCCGTTTAACATAAAGAAAGCCGGTTTCTGGCTGGAGGGTTGCTTTGCGATTTCATCAGGTCAGTCCTGGGTTTCCGAGACTGGCTGTTTGATATTTTCATGTCGCGCCCACGCAGTCGATTACATTATAACGGACATGGCATTTCTAATCACAATCGGGTTAATTCGGGGTGCGGACAGGGCTGATCGGGCGTTATTCTGAGTAGCGGCCATTCGGCGCACTGTGGGAAGCAGGACCGTTTCTTGGGAGCAGGCCGGGATGCGTTAGCCGCTGAGCAGCTTGGCGATGAAGCTTGGGCTGAGGGGTAGTTGGGTTATCTGAACGCCCAGGGGCGCCAGGGCGTTGCTCACGGCGTTGGCCAGTGTCGCTCCGGTTGCCACGATTCCACCCTCGCCGGCTCCCTTCACTCCCAATGGGTTCAACGGTGAGGGCGCCTCTTCCAGAACGATGCTCTCTATCGGTGGCACGTCCGTGCTGGTGGGTAGCAGATAATCCATGAAACTGCCGGCCAGAAGCTGTCCGGAGTCGTCGTAGACCAGTTCCTCCAATAAGGTAGCGCCGATGCCCTGGGCAGCGCCCCCCACTGCTTGACCGTGGACCATTAAAGGGTTGATGGCCCGGCCGATGTCCTCCACCACCACGTAACGAATGATTTCTATCTTGCCGGTTTCCGGGTCCACGGCTACATGGGCGGCGTGACTCCCATAGCTGAAGGTAAGCTGGTCCGCTTCAAAGTAGGCTGTTATCTCCAGAGTACCCGAGCCTTCTTCATCGGAGTCAGAGTTCTGGGCCAGACCTGCGACCTCTCCCAAGCTCAGCAACGCCGGTCCATGCTCCGCGCCCTTACGAAATATCTCGCCTGTTTGTAAGACCAGGTTGGCCGGCTCGGTGTCAAGATATGTGCTGGCCAGGCTTAGGATCCGTTCCTTCATATTTTGACAGGCCAGGTGTACCGCGTTGCCCCCCATCACCGTGCCTCGGCTACCGTAAGTGCCGCCGCCGAAGGGTATATAGTCCGTGTTGCCATGATAGATGGTGACGGCATCCATGGAGACGCCCAAGCTATCGGCGCAGATCTGGGCCATGGTGGTTTCATGGCCTTGGCCCATGGTGGTGATACCTAGATATACAGCAACGTCTCCCGTGACGCTTATCACTATTCGGGCGCCTTCGTAGGGGCCCCGGCCGGTATTCTTGACGTACGTGGCGATGCCGATGCCGTGGTATCGCCCGGCATCATCCACCCAGCGCTTGGGGTTCGTTTCCTCGTAGCCTATCTCGTCCAACGCCCGGGTCAACGCTTGCGGGTAGTTGCCGCTGTCGAATATGGTGTCGCCGTCGGCCCGGGTGCGACCCGCGTTGTAAGGCATCTGGGATGGCTGAACCAAGTTTTTGAAGCGCAATTCCGCCGGGTCTATTCCCAGGTCCGCCGCAGCCATGTCCAGCAAGCGCTCCCGGATGAAACAGGACTCGTATCGACCCGGCGCTCGAAAAGTCCCCACGCCGGTCTTGTTGGTTATCACGCAATGTACGCCGCACTCGTAGGCCGGCACGTTGTAGGGGCCCATCAGCAGGCCCGCGGTTGAAGCGGGCACCAGGCTGCCATGCGTCCGGATGTACCCACCCATGTCGCCGTAGACCTGGGCCCGGATCCCCAAGATGGT
>Ga0208879_1002681_pt1 | contig 15363 bp, 11 predicted proteins | sample Knorr_S15_td_Bot_FD_185605 | JGI IMG/M metagenome (GOLD analysis project Ga0208879, IMG submission 185605) | Marine microbial communities from Southern Atlantic Ocean transect - Knorr_S15_td_Bottom_ad_5009_LV_A (SPAdes) (version 2) | ecosystem: Environmental > Aquatic > Marine > Oceanic | place... | reverse complement strand
GCTGAAAATCGCCCGCCTCGCCGAGAGCTTCGACGTCGCCTGCGAGATCACCTCGGTCGGCGTCAGCTTCGGCTTCGTCCATGCCCATGTCATCGGGAGCTTGCGCAACTGCACCTTCTTCGAGGGTTGGCAGCCCGGATCCCTGGGCGGCCAACCCTACATCACCAACCCCATCCACATTATCGACGGCCACGTCGAGGTGCCCGACGGCCCCGGCCTCGGCATGGAGCTGGACTGGGCGGCGATCGAGGCAGGCGGGTCGTGAACATCCGTCAGATCATCGTCTACATCACCGCCGGAGCGCCGGCACGGCGCCAGGTCGGCCACGGCCATGGCGGCTCCATCGACAAGATTCCGCCCGGTCTGTCGGGGCGGTTTACCCACACCTCGGGGTACGGCGGCACCCCCGAACTGACGCCGCCCGTCTTCGTCGCCGACGAGGAGACCCCTACGTACAAGGCGACGCTTCGCCTCGTCACCGACGGCGACCTGGATGCCTACACCGGCTTCGGCAGCGGCTTCAGCGCCGAAGAGCTGTTGTGGAAGGGCCGCGAGTTCGCCGCCGTCATCGCTCCGCTCCTCGTCGGTGTCGACGCCTTCGACCGCGAGTATGTGTGGCAGCGGCTGTGGTACGCGCAGCGGTTCTTCTACACCGGACGCCAGGTGCTCGATATGGTTGACCGCATGTTGTGGGACCTGGCGAGCCGTTGGGCGAAGCTGCCGATCTACAAGCTTCTCGGGGCCGCGCGGGAACGGGTGCCGGCCTACCGCAACATCGGCGGCGCGACCATAGACACCCTCGTCGCCGACGCGCTGAAGTCGAAAGAGGAAGGCTTCAAGGGGTGCAAGGACCACTCTTATCGAGGCGTGAAGGGCAACGCCGAGCTGGCGCGAGCCCTGCGCGCTGCGGTGGGCGACGACTACCTGCTCCTCCACGACCCGGTTGAGTCCTACACCTACCCGGAGGCGGTGCAGATTGGTCGCGAGCTCGAGCGACTGAACTACACCTGGATCGAGGAGCCGTTGCAGGACTACGACATCATGGGGTTGCGCAAACTGTGCGCCAGCCTCGACCTGCCGGTCCTCGCTCTGGAGTGGATCGGTGCCATCGGCGGCCAGCCCTTCAACACCGCGCCCTACCTGGCGCTCGAGGCAACCGACATCGTACGCCAGCGGGGAATCGGCATCACCGGACAGATCAAGCAGGCCCAGCTGGCCGAGAGCTTCGGCGCCCAGGTCCACGGCGGCGACCCGCAGGCGATCCTCGCGGTCGCCAACGACCCGCTCTTCGAAACCGTCGGCGGCCTGGCACCGCGACCGGCCGATGAGGATCTGGACTGCCGCGGCCGTCTCGTCGTCGAGGACGGCTGGATGTCGATCGCCTGGAGGCCGGAACGGCCGGCCGTGCCAGACTGGGACGCGATGGAGCGCGATTCCGTGTCGGTGGTAAGCTGGCCTGAGTTGTAAATGAATACACCGGGGTCGTTAATACAATTGAGGAAAGGACAAACCGATGAAAATCACCCGGATCGAGCGCATCGCCTTGGACATACCCTACATAGAGAGCGTCCGCGAGCATCTGCAGAAAGGCTGGGGCCTCGCAAACCGCGCCACTGATGAGGAATTCGCCGCCGAGGGCGACCGCTTCCATCGGGAGTGGCGCGACTCGAAGCCGCCGACCGTGAAAACCTCCCTCTACCTCGTCCACACTGACGACGGCCTTACCGGTCTCGGCGAGGGCGCGTCCCTGACCGACGAGCAACTCGCCACGTACACCGGTCGATCTCCCTTCAACTACCTGGGCGACGATAGCGTCGGCCCCCTCCAGATGGCCTTCTACGATCTGATGGGCCAGGCTCTCGACCTGCCGCTGGCGCGGGTTCTGGGACCGGCGCGCGACACCGCGCCTCTCGCCTGGTGGTCCCACTGCTTCCCGCCCGAGGCCCTGCGCGCCGAGGCCGAACGGGCGTTGGCACGAGGGTACCGCGTGCACAAGTTCAAACGCCGTGCCCACACCGACGTGCTCGATCAGGTGGCGGCCATTGCCGAAGTGGCTCCGGACGACTACGAAATCACCGTCGACGCCAACCAGACCTTCGGCACCCTCGAGCGCGCCCTCGATATCGGCGGCAAGCTCAAAGCGATTCCCCAGGTCCGCTGCCTGGAGTCGCCGATCCAGCAGGGCGACATCGACGGTTACCGGCGGCTCAAGAAGGAGCTCGGGTTGAAACTCGCCCACCACATAGGCACTCCGGACCCGATCGACGCGCTTCACTCCGACGTCTATGACTACTTCATCCTCGGTGTCACGGTCGGCGGCACCTTCCGCAACGCCCACATCTGCGGGGCTCGCGACAAGCCCTTCTGGATGCAGCTCGGAGGCGATGGCACCGATATCTCCACCCTGTTCATGCTTCACCTGGCCGCGGCGATCCCCAACGCCACGCTCGGACATGTCTCGATGCAGCACCTGCAGGAAGAGCTGCTGCTGAACGAACCTCTCGTCGTGGAGGATGGATTGGTAGCCATCCCGCGGACGCCGGGACTCGGAGCCACCCTCAACATGGACGTGGTCGATCGATACCGGGTGTAGCCGACCGATGTCGGTGCAGAATGCCGATGACATCGCCGGAAGTACATCCAGCATGAGCGCGAAGTCCATCGAATTCGACATACTCCTCGACCCGGATCCCACGGCGGACACGGCACGGCCCGCGCGGGTCGAAATCCGCTCCGTGGATCTGGGAGCCGCCGAGGGCCTGGATCCCTCAACTATCGAAGTACGGCATTCCGAGAGCGGCGAGTGCTGCCCATGTCGCTGGGAAGATCTGGAAGCATTGCCCGACCCATTCGACGATGTGCGGGGATACTGGACGGACGGCGTGGCGCCCAGCGAACGTGTGAGTACGCCGGGGATGGGGCGTCTTTACAACGTGGCCGCTGCGGGACGACATGGCCGTCTTGTGTTTCTTCACCACACCCGTCGACGTCCGACTACTTACCGAGTCCGCGCCCGAGTGCGCAATCCGGGAGAGACCTATCGCGCGGTACCCCGGCCCTGGATTGGCGACGGGGATCCGCTGTTCCTCGAGCGCGGCGGAACGCTCGGAGGCATGCTGCATGCCAGGCCCACCCTGTGCGACTTGGACGCGGGGGACCCGACCTCCTTGTCGGCAATATCCTCGGCCACATTTTGCACTTCCCGTATGAAAGTGATAGCCCGGACGGCCCGTATGTCACCGGCGCTTTCCTCGAAGTCGACGGCGCCAGGCTGGACATAGGGTGGTACGCCGCTCCCGTGGTGTGCGACTGGAATGGCGACGGCAAACCCGATCTGTTAGTGGGACAAGGCGGCTGCGTCATCTACTTTGAGAACGTCGGCACGGCCCAGGCGTGGAAGTTGGAGCTGCGTGGCCCGGTGGAGGCCGATGGCCAACCGATCTGATCATCGGCGGGTACCTGACCGGATTGATCTACCACTACAAGAGCGTCGGCGTCCTTGCCGATGGCACGCCGGAACTCACCGATGCCGGCCACCTTGTCGCTGACGGCGAGATCATAGACGTGGGATGGGCGGCCGCGCCGACCTTCGGGGATTTTCGAGGCACCGGCCTCCCGAGCATGATCGCGGGCATGATGGATCCGCCGGGCCTTCAATACTATGAGAACGTGGGCGCCCGATTGGAGCCGGAGCTGGCGCGAAAATCACTTGAAATCGAAGGCCCCGAGGGCGAGGAATTGGCCCTCGGACTCACCTATCCGTGCGCCTGGGACCTCGATGGCGATGGACGGCTCGATCTGGTAGTTGGGTCCGTCGATACGGTACACCTTCTGACGCAGGTGGAAAGCACTGAGCTTGCGTTCCGCTCCGCGGGACCACTGCGCCAGCCATGGGGAGCGCATCAGTTCCGGGCGGCCGATGGCTTTCGGGATGACCGAGGACCGGCATTCATCGCCGCTAGCGACGGGGCCACGCTGATGGTCCATCGGCGCGACCCCGCCAGCGGGATGTTCGTTCCCGAACGCGCCTTGACCGTTCAAGGGGAAGCTATCTACCGGCAGTATCCAGACCGGGACCCATGGAATGCAGCCTGTTTACGCGACCTGGATGGAGATGGTGAGATGGAACTCCTCATGGGAGACTCGGTCGGGAATGTCTGGCTGCACCGGAGCCTGGAGGAGGAGTTCGAGTCGGGCCTTCAGTTGATGCTGGAGGATGGTCGTCCCGTCAATGTCGGTCTTGACGCGAACGCCGAGGTCACCGACTGGACCACCCACGTGGGAGATCGCTCGGATCCGGTGGGCGCGGACGTGGACGACGACGGCGTGTGGGAGCTGCTGGTTGGTGACGCCCACGGCAAGGTCACTCTCTTCGACAACGCAGGTACAAACGTCGAGCCCGTGTTTTGCGAAGGCACCGTTCAGTTTGAAGGGAAGGGACGCGTGACCATCGCCGCCGCCGACTGGGATGGCGATGGCGAAATCGAGATCTTCGCGTCCTGGTCGTCGGGGGACATCAAACTATTCAAACAGTCGGCGGCTGGGTGGAAGGGCACCGACATCTCGACCTCCTGGATTCCGTATCCGCACCCGATTGTGATAGATGTCACCGGATCCGGCGCGCCGGATCTGATCCTGTCCGGGTCGTACGGATTCGTGCACTTGTTCCGACGGGCCTTTGTCGAGCACGGGTATAACGAGGGGCGTGTCACCAGCGGCGCGTAACTGCCGTTCCCGTGCGCCTGGACCCTCAAAGCCAACTGTCGCCAGGCTCAACCCCCCAGGCTCAACCCCCAGGCTCAATCTCCCAGGTTCAATCCCATCGGGCATGACAAACATTGACAATCTTCGTTATATCGTCTAGAATCGAGCACAAAGGAGGAATGTCCATGAATGTCTCCCTTACGGCCGAACTTGAGCGCGCCGTTCACGAGAAGGTCGCCAGCGGCCTCTACAACAATGCTAGCGAGGTAATGCGCGATGCTCTGCGACTGATGCTCAAGCGGGATGAGTTGGGCGACTTGCATGACGATTGGCTCCGCGCTGAAATCGAAGTCGGTTGGCAAGCGGCCGTGTCAGTAGCCGCGTCCATCACCGATCCATTGATGTGTATCATTCGATCCGGGCAAGGGGAACGCGTCTCGCCGGAGCTGGCCGAGTTGTTGAATCCCGTGGATCCCTCGACCTTCCACCTGTACCGACTGCCCGCAAACACCGACGTGGAGCTGCACTACCACGACATTGACGAATACTGGTGGTTCGTCTCCGGTCACCCGCGGGTGACGCTGCGGACCCCCGACGGAAACCGCCGGGACTTCGACCTGGGCCCTGAGGACCTGGTGGCCTGCGTGCGCGGGCTGGAGCACACGCTGTGGGCGGACCACGAGCTGGTCTACCACCAGTACTCGAGCCTCCCGAAAGAGGGCGAGGGCGGCGGCCACCTGACGCGATGATGCGGTCGGATGCCGAAGGACAGCTACCACCCCTGGTGCACCCGGCCAGGTAAATAGTATATTTTGGAAGCTCAGTACCTTATCAGCTGTATGACCACCCTGATCATCGCACGACCCTGATCATCAGACACTACGAGTGCCTGATCTACGAGTAAAGGAGCAGATTTATGTCCGATGTGCAACCTGTTCTAATAGACGGCGAATGGCGCGCTGCCCATACCGAGGGCACCTTCGAGCCGCACAATCCCACCGCGCAGAGCCCTACCGGTGAGGTGTATCCGGTATCTTCGCTAAACGATGTAGAGGCCGTGGTGCGTGCCGGGTCCGTCGCCGCCGAGGAGATGGCCGGGCTGGCGCCTACGGTAATCGCCAGCTTTCTCGAACGCTACGCCGAACGCATCGAGGCCCGTGCCGATGAACTGGTGGAAATTGCCCACACCGAATCCGGCCTGCCGGCCTCCCCCCGCCTCAAAGACATCGAATTGCCGCGCACCGCCGATCAGCTACGGCAGGCCGCCGCCGCCACGCGCGCGGGCTCCTGGGCCGTGCCCACCATTGATACGCAATCGGGTATTCGCTCCATGTACGCCGCCATGGGAGGACCGGTGGTGGTCTTTGGACCCAACAACTTCCCCTTTGCCTTCAACAGCCTGGCCGGGGGCGACTTTGCCTCCGCCATCGCCGCCGGCAATCCGGTGATCGGCAAAGCCAATTCTTCGCATCCGGGCACCACGCGCCTCCTGGGGGAAGAGGCCTTTGCCGCCTCCCAGGACGTGGGACTGCCCAGAGCGGCGGTACAGCTGATCTACCGCACCGACCACCAGGTGGGCGAGCAACTGGTCTCCCATCCGCTGGTGGCCGCCACCGGGTACACGGGTTCGCGGTCGGCCGGGTTGGCGCTGAAGCGGGCCGCAGACGGGGCGGGCAAGCCGATCTATCTGGAGTTGAGCAGCATCAATCCGGTAGTGGTCCTACCCGGAGCCATCGCCGAGCGCGGGGCCGAGGAATTAATGGATGAGTTCGTCACTTCCTGCCTGATGGGTACGGGGCAGTTCTGCACCAATCCCGGTCTGGTGCTGTTGCTGAAGGGGGAGGGCGCTGAAGAGTCCATCGCAGTGGCGCGCGAGAAATTCGATGGCGCGCCGGTAGGCACCATGCTGACCGCGAGCGTGCAGCAGAACATGGAACGCAGCGTCAACCACCTGCGCGCCGCCGGCGCCGAGCTGCTGGTGGGCGGCACGGCGGGCGGGGGCGAGGGTTACAGCTTTCACAATACCCTTCTGCGCGTGAGTGGAACGCAGTTTATCAAAGCGCCGGAGAAGCTCCAGGAGGAGGCCTTCGGCAACGAGAGCCTCTTTGTCGTGGCCGACGACATCGATCAGGCCCTGGAGGTAGCGCGGCGTTTTGAGGGCAATCTGACCGGGTGCATCTACAGCCACAGCGGCGGCGACGACGATGCCCTCTACAACCGAATCGCGCCCATCCTGCGCCGCAAGGTGGGACGCCTGCTCAACGACAAGATGCCCACGGGCGTCGCCGTCTCCTCGGCGATGAACCACGGCGGCCCCTATCCCGCCACCGGTCATCCGGGGTTTACCGCAGTGGGCCTGCCGGCATCGCTGTTGCGCTTCGGCATGCTCCAGTGTTTTGACAATGTGCGCCCGCATCGCCTGCCGCCAGCGCTGCGCGACCAGAATCCCACCGGCGAGATGTGGCGCCTGGTGGACAAACAGTGGACCCAGGCGGACGCGACAACGGGATGAACATCATCTGGTTGGACGATCCTGGGTGTCAGGAGGTCGCCCGCGTCGGCGGCAAGGTCGCCAATCTGAGCCGGCTCGCCTCCACCTACCAGGTCCCGACCGGTTTCTGCCTGACCACCGCGGCATTTCAGGAATAGGCGCGCCACGAAGACGGCCGCGACGACGAATTCCCCCGCAGTTGCTGGGCCAGCTTGCCGATGCCTATGGCGAACTGGCCCGACGATGCGACACCGAGCAGCCCAGCGTGGCCGTGCGGTCGTCGGCGATTGATGAAGACGGTCGCTTCGCATCCTTTGCCGGACAGTATGAGACCTACCTGAATCTGACCGGCGAGGCTGCCGTGGCGGATGCCGTGCTGCGCTGCTGGCATTCCACCAGAGCCGAACGCGTCAGCGAATACCGGCAGCGCTACGGGCTGTCCCTCGACAGCATAGAGATGGCTGTCCTCGTCCAGCACCTCGTGCCTGCTGACTCGTCAGCGGTGATATTCAGCGCCAATCCGGTGACCGACAATCGCGACGAGGTGATCATCAACGCCAGTTGGGGGCTGGGGGAGAGCATCGTCGGCGGCACCGTCAGTCCGGATACCTTCACCATCGACAAGCGCGACCTGTCGGTGACCGAGTCGAAAATCTCGGATAAGGAAGTCATGACCGTGCTGGTTGCGGACGGTACCAAGGAGGTCCCCGTGCCGCGGTTCATGCGCTCACAGCCGACGCTCTCCGAAGAGCAGCTGGGCGCCATGGCCCAACTGGCGATGCGCCTCGAGGAATTCATGGGGTGGCCGGTCGACGTCGAGAGCGCCTACTGTGGCGATGAGCTGTATCTACTGCAGTGCCGATTGATCACAACCCTAATCGATCCCGATGAGAAGTAAACGGCGCTTGTAACGACCCACAGGATCCATCCAGAGGGTTTGTCTGACGGAATTGACTGACCGGTCAGTCTCTGCTATCTTGACTTGACTGACCAGTCAGTCTGACTCTAATCAGCCTGCCACCAGGCATCCAGGCATCCAGGCAGTCCGTCAGGCTACCCAGCCCGCGCCACTATGGAGGAGGTCCATCGAATATGGTCAATCAGGAAGCCGTAGAACGGGTTGCTCGCATATACAATATGAATAAGCAGGCGGGCCAGGCTCTGGGCATTGGTGCTCAGCATTTCGCCCGGCTGTGCCGACGCTACGGCATCGAAACCCCCTACGCCCGTCACTGTCGGCGGCTGGCTGTCGCCTCTCCACACGGGAACGAGAGGGAGGAGAGTTCCGATGAGTCGCGTTGATGGTCGGCTGTCCCGGTCAGGCGTCGTCGTGTGTCTCTACGCCATGTTGGTGGCCACCACCGCCCTCTCTCTCGGATGCGGGGAAGAGGAGGAAGAAGGTGACGGAAAGGCCACCGGGGGTCGACCGGGCGGGGGAGGATACGGCCGGGGAGGCGGCAGAGGACCAGCGGCGGCGATTCCCGTAAAAGCCGAGGCGGTTGTTCGCGAAGATATGCACGCCTATCTGGAGACCTACGCGCGTCTCGAGGCCGAGCGTCAGGTCAGCGTGCTGGCCCGAGCCACCGGCCTGGTGGAGCAACTTTCGGTCGAGGAGGGAGACCCGGTAGTGGAGGGACAGCTCCTGGTCGAACTCGATCGAGCGCAGGCGAGCCTGTGGCTGCGGCAATCACAAGCGTCACTCGAAGAAGCCCGGGCCAACTACGAGCGCTTTCAGGTCCTGAGCGAGAATAACATGGTGAGCCCGTCGGAGTTCGAGACCACGCGCTTGCGCTACAACAGCAGCCGCATCAGCGTGGAAGAGGCGGAACTCAATCTCACCTATACCAGCATCAGGGCGCCGATTTCGGGGGTCGTCACCCGGCGAATGGTCGAGTTGGGCGACCTGGTACGGAGTAACCAGGAGATGTTCGTAGTCGCCGATCTCGACCTGCTGCTGGTGCGCATCTATATCCCGGAGCGGCGCATGTACCAGGTCCGCTCGGGTCAGCGCGCCACCATCAGCGTGGAGGCCTTACCCGATAAGGTCTTCGAAGGGCAGATCCGCATGATTGGCCCTGAAGTGATCCCCGAAAGCGGCACCGTCAAGGTCACTCTCGAGGTGCCGGCGGACGGTCTGCTCAAACCCGGTATGTTCGCCACCGTTCGTCTGATTACCGACAGCCATCCACAGGCTCTGGTAATACCCAAGAAAGCACTGGTTCTGGAGACCGAGGAGGACGACGTCTTCAAGGTCGTGGATTCGAAAGTAAGCCTCGTAACGGTGGAGATTGGCCTGGTCCAGGCGAATCGGGTGGAAGTGCTCTCTGGTCTCGAAGCAGGAGACCTCCTGGTCACCGTCGGCCATGACGGCCTGAAGGACGGCACCGCGGTGCGCGTCGTCGGGCAGCAGATAGCCGTTGCGGTGTCGGCAGGTGCCAATGCGGTATCCGCTGGCGACAGTCTCACGCGACACCGGCCGCCCGGAGGCAACAGGAAGTGAAGCTCGTAGAGTTTTCCACTCGCCGCCGGGTCACGGTGGCCATGCTCATGGTCGCGATCGTCGCCTTTGGCGGTGTGGGGTTCTCCCGTCTGGCGGTGAACCTTCTTCCGGACATCACCTACCCTACCATCACCGTGCGCACCGAGTACGAGGGGGTGGCGCCGCTGGAGATCGAGCGCCTCATCTCCGAACCGATCGAAGGTCTGGTGGGCGTGGTGAGCAACGTGCAGCGCGTTTCGTCTATTTCCCGACCCGGCGTCTCCGATGTGGTGGTGGAGTTCGGCTGGGGAACGAACATGGACTTCGCCTCCCTGGACATTCGGGAGAAGCTCGATCTGGGCAATCTCCCCCGCGACGCGGGCAAGCCCATTCTCATGCGCTTCGACCCCGGCCTCGACCCCATCATGCGCGTGGCCTTTTACGGCGACCTGGAGCTGATGGAGCTGCGCCGCGTCGCCGAGGAATATCTGCGACCCGAGCTGGAGAGTCTCGAAGGCGTTGCGGCGGTTCGCGTCGAGGGGGGGCTGGAGGAGGAGATCCAGGTCGAAGTGGAGACCACCCGCCTCGACTACCTGGGCATCTCCATCAGCGAGGTCACGAGCCGTCTGGCTGCCGAGAATGTGAACCTCACCGGCGGCGTGCTCAAAGATGGCGAGGCGGAGTTCCTGGTGCGCACGCTCAACGAGTTTAAGAACCTCGATGAGATTGGTGAGATCATCATCGGGGAGATCGGACGCGCCCCGATCAAGCTGAACGATGTGGGCCGTGTCTTCCGCGGCCACAAGGAGCGCGACCTGGTGACGCGGATCAACGGCCGCGAGGGCGTGGAGGTCGCGATCTTCAAAGAGGGCGATGCCAATACGATCCAGGTCAGCCGAGACGTCGGCGAGCGTCTGAGCGAGTTCCTCAAGGAAAACGAGCGGCTGCTCCAGAACAGCGGCATGGAGATCGTCTTCGACCAGGCTGAGTTCATTCAGCAAGCTGTCGATGAGGTCCTCAATACAGCCATCATCGGCGGCATCCTGGCTGTGATTGTGCTGTTTCTGTTTCTGCGCGACCTCAAGAGCACCACCATCATCGGCATGGCCATTCCGCTGTCGGTGGTGGCCACCTTCTTCCTCATGTTCGGCTCCGATATCAGCCTTAACATCATGTCCCTGGGAGGTCTCGCCCTTGGCGTCGGCATGCTGGTCGACAACTCCATTGTCGTGCTGGAGAGCGTGCAGCGATACCGGGACCAGGGGATGAGCGCGCTCGAGTCGGCAAACAAAGGCGCCAGCGAGGTGAGTCGCGCCGTGATCGCGGCCACGACGACAACGATCTGCGTGTTCCTGCCCATCGTCTTTGTCGAGGGTATCGCCGGCCAGCTCTTCCGAGACCAGGCGTTGACGGTAACCTACTCCCTGGTGGCTTCGCTGGTGGTAGCCCTCATGCTCATCCCGATGCTTTCCTCGTTGAGCCTGGCCGGGATGGTGGAGACGCAGACCGACGGAGGGCCGAAACGAGGGGTGTCGGCACCGGCGCTGTTGCTCGGCCTGGCGCGGTCTACCGCCAGAAAAACGGGCGGGGTTTTGTCCGCTGTGCTGTCGCCTGCCTACTGGGCCTTCGACAAGGTGTTCAACACGCTCAACCTCGCGTATCCGCGAGTCCTTGGCTGGGCACTCAAGCACCGCCTGATCGTGCTCCTGCTCGCCGTGGCCCTGGCCGGCCTGGTGCTCGGCCGCGCCCGATCCCTGGGAGTGGAGCTCATCCCGGAAATGAGCCAGAGCGAATTCCTAGTCGATCTGGAATGGAAGTCTGGAACCCCACTCGAACAGACGGCCGACCACGTAGCTGACATCGATGGTCGCGTGCAGGCGATCCCGGGCGTGGCATCGGTGTTTTCACTGGTGGGCGCCAGTGGCCAGGCGGGTGGAACAGCGGGCGAAAAGATGGAGCACGCCGCCCAACTGCACGTGGCCCTGGAGGCAGGAGTCGACGATGACCAGGCGATCGAATCCGTCCGCGCCCTGCTGGTGGACATACCCGATCTAAAGTATCGGTTCTCACGGCCCTCCTACTTCTCCTTTCGCACTCCTGTAGAAGTGGAAGTAGCCGGATACAGCCTCCAGACGCTGGAATTCATCGCCGACGAGATTGGCGATCGACTGCACGAAATCGCCGGTCTGACCGACATTCGCTCCAGCGCGGCAGGGGGCCAACCCGAGATTCAGATAGTCTTAGACCGTCAGCGTATCGCCGAGCTCGGAACTACCGCTCAACGCATCGGCGAACTGCTGCGCAACAAGCTGCAGGGCGAGGTCGCTACCGAGCTCGCCCGACGCGACAGAAAGGTCGACATCCGCGTCAGGGCGGTGGGCGCGGAGCGAGAGTCGTTGGACGACCTCAAACGCATGGTAGTGAGCCCGACTTCCTATCCGGTCCCCGTCACCCTGGCGTCGGTTGCCCGCATCGAGGCCGTAAACGGCCCGGCCGAGATCCGCCGCATCGACCAGGAGCGGGTGGCGGTGGTGTCGGCGAATCTGCAGGGCCGGGACCTGGGAAGCGTGGTCGAGGAGATCGAAGCCGCGATGGCCGACATCGGCCTTCCCGAGGGCTTCATCATCACCATGGGCGGTCAGAATGAGGAGATGGTGCGCTCCTTCGACAGCATGAAATTCGCCCTTACCCTGGCGGTCTTCCTGGTGTATCTGGTCATGGCCTCGCAATTCGAGTCTCTGCTGCATCCCCTCGTCATCATGTTCACCATCCCCCTGGGACTGGTGGGCAGCGTCGCCGGACTGTTGCTGACCGATACGACCATCAGCGTGGTGGTTCTGATCGGACTTATCATGCTGGCCGGCATCGTCGTCAACAATGCCATTGTGCTGGTGGACTACATCAACCACCTGAGGCGTAACGAAGGCATGGACAAGATCGCCGCCGTGCTCCGGGCGGGCGAGCTGCGCTTTCGCCCGATCCTGATGACCACGTCGACGACGGTGCTGGGCCTGCTGCCCATGGCCCTGGGCATCGGTGAGGGATCGGAGATCCGCGCTCCCATGGCGATCACCGTCATCGGTGGATTGCTGGTATCCACCGGATTGACCCTGCTGCTGATACCGGTGGTCTACACTCTCGTAGACCGCGGAAAGTAGGTAAGCGATGAATCTCTCTGAATTCTCACTGCGCCGGCCCGTAACCATGGTGATGCTCACCCTATCCGCCGTCGTCCTGGGATTCGTCTCCCTGGAACGCCTGCCCCTCGAGCAGCTGCCGAGCATTTCGTCATCGGGAGTCACGGCGACGGTGCAGTACAATTCATCCTCGCCGGAAGAGATCGAGCGCCGGATCACGCTTCCTCTCGAAGCTGCCCTGGGCACCATGAGCAACATTGAACGCATGAGCTCGAGCTCTGGACGCAACTCCGGATCGGTGCGGGTCGACTTCAAGCCGGGCACCGACATGGATCTGGCGACCATGCGCATGCGCGAACGGGTCGATCAGGCGCGCGCTTTCATGCCTTCGGACATCGACCGCGTCCGGCTGCGGCGCTGGCAGAGCGACCAGCGGCCCATCGTCTACGCCAATCTGGCCTGGCACGGCGACGGCGACCGCCTGCTCGACGTCATCACCAAGGTGATTGAGCCACGCCTCCTGCGGCTGAATGGGGTGGCCAATGTCGTCATCGACGACTTCGAAGCCAAACAACTGTTTATCGAGCTCGACCGGGAGCAGCTGGAATCACACGGCATCTCGCTGCCCCAACTGGGTTGGCAATTGCGCGAGAACAACATCAACCTCTCGCTGGGACGCGTCATGGACGGCGGTGACCGCTATCTGGTGCGCTCGGTGAGCGAGTTTCAGGACGCCGAGGCAATCGGCAACATGCCGCTGATGGGAGGACAGTTTCGTCTGCGGGACATCGCGGAAGTGGTGTACGGCTTCCCCGAAAAAACCCAGTACGAGCGTCTTGACGGGCTCGACGCCCTGCAGCTGGAAATCTACAAATCGTCGACCGCCAACGTCGTCGATGTCGGGCAAGCCGTAGCCGCGGAGCTGGCCCGCATCGAGAAGGATTACACCGGTAAACTCGATATCGCCATTGTGCGCAATCGTGCCGATGCCGTCATGCAAGAGGCGGGAACGCTGGTGGACACCGCTCTCCTGGGCGCACTGATGGCGATGACGATCATCTTTCTTTTCCTGCGCAACATCCGCTCGACTCTGGTTGTCGCACTGGCGATTCCCACCGCCGCCCTGTGCGTCTTTATCGGCATGTATGTCGCCCGCGAGTTATTCGGATCCACCATCACCCTCAATATGGTATCCATGATGGGGCTCATGCTGTCGGTGGGCATGTTGGTCGATCCCGCGGTAGTCGTGCTGGAAAGCATCTTCCGGCACAGCCATGAAGAGAAGATGGAGTCGGTAAAAGCCGCCCTCCTGGGGAGTCGGGAAGTAGGCATGGCCGTACTCGCTTCCGCCCTGACCACTACCTGCGTCTTCGTGCCCTTCTTCTTTCTTTCCGACAGCCGCTCGGCCACCTGGATGCGAGATGCCGGACTCGCCATCTGTCTGGCCGTCATGGTTTCCATGATCGTCGCCCTCACCCTGTTGCCGCTGGCTGCGTCGCGGCTCTTCCGCGAAGGGGCGGAGCGCTACGACCGCTACATCAAACTCGCGGTCGTGGCAGCGGTGGCGGCCGTCGTCTGGCATAAGATCGGAGAGGCGGGGGCCAAGGCGCTGGGCGCCTGGTGGCAGCGCTGGATCGGTCTCTTCGGCGACTCGATCACCGGCATGGAGTGGACCTCCGCCCTCGGTCTCGGCCTGACAGTTTTGGCGGCGTCGGCGATCGCGTGGCAGACACGCCGCCACGGCCTGCGCGGCTCGTACGCTGTGCTGTTGGCCTGGACGCTCGATCATCGCTGGGTGGCCTTGGTGGCCACGGTGGGACTCACCGGTACGGGCTACTACCTGTACCAGCAGATTGAGCATCGGGGCACTCCCTGGCAGAGCGAACGACGCGTCGATATGTCGGTAACCATCGATCGCAGCTACAGCCTCGAGGAGGTGAAAGAGCACTTCACCGAGATCGAGCGCCGGCTCATGGAAAAGAAATCCGAGCTCGACCTCGAGTCCCTCACCACCCGCTTCAGCCAGCGGCGAGGCCGCATTCGGGGCTATCTGGTGGATGCCGACGACGGCCAGCTTACGACCCAGGAGGCGGGTATGGCCATCAAGGCTCTGCTTCCAGAGAAGGTGGGATTCACCTATAAGATGGGGCGCTCGCGCAGCTGGCAAGGGAACATGCTCGGCGTCGAAGTGCAGCTGCACGGCCGCAATCCCGAAGTGCTGGCCGTGCTGATGGAGGAAGTCGCCGCCGGTCTCGAGAAGCTACCCGGCGTCGAGGATGTCGACAGCAGCCTGGAGGACGGCGAAGAGGAAGTTCGCGTCGAGGTCGATAGGGCCCAGGCGCTCAACTACGGGCTGTCGCCCCGGGAGGTGGCCTCGGGAATCGCCTCCGCGCTGGGCACTCGCCGCACTAGCGGCTTCAAGAGTGACGATCGAGAGATCGACATCATCATGCAGCTCAACGAAGGCGATCGCTCCACTCTCGACCAGCTGAAGAACAGCACCTTCGAAGGACGCGACGGCACCTCGATCCAGCTCGCTTCACTGGCCGACT
>Ga0208879_1002680_pt1 | contig 15364 bp, 7 predicted proteins | sample Knorr_S15_td_Bot_FD_185605 | JGI IMG/M metagenome (GOLD analysis project Ga0208879, IMG submission 185605) | Marine microbial communities from Southern Atlantic Ocean transect - Knorr_S15_td_Bottom_ad_5009_LV_A (SPAdes) (version 2) | ecosystem: Environmental > Aquatic > Marine > Oceanic | place... | reverse complement strand
CTTGGATAGGATCTAGTTGAGCTACCACATCAGTAGGGTTGATTATATTATAACCAATCGTATTCCATCCAAGCTCAAGATTTAATTCAATTTCACCGAATGAATTAGGATCCGCAAATTCATATTCATCTTCTAGCATTCCGTAAGCGCTCACAACAACATTGTATTGGTTTACAAAATACATGAAATAATCAACTACCGAATCAGCATAAGCTTGACTAAACAAACAAGAGCCATTATCCTCATTGGCATATGGATTGTAATTGTACGCCAATGGGTTGGTACACGATTGCACTACAGCAATACACGAACCATCGTCTTCATTTGCCGTAGGGTCATAATTTAGAGAAGCTAAATCTGTACATCCTAAAAACTGACAGTAGCCTATTACATTTGCTTGAGGATCGTAATTATCTGCTTGTGTATTCATACAACCTGTAAATAAACATGAAGCATCATCTTCGTTAGCTTGTGCATCAAAATTATCTGCCGCACTATCCATACAACCTAAATACTGACAGTAACCAGGCACATTTGATTGTGGATCGTAATTGTCTGCATCAGATTCCATACAACCAGAGAATAAACATGAACCATCGTCTACTGTCGAAAGAGCATCGTAGTTATTAGCTATAGAATTTAAACATCCGTAACGGTAACAAGATCCATCATCGTCTGTTGCAAGAACATCATAGTTATCTGCCCATGCAGAAGTACAAGCCATACGGAAACACGAACCGTCATCTTCGGTAGCTAAATCGTCAAAGTTATCTGCCCAATCAGCAGTACAAGCAATTTTATAACAAGAACCATCGTCATCGGTAGCTAGGTTATCGTAATTATCTGCCCATGCAGAAGCACATCCGAAACGGAAACACGAACCATCGTCATCGGTAGCTAAATTATCGAAGTTATCTGCCCAATCCGAAGTACATCCATTACGGAAACACGAACCATCATCATCGGTAGCTAAATTATTATAATTGTCTGCCCAAGGTGATGTACATGCATTTAAATAACAAGAGCCATCATCATCAGTTGCTTCAGCATCGTAATTCTCCGCCCAATCCGAAGTACATCCATCTTTATAACATGAACCGTCATCGTTGGTCGCGTTAGCATCAAAGTTATCTGCCCAGTCAGCAGTACAACCATTTAAATAGCAAGAGCCATCATCAACAGTTGCTTCAGCATCATAATTCTCTGCCCAATCTGAAGTACATCCATCTTTGAAACAAGTACCATTATCCGTGTTTACTGCAGCATCATAATTGTCAGCCCATATTTCCATACAGCCTTCCACTACTGCTTCACAAGAACCATCATCGGTATTTGCAGAAGCATCGTAATTGAATGCTGTTTCATCAGTACAACCTTCAACAACTGCTACACAAGAACCATCATCAGTATTTGCAGAAGCATTATAATTAAATGCCGTTTCATCAGTACAACCTTCAACAATTGCTATACAAGAACCATCATCCACTGTAGCATTAGGATTGTAATTAAAAGCCGTTTCATCCATACAACCTTCAATAGCTGCTTCAGGCGCGCAGTTTAAAGTAGCCGTACCGGCACTTGGTTGTGCAACAATAGAACCTGTTGTATAAGAAACTGCAATAGGTACTACCAAATCGTAGAGAGAGCTACCATCAACCAATTGAAAAGATATAGATGCGCCAGCAGCAGCACCGTCCAGCTCAGGTGTGATTGTATCGTCTCCCCAAACCGCAATCGAAGTTTGACTAAGGCCATAAACTAACGCTGAGCCTACCACTAAACCACCATCAAAGGCAACTATATAAGCTCCTTCATCAGTGATGGTAAGTGAGCTTATATAATTGGGCAACAACATAACCGTCATATTGGAACCGGTATTACCCGAAAATTGAGCGGGTAAATCACATTGTGCAAGCAATCCAAAGTGAATTGTAGAAAATAAACTTAAGAGTGTAAATAGCTTTTTCATGATTTTGTTTTTTCAAAAAACAACGAACACTGTAAAGGATTTCCCTGGGGGGTTCATCATATTTCGATTGGATAATTTGTGTAACAAAGATAATTTATTCTTAGATATACGCAAATATGTGTGATTCTCAATGCTTTAACAAAAAAAACTTATAGCCTATACAATCGCTACATCTACTTGTCCGCATGTTTACCAGTCAGCATCGTTTGTCTTTTATGGTTATACGAAAGATCAAAGGAGGCAATCTAAACCTGTTTTTTTTTGAAATTACCCCACAAATATACATAGAGAAAACATGGAAATTCACAGAGTGTACACTAGACAAATAGAAGTGTATTGAGGATATAATATAGTGTCAATATTTAAGAAGTCATTTTTTTTTAATCCTGCAAAGTAACGGATAAGCAGATAATTCATTTACAAGATTCATTCATTAATAATTGCTAATCATTAATTGCCAACTATATTTGCCGCATGGGAAGACAACGCAATGAAAGACTCTTTAAAAGAGGGGAACGATTAGAATTGAACATCATCGATTTAGCCTTTGGTGGCAAGGGAATTGCAAAGATTAAAACAGACGATGGAGACTTCGTTTGTTTTGTTGACAATACCTTACCTGGACAAAAAGTTCTCGTTACCGTACATAAGTGTAAAAAGAAACACGCTGAATGTAAACTCGTTGAAGTTCTAGAGAAGTCTGCAGCAGAAATTGAAACCCCTTACCAAACTATTCCTGGAGCTCCTTATGCTCAATTACCTATTGAACAGCAAGAAGCGAACAAGAAAAAAACGTGTTTTGAACTCTTTAGAAGGATTGGACATGTTGATGATATAGAATCTTATTACGATGAATACATCAGCTCTCCTTCAGTTTGGCATTACCGCAATAAGATGGAATATTCTTTCTCTGCTATACGCTACGACTTCGATTTGAAACATGATGTTGATGATTTTGCCTTTGGATTTAAACACCGTGGTACCTGGTGGATGGTAGAAAATTTAGATAAAGATTCTGGTTTGTTTGATGCCGAACTTGAAAATGCCTTCCCAAAGCTCCGTCAGTTTTTTATTGAAACTGGATTAGATCCTTGGCATCCACCAAAGAAAGAAGGATTCTTTAGATTCTTAGTCGCACGCAAATCACATGCAAACGATCAAATACTCTTAAACTTAGTAACTACCTCTACCGACTTAGAGCAATTCGATATGAATGCTTTTGTACAAGTATTAAAGGAAACATTAGGAGATCGTTTTGCAGGATTACTTCACACCATAAACGACAATATAGGGGATAGAATTCAAGCTTCTGATGGTAGGTGTAAGTTGGTGTATGGGGAAGATAAAATTGTAGAAAATCTATTGGGCTTAAACTTTGAAATAAGCATGCAGAGTTTCTTCCAAACCAACCCAGAATGTGCTGAAAAACTGTATCAAAAAGTTATTGATTACGTTCAGGATACTGAGGAAAAGCAAGAAGTGATTATGGACCTATTCTGTGGTACAGGAACTATTGGTCAGATTATCGCGAATCAAATTCCTGGAGCAGAAGTTATAGGTGTAGACATCGTTCCTGAAGCGATTAAAGATGCCAAGAAAAATGCAAAAAGAAATAATGTAGAAGGATTAAAATTCTTTGCCGCCGATGTTGGGAAATTCTTACAAGAATATCCACAATACCAAGGTAATATCTCTACTGTTGTACTCGATCCTCCAAGGGCAGGAATCGCACCTAAAACACTGAAAAAGGTAGTACAGCTTAACTCATCTAGAATAGTTTACGTTTCGTGTAATCCTGCCACTCAAGCCCGAGATACAGAATACTTATTGAGCGAAGGTTACAAGTTAAAGAAATTGAGTTTTGCCGATCAATTCCCGCATACATCGCATGTGGAAGCGATTGCTTTGTTCGAGAAGTAGAAATTATCATCCAGAGCCTGTCGAAGGATAATCAATTTATACGCTTTACTCTTCGACAAGCTCAGAGTGACATAATCTTCATTCCGATAGCTATCGGGTAAAACACCCATGTAGCCCCCTTGAGGGGACAATGCAACTTAACAATTATCTGACATCTTCAGATTTTAAATAAAAAAAAGGCTTCCCTCGGGAAGCCTTTTTCATACCTAGTACTTAATACTTTAAACTATACACATAGTTTACTTCACTAATAATGCTTTATTATAATTGTCGATAGCGACAAAGTAATCTGGATCCTCCAATACGTTTACATCACAGATTTTCTCAGCCTTCTTAATCAACTTCACACAGTCGTTACTAAGATGACGTAAGTGAATTGTTTTTCCATTATTTTGATAACGCTCGGCTAATTTATTGATGGCTTCAATAGCGGATTGATCCATGATTTTCGATTCTTTAAAATCAATAATCACTTCTTTAGGATCATCTATTAATTCGAACTTAGAGTTAAACAACTCTACAGAACCAAAGAATAAAGGTCCATAAATTTCGTAGTGTTTCACACCGTGTTCATCAACAAATTTACGCGCACGGATACGCAATGCATTTTCCCAAGCAAATACAAGAGAGGAAACAATAACACCCGCAATAACGGCAAAAGCCAAATCGAATAGCACGGTTAAAACGGTAACCAACACAATAACAATAATATCCGCAACAGGGACTTTATTCCAAATCTTGAATGTATTCCAAGCGAAAGTTCCAATTACTACCATAAACATCACTCCTACTAAAGCCGCAATAGGTACCATTTCGATATAGGCTGAAGCAAATAAGATGAAACACAAGAGCGCTAAAGCAGCCGTAATTCCAGATAAACGACCACGTCCACCAGATTTAATATTTATGATACTCTGACCGATCATTGCACAACCCCCCATTCCACCGAAAAATCCGTTTAGAATATTTGCCGCACCCTGAGCTACACATTCCTTATTTCCATTACCATGCGTTTCTGTTAACTCATCAATTAGGTTTAGAGTCATCAGCGATTCAATTAATCCAATAGCCGCTAGAATTAAAGCGTAAGGCGTAATGAATTTTAAAGTTTCGAATGATAAATCGATCATAGGAATATTAAAAGTAGGCAAGCCTGCTTTGATCCCATCACCACCACCAGCAACAATAAATGATTTTACTGTTTCGGTATCCACATCGCCAAAAACTGAAATTAAAGAAACGGTGATAATAGCAATTAGAGCAGCGGGTAATTTCTTTGTTAATCGAGGTAACAAAACCATAATCGCCATGGTTAAACCAACCAAAGTTAGCATGATATAAAGAGGTTCGCCCGTAAGCCACTCCCCTTTTGATTTAAACATTCCTAACTGAGAAGTAAAGATTACAATTGCCAAACCATTCACGAAGCCCATCATCACTGAATGTGGAATCATACGAACGAATTTCCCCATTTTGAAATAACCCGCAGCAACTTGAAACAAACCGGTTAGCACTAGGGTGGCAAATAGATATTGTAATCCCATCATAGCACCTTCGGTTCCCATTGCATTCCCTTCTTTCACCAAACTCACCATCACTACAGCTAAAGCTCCAGTAGCACCAGAAATCATACCCGGACGACCACCAAAAATAGCTGTCACCAAACCCATCATAAAGGCTCCGTACAAACCAACAATTGGAGAAATTCCAGCCACAAAAGCAAAAGCAACCGCTTCGGGTACAAGTGCTAAGGCTACAGTTAATCCAGAAAGCATGTCGTCTTTTACAGAACCTTGCTTCTTGTCAATAAATTCGAAAGTTGATTTCATCTTAATGGGTTTAGTAGGTGTTTATAGCGCGCGAAGTTACGGACAATCTAGTAGAGTACAAAGGAGATTTCTTTATTGGAAATATAAGCACAAATAATCAGTTCGATTTATTACTTTTGAATACACAGTTAGAAAATAGAAAGATGGGTAGAACACAAATATTAAGTGAAAAACAAATTCAACAAAAGTTGAATAGAATGGCTTGGCAAATTTTTGAAGCTAATTACCAAGAATCAACGATAGTTATTGCTGGGATAAATGGTAATGGTTTTACTCTAGCTGAGCGCTTAACATCAATCATTAAAGACATCTCAGATATTAATATTCTTTTAACGAATGTTAAAATCGACAAAAAGGAACCTTTCAACTCTCCTATAGAGCTAAGTATTGAAGAGGTGGACTACAGCGACAAAGTCGTTATACTAGTTGATGATGTATTAAATTCGGGGAAAACCATGATTTATGGAGTCAAACACTTCCTGAATGCTCCGGTAAAGAAAATCAATACAATGGCACTAATCGACAGAATGCATCACCGCTTTCCGATTCGAACAGATTACGCCGGATTGGTTCTTTCTACATCCATAAAGGATCATGTAGCAGTAGAGCTCGGTGTTAATGAAGGTGTTTACGTGGAGTAGATCAGTTCGCAACCCCAATCTACTAAGTATCTTTAGTCCTTTTACCTTGATGTAAAAGAACGAATTGAAAATATGGAGCTAGTTCAGATGAGTGATTTTCATGAGGTTTAGGTTTTAAAAATAGCGCTTTAATAAAAAAAACGCCCTCGATTTCTCGGGGGCGTTTTTATGCATTCAATAAATAATTATCTTCTACGTTCTCTTCTGGCACCAGAAGTTGAACCTGAACTTCTATCTCTAGAACCTCTATCTCCTCTAGATCCAGAACCTGAGCCTCTTCTATCTCCACCACCGCGGAAGTCTCTTCTACCACTACCGCCACTACCACTACGACGACGATCTCTTCCTCCGCCACCACGACGATCAGGAGCTGATTTAGTTATTTCTAAACTCACTTGTCTATCACCAACACTAAATCCTTCGAAAGCAGCAAATACGCTTTCAACTTTAGTTTTGGTTACATTAAAGAACGAGAAAGCTGCTTTAACATCTACTCCACCAAAATCATCATTGGTAAGCGCTGTTTTCTCTCTCAATAAATCTTTTAAAGTAGCCCAGTCAAAACCATCTTTCTCACCAATATTAATGAAAATGCGTTCTGAATTACTCGATCTTTCTCTACTGTTTCCGGAAGAGTTTAAATCTTGTGCATCTTTATAGAAATTTAAAATTTTGGCAGAACTCAGAGCGATAAATTTCTCTAAAACTTCTGTTGCAGTCATTTGTTCAGCAAGCTCGTGAATCGCTTCAGTAAATGGCTTTAATGCTTGAGTGTTGACTTTTACATTCACCAATTTCTCCATCGATTGGAAAACCATCGCTTTCATTACTTCCTCACCAGAAGGAATCATCTTACGATCGATTTTACGATTGATTGTTCTCTCAATCTGAACCAATTTGAATTTATCTCTACCACCAACTAAAGCAACCGAAATACCTTCTTTACCAGCACGACCTGTTCTACCCGAACGGTGTGTATAAACTTCAACATCGTCTGGCAATTGGTAGTGAATTACATGCGTAATATCATCTACATCAATACCACGAGAGGCAACATCAGTAGCCACAAGAATCGTAATGTTTTTGCTTTTGAATTGCTTCATTACACCGTCACGTTGTACTTGAGATAAGTCTCCGTGTAATCCACCCGTATTATAACCATCAGCTTGTAAACGCTCAGCAATACTTTGAGTTTCCGCACGTGTACGACAGAATATAATAGCGTAAATACTCGGACATGAATCAACTAAACGTCTAAGTGTTTTATATCTATCGCGGTTATCTATTAAATAGTAATTATGTTCTACAGTAGAAGCTGCTTGGTTTTTAGTACCACAAGTAACCTCAACAGGATTAGTCATGTAATTAGCTGCTATCTTTGCGACATTTTTAGGCATCGTAGCAGAGTACAACCAAGTATTTCTGTCTTCCGAAGCTGTTTCTAAGATCTCATCTATCGCGTCTTGGAAACCCATGTTCAGCATTTCATCTGCCTCATCGAGTACCAAATAATCGATATTGCTTAAATTAACCAGTCTACGGTTAATCATATCTTGCAAACGACCTGGGGTAGCAACAATTACTTGCGCTCCTCTTTTTAGGCTTCTTGCCTGATCCATAATACTCGCACCACCATATATAGCCACTATGTTCGTTTTCTTAAAACGAGCATAGTTGTTTAGGTCACTTGCAATTTGAATACACAATTCGCGAGTTGGAGCCAATACTAAAGCTTGAGTGTTTCTGTTATCGTTGTCGACTTTTTGGATTAATGGCAAGCCAAAAGCTGCCGTTTTACCTGTACCGGTTTGAGCTAAGGCTACCAAGTCGGTATCTTCGTTCAATACAATAGGAATACATTTTTCTTGTACAGGAGATGGCTTTTCAAAGCCTAAGTGTTCAACAGCTTGGACTATAACTTCTTCAAGTCCAAGGTCTAGGAAATTCTGATTCATTTCGTCAGATTAAGTTATTAATAAATAACTAATACTCAACCTTTTCGACGAAGTCCAACTGGACTTAAAATAGAGCATTAGCGCGGCGCGAAATTACAATAAATTACTTTAACTGAGCAGCTTATTCAAACATATAAATAAAGCCTCTCGATTTCTCGAGAGGCTTAGTATTATCTAATTGCAGCTAACTGCTCTTCTATGGTTTTAATTTTAGCTTCGGCATCCTTTTGCTTTTTTCGTTCGTTTGTGATCACTTGTTCAGGAGCATTGTTCACAAATCGTTCGTTACTCAGCTTCTTCAATACAGAATTTAAGAATCCTTGTGTGTACTTTAATTCTTGTTTTAAAGTAGTAATCTCTTCTTCAATATTTACAGCGCCTGCAAGAGGAATATAATATTCGTTCGATTTTACTCTAAAAGATAAAGCACCCTCTACTTTGGCATCTACATACTGTAGTGTACTTAGATTTCCTAGTTTAGAAATTACTGAGTCGAATGACTTATCAGTATCCTCGTTTAGTTTCACAAACAATTCTATCTGATCTTTATTGGCTATGTTTTTCTCATTTCTGATGGTACGTATACCAGAGATTACTTCAGCTGCAATTTTCTCGTTTTCTAATATCGTTTTATCAATTGTATTTACTGTTGGCCAAGGCGTAACAATTAAACGATCTTCTTTTGTTTCTCTTTCTGAAATTAGCGACCAAATCTCCTCAGAGATAAATGGCATAAATGGGTGTAACAATTTCAATATTTCCTCGAAATACCCTAAAGTAGATTCTAAAGTTGCCTTATCAATTGGTTTCTGATAAGCGGGTTTAATCATTTCTAAGTAAGAAGAACAGAAATCGTCCCATACCAATTTATAAACGGTCATTAGGACTTCAGAAATACGGAACTTATCGTAGTTCTCGTTTATAGATAAAATGGTTTCGCTCAGTTTAGAATCGAACCAATCAATCGCTATTTTACTAGATTCTGGTTGTTCTATATCTGCCACTTCCCAACCTTTAACTAAACGGAAGGCATTCCATATTTTATTAGAGAAGTTACGTCCTTGCACACAAAGACCTTCATCAAATGGTAAATCGTTTCCTGCAGGAGAGCAGAACAACATTCCTACACGGACACCATCGGCACCGTAAATTTTCATTAACTCTATAGGATCTGGAGAGTTCCCTAAAGACTTAGACATTTTACGACCTTGTTTATCTCTAACAATTCCTGTTAAGTAAACATTGTCGAATGGCTTAGCTCCTCGGTATTCGTAACCCATTAGAATCATACGTGCTACCCAAAAGAATAAAATCTCTGGAGCCGTAACTAAATCGTTGGTAGGATAGTAATAATTAATCTCTTCGTTGTCGGGCTCCATAATTCCGTTGAACACAGAAATAGGCCAAAGTGAAGAAGAAAACCAAGTATCGAGTACATCTGCATCTTGTCTGAGATCAGCAGCTGTTAAATTATTATTTCCAGTCGTTTCTTTTGCCAAAACTACCGCCTCATCAATGGTTTTAGCAACCACAAAATCGTTCAATCCATCACCATAAAAGTAGGCTGGAATTTGGTGACCCCACCAAAGCTGACGAGAAATACACCAGTCGTGTACATTCTCCATCCAGTGACGGTAGGTGTTTTTAAACTTTGCAGGAACCAACTGTACATTGTCGCTCATTACAGCTTCTAATGCAGGCTCTGCTAATGTTTCCATTTTCACAAACCACTGAACCGAAACCTTAGGCTCAATTACCGCATTTGTACGTTCCGAACAACCTACTTTAGTAAGGTAGTCCTCCACTTTAACAAGAATCCCTAAAGAGTCTAGTTCTTTAGCAATCTCTTTACGAACCACAAAACGATCTTTCCCTTGGTAATGTAAACCATGCTCGTTAAGAGTTGCATCGTCATTTAAAACATCTACAATAGGTAAGCCATGCTTCTCTCCTATTACTCTATCATTTTGATCGTGTGCAGGTGTGATTTTCAAACAACCTGTACCGAATTCAATATCTACATACTCATCTTCGATGATTGGAATTACTCTTCCTGCGATAGGAACAATAACTTTCTGACCTTTTAAATGCGTAAAACGCTCATCGTTTGGATTAATACAAATAGCCGTATCTCCCAAAATAGTTTCAGGACGTGTAGTAGCAATAGTCACAAATTCATCAGAATTTTCAACTTGATACTTTACGTAGTATAATTTAGCGTTAACCTCTTTATGGATTACTTCCTCGTCGGAAACAGTAGTCTTTGCTTCAGGATCCCAGTTTACCATACGGAAACCACGATAGATTAATCCTTTCTTATACAGGTCAACAAACACTTCTAAAACAGAAGCCGAAAGCTTATCGTCCATGGTAAACGAAGTACGATCCCAATCGCAAGAAGCACCTAACTTCTTTAATTGACTTAAGATAACTCCACCGTACTTCTCTTTCCATTCCCAAGCGTGTTTCAAGAAATCCTCGCGACTTAAATCGTCTTTAGATATTCCCTCTTCTTTGAGTTTGGCTACCACTTTTGCTTCTGTAGCAATAGAAGCATGATCGGTACCAGGAACCCAACAAGCATTTTTCCCAAGCATACGCGCACGTCTCACCAATACATCTTGAATCGTATTGTTTAGCATATGCCCCATATGTAAAACTCCCGTTACATTTGGCGGAGGAATTACAATTGTATAAGATTCACGTTCGTCTGGAGTCGATTTAAAATAATCGTTCTCCATCCAGTATTCGTACCACTTATCTTCTACTTGTATAGGGTCGTATTTCTTAGGGATTTCCATGGAATTGCTTGCTTTCTAATTTAAGATTCGCAAATTTAATAATTTAGGATTTGATAGAGTTGAATTTGAAAATTAAAAGTTGAAAGTTAAAAATAAGGAGGCAGGAGACAGAATACAGGAGGTGATTATGTGCAAGTATTTCCGGTTTAGTCTTTAAATGGACTGCAAGACTCCTCGACTGCATGACAAAAAGTTTTGAGTTAAAAAAGGAGACCGAATTAATGAGACTAGAGATAGGAGTCGATGGGTGGTTATTCATTTCCGGCATAGTCTTTAAAGGGACAGCATGACTCCTAGACTGTATGACAATATTATGCGGTAACTAAAAACAAATTCTTAACTTCGCAGTCGGTTTAGAACTAAAGAGAATTATAAGATATGAGTTTCGATTTAATTGTAGTAGGAAGTGGCCCTGGAGGTTATGTAACAGCTATCCGCGCTTCTCAATTAGGCTTGAAAACAGCCATTGTAGAAAAAGAAAATTTAGGTGGTATTTGCCTGAACTGGGGATGTATCCCAACAAAAGCTCTTTTAAAGAGTGCACAAGTTTTCGAATACATCAATCATGCAGAAGACTACGGTATTAAAGTAGCTGATGCTGATGCTGATTTTGCAGCCATTGTAAAAAGAAGCCGCGACATTGCGGGTGGAATGAGTAAGGGTATCGAATTCTTGATGAAAAAGAATAAGATTGAAGTCATTAAAGGAATGGGTAAAGTTGCTCCTGGAAAGAAAGTAATCGTTACTGATGACAAAGGAAAAGCTACTGAATATACTGCTAAAAATATCATTTTAGCTACAGGTGCTCGTTCGCGTCAGTTGCCAAACCTTCCTCAAGACGGAAAGAAAATTATTGGTTACCGCGAAGCTCTTACCTTAAAAGACGCTCCTAAGAAGATGATCGTTGTTGGATCGGGTGCTATTGGTGTTGAGTTTGCTTATTTCTATAATGCAATGGGGACGGATGTTACTGTTGTAGAGTTTTTACCAAATATTGTTCCTGTAGAAGATGTTGACATCTCTAAGCAATTAGAGCGTTCGTTCAAAAAAGCAGGTATCAAAGTAATGACTAGCGCTTCTGTAGAGAAAGTTGATACTTCTGGTAAGATTTGTAAAGCTACCGTGAAAACGAAAAAAGGTGAAGAAATTCTTGAAGCCGACATCGTTCTTTCTGCAGTAGGTATTACCGCAAATATCGAAAATATCGGATTAGAAGATGTGGGTATTGCTACTGATAAAGGTAGAATTCTTACCAACGATTTTTACCAAACTAACATTCCTGGTTACTATGCTATTGGTGATGTAATTCCTGGTCCTGCTTTAGCTCACGTAGCTTCTGCTGAAGGTATTAACTGTGTAGAGAAAATAGCTGGAATGGATGTAGAGCCTATGAATATGAATAATATTCCTGGTTGTACTTACTGTTCTCCAGAAATTTCTTCTGTTGGTTATACAGAGCAAGCAGCAAAAGATGCTGGTTACGAAATTAAAGTGGGTAAATTCCCATTCTCTGCTTCTGGTAAAGCTAGTGCTGCCGGACATAAAGATGGTTTTGTAAAAGTAATCTTCGATGCTAAATACGGCGAATGGTTAGGTTGCCACATGATTGGTGCTAACGTTACCGAAATGATTGCTGAAGCAGTAGTTGCTCGTAAATTAGAAACTACAGGACACGAAATCTTAAAAGCTATTCACCCTCACCCAACTATGAGTGAAGCGGTAATGGAAGCTGTTGCTGATGCTTACGGCGAAGTGATTCATATGTAAGATAATTATGATATTCACAAAAAAAGCCCACTGAACATTCAGTGGGCTTTTTTTATGGTAAATTATTGAGTAACTATCTAACTAAATTAAGCACTCCAAACTCTTCGTATATCTCAGAGTCAAAGTGCTTGGTAAGAATCACCTTAAATACATAAGTGCCAATCATAGCCTCAGTAGACTCAAAGAAGCCATCCCACTTTTCGGATAGATCATTAGAATAGAACACCTGTTTACCCCACCTATCAAAGATGAACATTTCATAAGATTCATGTCCTACGATAGAAGGACCGAAAGTATCATTTACTAAATCGCCATTTGGGGTAAAGGTATTGGGGGCATAGAAGTAATACAAAGGGGCAACTTGCACTAATTGGCTTACTTCTTTAAAACAACTGTTTATTTCTGTTGTCACACCTAAGGTAACATAATACTCTCCCCATTCTTCATAGAAGTGGTTTTCAGGATTTTCTAAAGTCGAGCCTGTTTGATCTCCAAAATTCCACAAATAGGAAAGACCTGTTAGAGCCGAAGTATTATTTATAATTTCAATACCGAAATTCTCATCAGGCATTTGATATTGTGTAAAAACAGGGTCAGGAGCTTCATCTAAATAAATTTCTCCCGTTGTGCTAGATTGTATTCCACAACCATCAGTTACAGTAACAGTATATACGCCCTGGTAATCTTCAAGACACTGACCTAGATCTCCATTAGACCAGGAGTAATTCAATTGATTATTACCACCAACAGCGTCAGAACATAACTGTTCTTCAACATCTTCACAAATATTTATTAATTCAGAACTAACAATTAGCTCTTCGTATATTTGAACATCAACAAAGACACAAGCAGATATTTGTTGATTACAAACATCAGTAATATTAACACAGTATATAGTTGGTTCGGTCGGAACTACAATCTGATTAGTCCCATTCCCCAGACCATACCATTCATAAATATATGGTTGTACTGCGAAAGGAGATTCCATTAAACCTCCTACACCTCCAGAAGCAATAGCCGATAAATCCGCCTCGTCGCCAGGACATTGTAATAAGATGTCATCGGAAACAGTCACAAATAATTCAGGCTGATCGTGTATTTCAAAAATCACTGTGTCGGGGTCACTTTCGTAGCAGCCATAATCAACAGGTTGAATTTGAATCATCAAACTCTCTATACCTTCAGAAATAAGATCATTGATTGATAGGATTTCAAGCGAAACACTTAGATCTCCATCTGCCATTATAATTTGATTCCCAGTAGCATTTGTAAAGATGTAATCACTTGTTTCTGTAGCAGACCCACTGGTAATAAAGTCAAAAACAATATCTCCAACTACAGCACTTGGTCTTTCGAATGTTATTAATGCAGCACCACATCCTTCATACAAATAGTCTATATAATCTGAATCATCATTGAAAATATTTACAGTATTTGATTCCACAGTATACTCTATTGGAGGTGGAGAATTGAATGAGTTTTCCTGAAGAAATACTGCTGAATTGAGAATCCCATCAGATACATCGGCTATAGCGAGCTTAATGTGATACGTTTCACAAGCAGTTACGTTGGCGGTTGCAACTAAAGGTACAGTAAATCCAGGGTAAGAAACTGTAGTCTCTGCAGCATTATCAGTGAAAAATATTGAATAGTCTTGCCAGTTAGGATCTATATCATCGCAGGGACCAGAGTCACCAGAAGATGGAGTGCCAGAATTAATGGTATTAATAATAACGGGCGTAGTTGTATAAGTAGTTGGGTCATCTGGATTAGGAACTAGAGCAATATTTTCCGCTCCATTAGTGAATGGCCCAGTAATACCTGGCCCTGAAAGAAAAAATCCAAAAATATCATTGAATTGAGAACAAGTAAACCCAGGGTATTCATTCGATGCAAATACATATTCAAATGTCACCACATCTGATGTAGGTATAAAATCAAATTCCAAAACGATCAAATTATTTAAATTAGTCGCTGAAGCACCTACTATTGTTAATTGTTCCGTTAAATCAAGATCAATTCCAGCACCGCCACCACCACCAAAACCTCCTGGAGTGATAGATTCAACACCATCTGTAGCCATTACCAATCCTGAGGCAAAACCAATATTTGAAGTACCATTAAAAAAACCTGCAGCACAATCAAAACCACTGTAAGTAACATTAGAATATTCAACCCCTTCACCTACTAGTATATCTACTAAACTTTCAGGTGTATTATAGGGAGCAGTACAATCTCCTGTAATTTGAGCTTGAGAATATGAAATAGAAAAAAAGAAAGTTAAAAAGTAAAATACCTTCTTCATGGGGCTTTTATATTAAGTTATTTAAGTAAGAAACAAACATAATGATTTTTAATGTTTTTTCCGCTGAATACTTACGATTTCTAAAGGTTTTCTACTAACAACAACTATACCTAATATCTTAAAATCAATGAATTAAATCTATCAAGGATAAAAATGAAGTAATTTATTGATAAACCT
>Ga0208879_1002674_pt1 | contig 15382 bp, 9 predicted proteins | sample Knorr_S15_td_Bot_FD_185605 | JGI IMG/M metagenome (GOLD analysis project Ga0208879, IMG submission 185605) | Marine microbial communities from Southern Atlantic Ocean transect - Knorr_S15_td_Bottom_ad_5009_LV_A (SPAdes) (version 2) | ecosystem: Environmental > Aquatic > Marine > Oceanic | place... | reverse complement strand
AACCCAAGATTAATAAGAGATTGTTCAAAATCATCATCTGGCACATAAGTATTTTGAGATATCCCAATTATAGGCAGCCAGATTAATAGTAAGAGTAGTTTTTTCACAAAACAAACTTAATAAAAAATTATGGAAAAGATAAAAGAGAAAAATGTCGGGGTAGCAGGATTACAACCCACACTCATTTCACTAGATTACAGCAAGCGTTTAAACTAAAATTTGCACCACTTTTTGCACCGCTAACCAATCTACTAAAACAAACTTAAGAAATTAATTTTATTTTCAGAGTAATCTCTTATTTTTTAAAATATTAAATCTGAATTCGATATCCGTAAGGCCCACCAAAAAGAAACCCACTCATTGAGTGGGTTTTTGTTTATTCAAAAGTTATTTCTTAAACCTTACTTTTCTCACTCCATGATCTGTATCCCATTGATTTTGTTCTTCAAAACCAAGACTTATATATAATTTTATAGCAGGATGATTATCTATTCCAGTCTCAACAGTAAAATCTGTAGATGTATATGTATCCAATACAAACATCACCAATTTCTTCCCAATTCCTTGCCTAAAATATTTGGGATAAACAACCAAACTCTGAATATGAGTAATGGACTGATTACTACTTATTTCAATTAAGCCAGCTATATTCTGTTTCATATAGTATGCATAAAATTCAGAATTACTATCTATGAATTGAGAAATAGTTCTTTTCAAAGGAGGGAAATCAATAGCTTTTAACATCTTAGCTTCAATAGCGTATGAAGCTTGAAATATTCTACGTATTTCAAGTGCGATTTCATTTCTCTTATTATCAATTTTTACAATCATTGAACAAATTTACTCAATAATTTCCTGAAAAAGTTCGAAATTAGGACCGAGAGGTCCACCAAAGCGGAATCCATCTCATTATGAGTTAAGATTCCGCTTTTTTTATTTAATTAGAGAAACAAGTCCGGGGAAAAATTGTCGGGGTAGCAGTACTACATTCTACTAGATATGGCAACCCAAAAGGTACCCGAATAGGTCCCCTGCTATTTTATACATCAGAACTATATAGCAAACTTAAAAAATTTATTTTATTTTCTGAGTAATTAGTTATTTTAAAAAATAATTATCTAAGGAGTGACTTCTACTCCACCTTCCTCACAGGTAGTAGTGGGCTGTGGGCTACTCTTACTACAAGAGGTTAATAATAGTCCTGTTGCGAATAATAATATTAAAAGTATATTTCTCATAGTTATTTGTTTAAAATTATTTTGGTTGATATTTTCTGCACTTCTTCTAATCTACAGCCTTGTACTGCATCTTCAGAATTAAAATACAAATAATAAGAACCTGAAGGGTACTTTGATAAATCAATATTTAAATTATTGTCTACTGTAATAAACTCATCAAGCTTTGAACCATTACTACTTATTAGCTCAAGCATTACAAATTGATTCTTAGAATTTTCAAATTTTACATTTATTAAACCTGATGTAGGATTTGGAGATGTAATTATAGAACCTATTCTAGCAGCATTTGCTCCATAATAATACGTTTCACTAGTATCTATACAGCCATTATTACTTACAACAATAAAGTAAGAACACTCAAATGTAGGAGTAAATGAAGAAGCATCTTCTTCCATTAACCAAATTCTTGTAGTACCATCTTCTGTTTGAATATTATACCAATCAGCATTTAAGCCAACAGGTGTAGTTGTAGCACTTAAAGTATCCCCATTTTGACTAATAGAAGATATTAAATTATAGCATGAACCATCATCACAAGTAGCGCTAGCATCATAGTTACAAGCTGTAGCATCCATACAACCATAAACTGTTAAACAAGAACCATCATCACAAGTAGCACTAGCATCATAGTTACATGCTGTAGCATCCATACAACCATAAGCTGTTAAACATGAACCATCATCACAAGTAGCACTAGAATCATAGTTACAAGCTGTAGCATCCATACATCCATAATCTGTTAAACAAGAACCATCATCACAAGTAGCGCTAGCATCATAGTTACAAGCTAATGGATCTGTACAACCATCAGGCAATATACATGAGGCATCATCAAGATTTGCATTTGAATCATAATTACAAGCTGTTGTATCAATACATCCGTAAATTGTATCACAAATTAAACTAAAATAATGTTGTGTTTCTAATTGCAGATTAGTCATGTTATTTGCCCAAGAAACATCATGTACTTCTAAACACTCTAACAACATCTGTCCCATCAAGTTTAAGCCCTCTAACAAAGTATTGTTTTTTATATTTAGGTCAGTTAATACTGGATTAGGAGGTGGATTTTGCCAGGGATAAGAAAAGGGGAATGATAAAACTTCTAGGGATATATTATTGCTTAAGTCAAGAACAGAAATTGGGTTGTTATTGCAAGCTAAATGAATTAAAGCAATGTTTTGACTTAAATCAAGGCTGGTGAGTTGATTAGTAGGTGAACTTACACTACTAGCAGAACATGTCAAGGTTTCTAAAGCAGTGTTCTGACTTACATCAAGGCTGGTGAGTTGATTATTACCTACATTAAGGTATGTTAAAGCAGTATTATTACTTATATCAAGGCTTGTAATTAGATTATTACTACAATATAAATACTTTAAAGCAGTATTAGCACTTACATCAAGGCTTGTTATGTCATTATTAGATATATGTAAAGAATATAAATACGTTGAATTAATATTAATACCTGTAAGCTGATTATTGGAAAGGTACACAGCAGTTAAGGCATAATTATTACTTAAATCAACAGTACCTGTAAGTTGCTGCTGGTTACAAGCAAACACATTTAAAGCAGTAAAGTCTTCTATACCTGTTACATCACTAATCAAACCAGAAACTCCTGTACATCCTGTAGTTAAACAGAGCATTGTGATGGTGTCAATATTAGAAGTTAGTACATAATCATCTAGAACATTATCATATCCTAAATTAATTAATGTTTGTTCAAAATTATCATCAGGAACATAAGTCGCGTAAATACATGAACCATCATCAATAGTAGCTAATGGATCATAATTAAAGGCTGTTGAATCTGTACAGCCTACACATGAAGTGAATTCACAAGAACCATCATTACATGTAGCATTAGCATCATAATTACATGCTGTAGCGTCCATACATCCTAAAAGACCAATACATGAACCATCATCAATAGTAGCTAAAGGATCATAATTACAAGCTGTTTGATCTGTACAGCCATAAACTAGACATGCAGTTAAACAACTTGCATTTGCAATACCTGGATCAAGCGCCTGAGAAAGAACAATATCATGAAATTCTAAAATCATACTTCCACCACTAACTGTATGACAATAACTCATGATAGTACCAACTCCTGGAGAAGGATTGTTAGGGCAGCTACCATCAACATTAACACAATTAGTAATAGCTCCTCCTGGAAATGATAAAGAAGCATCGGCTGCCCATCCACACCAGAAAGTATGATTTGCTCCAATATTATGTCCTATCTCATGCGTAACAACTGCAAGATTCCAAGTATATGATGGATTAGGGAAGGCGTATGTTGTATCAGTATTCATGCCTGATGAGAAACCATATCCCCAATTATTATCACATAAAGCATCTACCCAAGCAATACCTCCGGTACCTGTATTATTTCTTTTTGTCATTAAATGAACTAAATCTCTACTTATCCCCGATCCATTTGTTAGATAGTAATTTTTTAAAGCAACCAGCATATTGCTTGCATCATTAACATAAGCAGCATAAGGATCGGTTACTTGCCATATATTTATACTCACTATAGATCCAGATGCATTTGTTTGAGCCTGATATAGCTGATCCACTCCAGCTAATATAGCAAGCGCCCAATTTACTGCTTCTGCATCCGAGTTAAATGTTTGTCTAGTAAAAAAATCAATCTCTAAAGCAAGCTCAATACATACTTGAGTAGTACTAGCTCCTGAATTTTGAGGGGTGCTAATAGAGTTAAATTGAGATTCAACACCGCAGGAGAAATTTGATGAGTTTATACTATTTGATGCTTCAAATAAGATATAATTATTGCTATAATCAACAATCTCAAATTGTTGATTATTAACTTTAAAAGTTGCATTAATCTGGCCATTAAAAAAATTCATAACACCTATACTATTATCATTTAGCGTAATCTTATATGATAAAATTGTTGGTATAACATTCAATTCACTAGATCCATCTAAAGTTTGAGCCATAACCTTTAAATCCGTTGAATGAACCTCAAACCGTTCTAGATATAAAGAAATATTCTGATTAAAAAATGGCAAATCTAAGTGGAAGGATTCTGGCGCTTCACTTATTATATTATCATATACAATAGTATTAACTTCAAGCCCCATAGTTCTTGAAGGATCTTTTGTTGCCACAACAGAATTAGATAAGTCATGTGTAAATAAAGAAATTTGCCCAAACCCAATCATAGGCAAGCAAAGTAATATAAGTAGTAGTTTTTTCATAATAATAGTTTAACAAACCTAATGAATTTTTAATAACCATGCCTTACAGGCAGTCTATTAAGCAACTCTCTTCTGCTTCTCCAATCAGACATATGTTTATCCATCAATCCTACAAATTTTTGATTGTGAGGCACGAGCAAACTTTAAATGTGCTTGAACTTGCGTTAGCTTTCAATATTTCCAATCTGTATGCCTAAACGGCAATCTGTTTAATTCGTCTCTGTAAAACCTCCATTTTGGCATAAATTCATTCATATATTTTACAAATACTGCATTATGACTTCTTTCCAGTAAATGTATTAATTCGTGAACGACAATGTATTCCAAACATTCTAATGGTTTTTTTGCCAATTCAAGATTTAACCAAATACGCTTTGCTTCAACATTACAAGTTCCCCATTTGGTACGCATTATTTTAACTCCAAATTCATTGGTTTTAACGCCAATTTTCTTTTCCCATTTTTCCAGCATTTTAGGAATAACTTTTTTCATTTCATCACGATACCATTCGTCTAAGATTTCCTTTCTCTTTTTAAAGTGTAAAAGTGTGGGGTTTCAGGCATGGTTTTAGCAAACCGATAAGATTTGTTTTCTAATATTTGTGTAATTTTTAATGGATTCATTAGAAAACTATAACTCAATTTTCCAAATCATCTCACATATTTTCTGAATCAATAGAGTCCTATCAGCAATATCTTGTTTTTTAAATTCAGAATGTGATTTAAAATTCAATTTCTGAATTATAGAATTATTCAAAAAATTAGGGTTCTTTGAATAAAAATCGTCATGAAGAGTTTGCGCATATGAATTCTCCTTTATATAATGAGATAATTTAATTTCATAAGGAGCGTCACTATATGATTGATTTGTGCCTTCAGGAATTAAAATTAATGCGCCAATTAAATTTCTCCACTTTTCAAACTCATTTATCTGTTCAAATTCATCTTTATGTTGTTCAAATTTATTTCCCCAAATATGCTCAATTTGATATTCCTTTCCTTTTGGATTGTAATATGAAACATAGTTAGAATCTCTTCCTAATTGATGGTCAATAAAACCTGTAATTCTTGATAAAAAATGTTTAATGAACTTTCTATTCTGACCATGCAATCTAAATTCTGAAAGTTTATCAAATTTATATTCAATTTCATTTGCAACCTCAATAAGGTTCTGCTTTAATATATCAATATCATTATTTCGTATTTTCTTAATAATATTAAACATAGTATACTTAATACTTGCTTGAGAATATTTTTTGTAATTAACAGATCTTTTTACTGTTAGTATTTCAATATACTTTGATACTAAATCTAATTTTGTATGTTTTTGTTCAGCTGTATCAGTATCTACTATTGGAGCAAAAAGTAATGGCTCTTGTAAAGAGTCCGCAATACCTAAATTTTCAGCATAATATAAGTGAGGTAAAGTAGAAGTATACTGTTTTCTTGCCTTCCAAATACTTAAATACAAATCAACAAAAAATGGAAATTGTATTTTAAAAAAGTTATAAAAATCATCAGATGACTTTATCGAAAAAATACCCTCATGACTCTCTTTAAACCAATTATGAAATTTAGTTCCAATATTTTCAAAATCCTGATTTACAGACCCAACCTTTCCTGGTCTCATATTCAACGCGTACTTACTTCTGAACCAAGCTAAAAAGAAACTTTGATCAGCATTTTTCCCTAATTCATTAAGTAATTTTATATTGTCTTTCCAAATATCATTTATCTCATTTCGTTTATTTCTATCTCTTATTCTAGATAGAACATATCCTTTTAACATTTCAGTAGAAGTCAAACTTAATCCCCTATCGTTCATAGTTTCAAAAATTGTATATGCATTATCATCCGAATATGCAATAATTTCAACAATCACTACATTTTCAGTAAACCAATCGATAAAATGAGGCAAGCAATGTTCAGTTATCTCTTCCGGAAATACTTGAGAAATATCTTCATATCTTTTTACAATATTTATTACAGTCTCATTATCATTATCAGATATCTGATAATTACCTTTATAAAAAAGAGATTCTAGACAATCATGTCTATTTTCATCAGTCATATTAAAGGATTTTTCTCCAAATTTCTCCGAAAATATTAATTCACTGATATTAACTTTTTCATGATTTTCTTGTTGAAGATGATTTAAAAATATAAGAAATAATGTTATAGAAGTAATTCTTTGCTGACCATCTATAATTGATTTCTTTCCATCATCAGGATTCTTACTAAAAACAACAGGTCCTAAATAATAATTTTGATAAGAAGCTACTTTAGGTCTTTTATCTCCATTTTCATATGAAGACAGGAAAGCACTAGTAACATCTTCAATTAAGGTTTTCATATGTTTATCATCCCACCTATATTCTCTCTGGAAATAATCAATATAGAATTTCTGCTCTTTTAATAATTTGCTAATACTTGTATCATTAGCATCTATTTTATGTTTTAATTGTTGACTCATGTTTTTATTTATCTCTCATTTATAATAATATTAATAAATCTGTATTTTAAAATCTTTTACTTCTCTATCTAATTTTTTAGCATTTCCTGAAACAATATTTAAAAGCTGCCAAAATTCACTACTATGATTTTTTATTTTTGTGTGTACTAGCTCATGTAATATTACATAGTCAATAAGATAGTCAGGCAAACGCATTAAATGCAAACTCAAATTAATGTTGTTATTATGAGAACAACTCCCCCATCTTGTTTTAGCATTTTGTATTGAAACGCTATTTATCTTAAAATTATGTTTATCAGCTAATTGCATTACTCTATCTGGCAAGTAATTCTTAGCTTCCTTTCTCCAGGCTCTTTCAATACCTCTTCTTATTTCCTTTTGAACATCTGTATCAGAAATACTATACTGTTTTGGTACTAAAACATTTATTTTATTATCTCTTACAATTGCCTTAGGATGATCTACATCCGCTAATTTTATATTCAATTTATGCGAACGCGTTTTAAATTCTGTATCTCCAGTAAAAACTGTAAATTTCTCTTCTTCCTTTTGCATTTTAGAAAGGTGAGTTCTAATCCACTCTATTCTATCTTTTGCTATACGCTTTGCCTTTTTGAATCCTATTGATTGAGGCACAGAAACTCTTACACCAGTAAATGGTTTAATGGTTATATTAATACTTTTTGCTCTATTACTCTTAAATAAAGTAATATCAATACCATTAATATTTATTAATTCTTGTTGCATTAGTAGTGAAGCACTATGTATTTTTTTAAATCATCTGTAAAAGAATCTAACCCTATTTTCTCAAGAGATAGTTCTTTATTGTTATTCGATAAATCAACTAGTTTGAAAATCATTTTCTGAACAATTTCTCGCATGCAACTATCTTCATTACGTCTCCAGTTAGTGTATATAGTATTTTCAATAATATGATGAATTTCTTTAGTAACTAAACTAATCATCTGCTCATTATCTATTTTTTCTTTTAATAATTGACGTATTGCTAATTCCCCTTTTGTAAATTCTGAATCACTTTCCATTGCCTGCGCTTGATTGTATTCATTCATCAAACCACTAAGCATAGCATATAGATCTTCAACCTCCTCATCCCTTCTATTAATAATTTTTTCTAATCTTTCTTGTAATGTTTTATAAATTGGCAGATCTTCTGCTTTAATTCGCAATACTGTTCTTAGCCTATTTTCAAGTGTTAATTCTTTCTCCTGCTGATTAAGTTTTGTTCCATCTAATTTTTTTAGATAATTATCATCAACGACAAATACCGGAGCATTCTCTCTTATTTCTCCTAATTCAATATGCTCTTGAATCATTGCTCTTGTTTTAGCAAGATATTGACTGACATCCGGTTTTTCCTGGCTTAGTATAGAATCTACAGTTAATTTTAATTTTGTTGCTTCTGTATATTCTTTATAATAATCTACAATAAAAGGATCCGGAGCTAATGTTTCATAAGAAATCTGTAATCCTTTAAAAGCCTCCTTAAACTCTGTCAGTCTATCATTAGTTTGCAAGAAATTAGCAATAGCAAAAGGAGAAACCCCTTCACAATCGGCATATGTGTCTTGAAAATCTTTTAAAAACAGTGGTAATTGCTCCTTTAATGTATCAAAATCAATCAAACAATCCACAATATCAGTTTCATCAAAATTAAGTGCCTTGCTAAGGTTTGTTAGAATACCACAATAGTCAATTATTATACCGCACAATTTGTTTGGATAAGGCCTGTTTGTTCTTGCTATTGCCTGTAATAAAGTATGATCACGCAATGGCCTATCAAGATACATTACTTGCTCAATAGGAGCATCAAAACCTGTAAGCAACATGCTTTGTACAATTATTAAATTTAGTCCACTATCTTTTTGTTTAAACCTATTAATACAATCTTTTATCTCTTGTTTAGATTTATGGAATTTTCTAAGTCTTGGCTCGTCATTTTGTCCACCACTAAACACTACATCACTAAACTGCTCACCAACTAAAGAATCAATATGTTCTTTTATAATAACACAAGCCTCTCTACTAAATGCAACTATTTGCCCTTTAAATCCATTTGGCTGAATAGATTCTTTATAATGTTTTACAATATCATGGGCTATTCCTTTTAATCTATCAGGGTTCATCATAAATGTTTTCCCATAACTTGCAGATTGCTCTTTTAAGGTATTTAGTTCTTCATCCTCTAAATCCTCATATTTTACATCTATTAACTTATCAATATTTTCAGTATCTAAACTCCATTTCTTTGCTCTTACTTGAAAATGAACCGGAACTGTAGCTTCATCATCAATAGCCTGCCTGATATTATATAAGTCCATGTATCTTTCAATCTTACCATCAGCTCGCAATCCAAAGTTTCTGTGTGTGTTCTTATCCGATTTATCAATTGGAGTTCCTGTAAATCCAAAGAAAAAGGCATTAGGTAACGATCTACGCATTTCAGCAGAATTTATACCTTCTTGCGTCCTATGTGCCTCATCAATAAGTATAATTACATTATCTCTTTCTATAAGCACGTTTGCCATCTCCTTAAATTTAAAAACAGTTGAAATAATTACTTCTCTTGTATCATTTTGTAGTTTTTTCTTAAGAACTTGAATAGATGAAGCTCTTGTTGTATTAGGCATTTTAACAGCACTAAAAGTATCTGATATTTGCTCATCTAAGTCAATCCTATCTACAACAATCATGATTGTTGGATTATTAAGTTGAGATAAAGTTCTTAATTTCCAAGCTGTAAACAACATGGTTAAAGACTTACCACTTCCTTGGGTATGCCAAATAAGGCCTGTCTTCATTTCACCTTTTACAACTCTGTCTACTATTTTATTGACCGCTCTGAATTGTTGGTAACGAGCTATTTTCTTAATTGTTAGATTATCTCTTGTTTCAAATACTATAAAATTGCTAATCAGATCAATAAAGTTGCTAGTGTTAAGTAATCCAAAAATCTGAACATCTATATATGGATTAAACTTTCTTTTGTTTTCCTCAGCATATTTTTTGAACTCACTACTATCTTTCATGTCATTTGGAGTACCACAATCAAACTTCCAATCGAAATAATATTCTTCAGGAGAATTAGTAGCTCCATATTTTAATTTATGACCATCTGTTGAAATATTAAATACATTAGGTAAAAATAATTTAGGAGTAGTTCTTTGGTATCTTTTTAATTGTTTTATTCCCTCAGCATAATTGGAACCTTCAGTTCCTAAGAATTTACATTCAACTATAGTTATAGGAATACCATTAACAAATAAAACTATATCTGGTTTTATGTGTTTTTGATGATCTTCTGGTTTTGTAATTGAACATACATATTGATTTGTAGCAACAAAGTGATTGTTCTGTGGGTTTGTTTTGTCAATCAAATCAATTGATATCGCTTTACTTTCTTGATTTGGTTTAAATGTTTTTTCTCCCTTTAACCAAGCATAAAACTCTTCATTGTCATCAATTCTGTTTAGTTTATTATAGATAGCTTCACAATGCGATTGTTTTAAGCCTTTATGTCCATTTAATTTAATGAGTGCCTGAAACAAATAGTCTTTTATTATCACATCATCAAAACTTCCTCTTAATTGTGTGTTTTTAGTTGGGGTAATATAATCCCAGCCTAATTTCTTTAGAGTTTCTAAAAATGGCAATTCAACGCTATGTAATTCTGATGACATTATACTTTTACTCGTTTTTTACCTGTTAGTAATTGTTGCATTAAGCCTTTTTTAAGCGCTTCTAAATGTGCTTTTTTGGTTTGTTCCTCTTCAATCTTAGCATCTGCTTCTGATAGTATTTCAACTATTTTTTGTTGTTCATTATTTGAGCCAACAGCAATTTTAATATTTCTAATCTCTTTTAGACTTAAAGATGGTTGTGTAGAACCATTTGTTAGTATGCCTATTTGCTTTAATACAGGATGACTATTTAGCATATAATAAACGAATCTTTCATTTTTAAGATCTGTAATCACAGCCGTATTTTGACCCAAACAAAATGGCGAATCATTTTCAACTAAAATTGTCTTTCCAAATGAACCAACACGAGTTATAAGAATATCACCTTTTATTGGTAAGTGCTTTTTTGTAAAAGCTTTAAAAACATTCTCAGGAACAGTTAAGCAATGATTTAAATTTAGTTTTGTTTTATTAATATCTCCAACTCTAACCATTGGATAACCTTCATCTGAAAACTTTGGAGTTTGATGTAAACTATCAATGACTGTTCCAATATTAGCAATTTTCACAACCTCCCAATCCTTTGGAATCCTTCCAATTTTGGTGTCTTTAAATTCAGTATGCCCTATGCCTTCAGAAAAGAGTTTCTGCATCAAACCTCTCTTTAGTTCTTTGCTCTTTTCAATGATCTTGTCTGTAGTGCTTATCTGCTCATCTACCGTGGAAAGTATGGCTGCTATTTTTTTCTGTTCTGGAAGCGTAGGAATAACTAACGAAACATTTGATATGTTTCCTTTCGTGATACCATAAACCTTACTCACATTAGCATAACTCGCAAGTTTATTCCTTACAGCAGTGTTTTGAAAAATATAGCCAGTAAATCCCTTTGCAAATAAATTTCTTCTATCTCTAACAGCATAGGTATGCAATCCGCCAATAACTTTCCTGCCGTCTAAATTATTAAGTTCCACACATTCACCCATACCTCCCCAATCCTCAGAAGCATCGACAATTACCAGATCACCATCCTTTAAAAACTGATCTTCTCTTGGCATTTTAGAATCATCAGTAATTCTTGGTACATTGTATTTTTTAAAATCTAAAATTTGCTCTTTGTAAGTTGTATGGATTGCTCCGTAATGAACATTGTATATTTCTGAATCAGTCTCAGAGTAGACCATTTCATTTTTTGAATGAGAAGATGTTTTTATAAAATTAAAGACATCACCGAATTTCATAACCTCCCAATCCTTCGGTATTCTACCAATTTTGGTGTCTTTATATTGTTCTTGCATTACTTCCATTTACGCAACTCGTTTTTTACCTGTTAATAGTTGCTGCATTAAGCCTTTTTTAAGTTGCTTCAACTGTATTTTTTGGGTTTGTTCTTTTTCAATCTTTGCGTCTGCTTCTGAAAGGATGGCTGCTATTTTTTGTTGTTCTGGCAGGGAAGTAAGAGGGATCGGTAATAATGAAAGTGAGTCTTGTCCAATATTAGTAATAGTTACAGTCCCTGATAGCGAAATAATATTCTTTCTTCCAATACCCGATCGTAAATAGTATGCAATAAATGGATTAAATATTTTATCTGAAGCAATTCTTACACGAATTATAAAACCGGAGAAAACAGATGGCTCACCCAAATCTCTATACATTGCAGAATAACCTACACCATCTCTTACCAAAGATGAACGAACAAATAACAAATCTCCCTCATTTAACAAATATGAATCATTTATATTTTTAATTCTTGTTTCATTGACAATTTTGACAAATGGCTTGAGGTTGTATAAATCTTTTACATTTATCATAATTTTACCCTGACCTACATCATTGGTTGAGAAATTTGCACCATTTTTTAAATTTCCATATTCACCTAATTTAATCACCTCCCACTCTTTTGGAATCCTTCCAATCTTAGTGTCTTTAAATTCGGTATGTCCAATACCTTCAGAAAAGAGTTTCTGCATCAAACCTTTCTTTAGTTCTTTGCTCTTTTCAATGATCTTGTCTGTGGTGTTTATCTGCTCATCTACTGTGGAAAGTATGGCTGCTATTTTTTGTTGTTCTGGTAGAGTGGGGACAGGAAGTTTAATATTACCATAATCCTTATAATACAAGTGAGGAATAGTGCTTCCTGACATATATCGTTTAAATTTAATAGTATGTGCCAGATAAAAACAGAACTTTAAATCTGATGACTCCTTATTGGTTATCCTTCCTAAAGTACCTAATATAGAAGAATTTGCATCACACCATAATAGATTTCCAAATCCAGAACCATCTTTTACTATAGCAAAACTTTCGTTATCTGTTTGATAGAAGTCAACCCCTTTAAGCACTCCGCTTGCACCATATAATTTATATTTACCCGTGTTCTCCTCTAATTTATTGAGACTTAAATTTGATGATTTATAGTTCGTGATTTCATTTAGTTGCATCACCTCCCAATCTTTCGGAATCCTTCCAATTTTAGTGTCTTTATATTGTTCTTGCATTACTTCCATTAGAAACCTAATTCTTTTAGGTAGTCATTCAGCTTACTATTGGTTGTTTCTCTTTGTGCTTCCAACCCTTTTAATTCATCCATCACCTCTTCAATAATTACAGGCACTTCAGGTTCTGTAGTATCTACATATCGAGAAATATTCAAATTATAATCATTCTCCTTCATCTCTTCCATATCACAAACAGAACAGTATCTTTCTATTGTTTCATAATTAGTGTAAGTAGTTAGAGTTTTCTCTAAATCTTCATCACGCAATTGATTTTGTGCTTTTCCTTCCAAATAATCCTTACTTGCATCAATAAAAAGAACTTTGCCTTTTCTTTCCTCTGATTTATTTTTGTTTAATATCAAAATACATCCAGGGCTTCCAGTATTTGCAAATAGATTTCCAGGCAATCCAATAACTGTATCAATTACATCTAATTCTAAAAATGCCTGTCTTATTTTTGCTTCCCTACTCCCTCTAAAAAGCACACCATTATCCATCACCACCCCAATCCTTCCATTATCATTTAAACTTGCATACATATGCTGAATCCAAGCCCAATCTGCAGTACTTGCAGGCGGTCTACCAAACTTAAGTCTATCATATTTGTCTTCAAGTTCAGTTTTCTTTTTCTTACCATTAATCGTTTCCACTTTATGCAACCAATCATCCAAATTCCAAGGAGGATTAGCGATCACCATATCAAAAGTTTTTAAACTTCCATTGGCTTGCAGATGTTTAGGCTCAGTAAAAGTATCTCCTCTCTCAATTTTCGCATCATTATAACCATGTAAGATCATGTTCATCTTAGCAATTATATAAGTTGCATATACAGATTCCTGACCAAAAAGAAATGTTTTCTGTGAATCCATTCCTTTGCTTTTAATATACTGAGCTGAGGTCACTAACATACCTCCACTACCACATGCAGGGTCATAAATACTATCTCCTTCTTTTGGTTGGAGTATGTCAACAATTAATTGTACAATTTTGTGTGGTGTATAAAACTCTCCCCCTTTCTTACCAGCATCATCTGCAAACTGTGCAATCAAATATTCATAGGCATCACCTAACATATCTCCTGTAATGTTATTATTACCTAATTTTTGAGTATTAAAATGATTAACCAAATCACTAACAGCAGCATTTGAAAGTTTATCAGAATCGTTAAAATCAATTTTATCAAGCAATCCATCAAGTCTTGGCGAATTTGCTTTTGTAACTTCACTAAATACATCATTAATTTTAGCACCTATATTTGTTGAAGTTTGCAGCACATCTTTCCACTGAGCACCTTTAGGAATAAAAAAGGTGTCCGCATATAACTTTTTATTATTAGCTAAATCTTCTCCTACTTTGGACCTAACTTTTTCAAATTCTTCATCAAATACATCACTTAAGCGCTTATAAAACATGAGTCCTAGTATGTAATTCTTAAAATCTCCACTATCTATTCGTCTTCTGAGAATATTTGCACTGTCCCATAAATAGGATTGTAATTGTTGTTTTGTTAATTTTTCCATAATATTTTTTTTGTATTTGCTAAAATAGTAGAATATTATAAGTTATTATCTGATATTTTACTATTTCCTATATTATTCATTATCACCCATTTCCGAGTCATTTTATTTTGCATTTTTTGAGGTCATTTTTTACCCATTTTTTACCCGTTTTTTTGGTATTATTTTAAGGGAAGCGTCTTATTATTCAGTATTTTTCTTTTATTTTTTTAAGTAACTTTTTGCTTGAGTTTTTTGAAGAGTTTTTTATCTAATTTTTTCATATCTGAAGACACCTTTTTTTGTAATACTTTGGCATATATTTGAGTAGTCTTAATACTTGAGTGCCCAAGCATCTTTGAGACAGTTACAATGGGCACATCATTGTTTAATGTTATAGTAGTAGCAAAGGTATGTCTGGCAATATGAAAGGTGAGGTTTTTAAATATTCGTGCCTTTTTAGCTATTTTCTTTAACAGCTTATTTAAAAACGAATTACTGATATAATCAAAGATTGAATCTTCATCAGTTTGCATTTTATATTTTAAAATCTCTATAGTTGGTTTTAATAGTGGGACAATAAAGGACTCTCCTGTCTTTTTTCTTTGATTGTAGATAAACTTAGAACAATCCTTATCTTTATGAATCTGATGCCATTTAAGTGATATAACATCAGCATAGGATAAACCTGTATAAAGAGAAAATACAAACAGTTCTCTTGCTTTTAATTCTGATTTATCTTCT
>Ga0208879_1002671_pt1 | contig 15395 bp, 12 predicted proteins | sample Knorr_S15_td_Bot_FD_185605 | JGI IMG/M metagenome (GOLD analysis project Ga0208879, IMG submission 185605) | Marine microbial communities from Southern Atlantic Ocean transect - Knorr_S15_td_Bottom_ad_5009_LV_A (SPAdes) (version 2) | ecosystem: Environmental > Aquatic > Marine > Oceanic | place... | reverse complement strand
TCGAGATGACCGCAGTGGAGATCGAGATGACCGCCGGGGAGATCGCGATGACCGCCGGGGAGATCGAGATGACCGCAGTGGAGATCGCGATGACCGCAGTGGAGATCGCGATGACCGCAGTGGAGATCGAGATGACCGCAGTGGAGATCGAGATGACCGAGACGACGGCGGTGGTAACCGTGGAGGACGTCGTGGAGGACGTCGCCGTAGTCGCGATTAATTTCGATCCACAATTATTTCACAAAAAGCCGATAGCTGGATCATTTCAGCTGTCGGTTTTTATGTAGGTGCTTGAAAATGGGCACTGAAAGAAAAATGACTTTGAGGTAAAATAGAACGATAGTTGGTTTGGTTCTTTTTACACTCAGTATTGATTGTGCATTGATAAAATATCTCTAGAGTTAGTCTCTTATTGAATTGAATGATGATTTATGGCTGATCGTGAACTAGAACTTTGGCAAGAACGCACCCAGCAGTTGCAATTGCAATATGCTGAGCTTGCGCAAATTGCCGGTTCATTGGCCCACGAAATCAAGAACCCACTATCGGTTATTCGGATGAATATGGAATTAGTGGAAGAAGAACTGGTCGACGCTGAGTCGCCGCGAGAGCGTCGAGTTTGGACAAAGATCCAGACAGTTCATGATCAATGTGTTCGCCTTGAACGGTTGTTAAACGATTTTTTGAAATTTGCCAAGCTACGGGATTTGGAGTTGTCCGTTGGTTCATTGAACAAGCAGATAACTACAATACTAGACATGTATGAGGCACAAGCTCAATCACAAAACGTTGAAATCGTACGTTATTTGGATCCCGAATTACCTGCGATGCGGATGGATGTCGAAACTATGCAAGCTGCGTTGGCGAACCTAATCAAGAATGCTATGGAATCGATGCCCAGCGGTGGTGAGTTAACGGTCCGGACTCATCTAACACCTAGTGGGATTGCGATGGACTTGATTGATACGGGATGTGGCATGAGTGAAGACACTGCGCTGAACATGTTTACGGCATTTTACACCACAAAACCTGCTGGGTCGGGACTAGGACTGCCAATGGCTCGCAAAGTGGTACGTGCTCATGGCGGTCGTATTGGAGTCGAAAGCGAAGAGGGACACGGCACCAAGTTTACACTAGAATTTCCAACTCCAGCTAGACTTGAAGAATGAGGGAGGACAAAATCGTGGCAGAACCGCAAGAGACAACTGAAACATTTGGAGTCAGCAAATTGACCAACAGTGACTTTCGGATACTGGTGGTCGATAACGACCCGCCGCTGGCTGCGGCAATGACGGAGAGTCTTGAGACTGAAGACTATGCAGTCAGCGTCGCCACCTCAGGCCCGGACGGTCTTAAGATGATTCAACAAAATAACTATGACGTTGTCATCACGGATCTAATGATGAACGATGTGGATGGAATGGCTATTTTGGAGCAGACCAAGCAACTGTTGCCGGATGCAGAAATCATCATGGTGACGGGACATGCATCGGTTCCGTTAGCGGTTGAGGCAATGCAATCTGGGGCTTACAACTTCTTAGAGAAACCAATTACGCCCAAACGGTTGCGAGCCATTACAGCTCGGGCTATCCAATCCGTCGGTTTGCGGCGGCAGAACGCTGAGCTTAAACAACGCTTGGACGAGAAATTTGGCTTTGACGGGATTATATATTGCAGCGAAAAAATGCAGGCTGTCATTGATCGATTGAAGCGGATTGCTCCGACCGATGCGACTGTTTTGATAACCGGCGAAAGTGGAACGGGTAAGGAGTTAATTGCTCAAGCGATCCACCAAAATAGTCCTCGCAAAGGCAAGCGTTTAGTACCGTTAAACTGCGCAGCGGTCGCAGAAAACCTAGTTGAAAGCGAATTGTTTGGTCATGCGAAGGGGGCGTTTACGGACGCGCACGCAGATCGGATGGGGGCATTTGAGTATGCTGACGGCGGCACGTTGTTCTTAGATGAAATCGGTGATATGCCCTTGGCGATTCAAACCAAGTTGTTGCGAGTATTAGAAGAGCAGCAAATCACGAGAGTGGGCGACCATAAACCACAGAAAGTGAATGTGCGGGTCATATCCGCTACAAATCGCCTGTTAGAGGAAGCGGTTGCAAACAAAGAATTTCGTAATGATTTATACTACCGCTTAAATGTTGTCACGATCGAATTGCCGGCGCTACGTGAACGACGTGATGACATCGTGCCGTTGGTTGACCATTTTCGTAAGCAATTTTGCGACCGTCACGCCAAACAGGTAGAGTCTATTTCGGCTGAAGTCATGCGGAAGTTATATGCACATGCCTGGCCAGGGAATATTCGGCAATTGAGAAATACAATTGAGAGTATGGTAGTATTGGACACCGATGGTGTTTTAAACGGAGAGGATTTACCACCTGATTTTGTTTCCAATGAGGATGTGGAGATGCAGATGAACTCAGGTCCTTCAGAGTTGATTGGGCAGTCGTTGTCTAATATTGAGCGCTGGGCTTATCAAGAGACATTGAAGTTGACGGACGGTAATCGTGAGGAGGCGGCTCGTATTTTAGGAATCGGAGCTCGAACGGTATACCGAAAACTCAAAGAATTTGATTTATAGAAGCCAAGTTTAGTTTTGAATCCAACGGATGGGATATGTTATGCCTCGGATAGAGCAGCTTTCAACAAGTATTATCAATAAGATTGCCGCTGGGGAAGTGATCGAGCGGCCTGCGAGTGCTGTAAAAGAACTGATCGAGAATGCCGTGGATGCCGGAGCAACTCGTGTCGATGTCACGATTGAAGAGGGTGGCAGTCATTTGATACGCGTTGTTGATAATGGACACGGAATTGCAGCAGACCAAATGGAATTGGCAATTGCCAGTCACGCCACTAGTAAGATTCGGTCAGCGGACGATCTCTTCTCCGTGCGAACTCTAGGTTTCCGCGGTGAAGCGTTAGCTTCGATTTCAGAAGTGAGTCAAATGACGTTGCGCAGTCGGACGGCCGACGAGGAAGTGGGAAACGTCATTGAAATCAGCGGGGGTCAACGTTCAGAATTGCGACCAACGGGATGTCCAACGGGAACTTTGATAGAGGTCCGCAACCTCTTTTTCAACACTCCAGTGCGGCGCAAGTATCTCAAGACCGTGCAAACAGAAATGGGGCATATTACGGAAGCTTTCACTCGGATTGCTTTGGCCTATTGTGACGTACATTTTAGCATCAAGCACAACGGTCGACTCATTCATGATTTATCCGCCGTTGATAATTGGAAGGATCGAATTGCCCATTTCTTTGGTAGAGACTTAGCTCAAGGATTAATTTGGGTGGAAAGTGAAATCGATGACGTTGTTATTTCAGGCTATGTTGCCGACCCCACCTTCTTTCGTTCTCACACTCGCATGCAATTCCTGTTTCTTAACGGTAGGCATATCCGCGATCGTTCGCTACAACATGCGCTTGGTGAATCGTATCGAGGGTTGTTGATTCACGGTCGCTATCCGATTGCATTCTTGAAAATGGACATGCCAGCGGAAATGGTGGATGTTAATGTGCACCCCACCAAATTAGAGGTTCGATTTCAAGATAGTCGTAAGATGTATAGCCAAGTGCTAAGTACGATTCGGAATAAGTTCTTGGCGACAGACTTAACGGCACGATTTCGTGATACTGAGCAAGATGAAGAACAAGCCGTTTCGACAGACCAAGCGTCGGAAACAAACCAGCAGTTTGATTTTAAAGCTGCGGCGGCAACGAGTGATGCTTGGGGAATTGGCGATCGCTCACCACAGATGCCGGACAGTTTTCGTCAGGCGTTAGATCCGAAAAATATTACATCCGCAACCTTGACGGAACAGCCAACAGATCCATCTCAAGTGCCGCATGAAACACCGGATAGCCCGGCTGTTCTCAACTCTGCCGGACGATCAAGTTGGGGGATTCAGGTACAGAATCGATATATTATTACCGAAGATGAACGCGGGATGCTCGTGATTGATCAACACGCGTTGCATGAGCGAATATTGTATGAACAAATTCGCAAAAAGGTGTTAGCCGGTGAGTTGGAGATTCAGCGATTATTGGTGCCGGAACCAGTGACCTTGGCGTCTGCCGAGTGTGCATTGGTGCTGGAGCAGCAAGATCAACTACGACAGTTAGGCCTTGAAGTCGAAGCGTTTGGTGGTGATACAGTTTTAGTATCAAGTTACCCGGCTATGTTGCGTCGGGTCCGGATCGAGGAATTGTTGCGTAGCGTTATAGAAATCATGATTGTCGACGGTGATCAACTCGATAAACGCGATGTGCTGGACGAACTGATGCATATGATGTCCTGTAAAGGTGCGGTCAAAGCGGGGGACTCTTTAACGCCTGATGAAATCGAATCGCTATTAGAGTGGCGTTCGTTGTGCCAAGATTCACATCACTGTCCCCATGGGCGTCCTACAAGCTTAGTTTTCACGCAAGACGAATTGGACAAGCGATTCCAGCGGACAGGCATTTAGAATATGTCATCGCGGGCCCTTTAATGGAAATGAAATTCCCTCTGACAGGTAATTAGGCAAAAAATATGATCGTAAACGGGATCGTCGGTAGATGCTATCATATAACCGGTATGTAACACTGAAATTGTCTCGATTAATGACTTCCGCATGGTCGAATGTAAGTAAAATAGATACTAATTGTTGCGATATAACTCGTTGCTGGTCAGATATAACGGAGATGCGATTGTTCGTGAAAAACATGAGGTGCTCGGAGTGACAGAGACGGATGTTGAATTATCTTCCGTTATTTGCGTAAGCATTGGCCGTGGTCGACACAAGCAGGTGATCGCCGAGCATCGCCATTTGGTGGAGCAGGGTGCGCGGCTCGTTGAAATGCGTTTGGATTATATTCGTCGCAATGTCACATTAAAACGACTTCTTAAGGATCGCCCGTCACCAGTGGTGATGACGTGTCGGCGTCAGCAAGACGGTGGCAAGTGGGAAGGTACAGAAGAGAATCGGATTATTCTATTGCGAGCGGCGATTGTTGCAGGCGCTGATTATATTGATTTGGAAGAAGATATTGCCGACCAAGTTCCTCGGTACGGCGCGACAAAACGAATTATTAGCTTACACGATTTTGATGAGACTCCGCAGGATTTAGCGGCTATTCACGAGCGTCTCACTGTCAAAGATGCGGACATCGTTAAGATTGCCTGTTTAGCTAATTGCCCCAATGATGTAACCCGCATGCTGCAATTGCTCGAGTCGGTGCAATCGCAGGCTAGCAAGCTTTATGAAGCAACCACTGTACTCAAAGCACATCTGGGAAGGCAACCAACGGAGCAAGAACTAGCCGACCACATGCAAATACCGTTGCGGGATATGAAAAAATTGATTGCCACGAGCTCCATTCCGACGATTGGTATTTGTATGGGGGATATTGGAGCCTCATCCCGAATTCTAGCCGGTAAGTTCGGCTCACCTTTTACCTATGGCACCTTTCATCATGAGCGTCAATTAGCACCAGGGCAGCTTAGTTTTCAACAGATGACTGATACGTATCGGTATGAATCGATTGATGCAGATACCGAGGTCTACGGCGTGATTGCGGACCCAGTGGGCCATAGCATGAGCCCGATTATTCACAACGCTGCTTTTGCGGCGATGGGGATGAATCGAGTGTATGTGCCGTTACGCGTTCCGAGTGACTACCTCGAGCAGTTTATACGAGAAGCTCCGGAACTTGGCATCCGCGGATTAAGTGTTACCATTCCACACAAAGAAAATGTGATGGCAATGTTGACGAAGATTGAAAGTGGGGCGCGGAAGATTGGAGCGGTGAATACGGTTGTGTTTGATGGCGATGACGTGATCGGTTATAACACGGATCTATACGCGGCGATGTTGAGTTTAGCCGAAGCTGTTGATGAGGATCCAGATTCAAAATGGATGGATGGAAAACGTGTGCTGATCTTGGGGGCTGGCGGAGTTGCTCGAGCGATTGCGATGGGGGTCGTCGATCGAGGGGCCAAACTGCAAATTACATCTCGTACCTATGAACGGGCAATGGGCTTGGCTTCGGAGATGAAATGCGAAGCGATCGAGTGGGAAGAACGGCATCAAGCGAGTCCTGACGTGTTGATTAATTGCACACCGGTAGGAATGCACCCCGAGGTCAACGAAACACCATTTGAAGAATCCGGGATAAGTCGCCGTATGATCGTCTTTGATACAATCTATAATCCGGAACAAACATTGCTGCTGAAAACTGCTCGTGAGAATGGCTGTAAAACCGTTAGTGGCGTGGAGATGTTTGTAAAACAAGCTGAGTTGCAGTTTAAGTTCTTCACTGACAAAGAAGCACCTAGTGATGTGATGCGCGATACTTTACGTAAAACGATTGGTGCGGCTAAATATCGATCCAAGAAATAGGTCTGCCAGATGAATATTTTTCTGATTGGTTACCGCGCAACTGGGAAATCGACAGTCGCTCGAAATATCTCGGCGACGCTGGGACTCAATTGTGTTGATTCCGATGCATTGATTGTGCAAGCCGCCGGGATGACGATCGCTGAAATATTTGCTACGGAAACGGAGGACGGTTTTCGAGAGCGAGAATCCGAGGTTGTGGCTAAGATAGCGTTAGGCGATAACCAAGTTGTTGCACTGGGAGGTGGAGCAGTCCTGCGTCGTGAAAATCGAGCGGCGATTCGTAATCAAGGTATGATCGTGTGGTTACAAGCGAGTGTGGATTCTGTGTGTGCGCGACTTACGGAGGACTCACAAACTCAGTCCCAGCGTCCCCAGTTAACAACACATGACCTCCATGATGAAGTTAGTGAACTGATGGAGCGACGGCGAGATATTTATGCAGATATCGCTGATTTTGCCGTCGACACGGAGTCACTCGACGCAGCCGAAGTTGCCTGTGAGATTATAGCAACGCTGTCCGCTAGCTAGCGGCTGAATTCTTGATCTTTTGCCAAACGAATAATAGCGCCCCCATGGCGGCCAACCCAATTAATAAGACGATTGGAAGTGCGGATCCATGAATGAAGATTGTGTTGCGGGCGTAACTTGTCCAAATGATTGGCCAACCGAGAATGACAATAATGGCCGAGAGGCTGAGGTAAGGACCAAATGCTAGATCGGATTTGCGAGTGCTGATGAATTGGGCGATGCTGAGCAGGAGCCCAGCGAAAGGTGCTAGAACAAACGTTAGCAGAGCCGCTTGCCAACCCAGAAAGGCGCCTATCATTGCCAGAAGAGTGACGTCACCAAACCCCATGGCCTCTCGTTGCAGAGCAAATCTGGCTACAATCCGGACTCCCCATACAACGAACAACCCACCGGTCATTCCCCAGATGGCATTGTTAAGGCTTGCCCAGTGGACAGCGCCGCTGCGCCAGCACAGAAAGATGCCAACGAGACCAATGACCATACTAACAGCGATCACTAGCGTGCTGGCAAATGGTTTGCGTTTGCGTGGTGTATCCGGTTTACGTGACTTGCGGCCTGGCCGAATCATACTGGCCACCATTATTTGCACACCTTTAGCCAAACCATAGCGGGCAGTGGTGATTTTGGGGACGATGGCAAATCCCCAAAAAAGCAAGCAACCACTGGCCCATAGTAATGAAGCAGGGGACTTAAGACCGGTTTGTTCATTGGGAGAAGCGGGTTCGAGAAATATTATGTCGCTGAGTGTGTTGCCGAGATCGATCAACCGAGATTCAGGGAAAACTGCAGCGATGCCGAGTGCTATTAGCGTTCCGGTAACCGTAATCGTATCTGGGATTAAACGTTCATCGAGATCAATGAAGGTGGCGGTGATGAGAAGAACGACGAGAATCAAGTGCGGGATAAGCTGCAGCCATAGCAAGTTGGATGATATATTAGGCGCCACCGATATCGACTCCATCAACTCGGTGTGCTGGTAATAGAACAAGGCAAAGACAGCTGCTGTGCCAAGTTCAATACAAGCGGGTCGCAGCCAGAACTTGTTTCCATGCAGGGTCGCTTCTGAACGCAGGCTCCACCAACCGATGACAGGGATTCGCGCTAGCAACGGTCGTTTGGAGATTGTCTGTGGAAGCGTACCCCAGGGGCTAATTTGTTTTTTAGTCCAAGCTAGATTGTAAATTCCCCAATTAACAGCCGCGCCAGCAAAGAGGCCGATTAATGAGACAATCCAGCATTGGTTCCAGGAGAACATTGTGATATCGCGGATGGGGGAAGTTGTGGAAAGGAGAAAGGAGGCTATACGTATCAAAATGATTTCGGAGATACGATGAATTCAATGCGACTATTGCCCCGCCGACCTTGTTCTGTAGCAGTGGAGTAACGCGGCGCGCTGCTGCCGCGTGACATGACGATGAATTGATTTGCGGGTAACAGCCGTTGTGTTTGCATGTACCGATAAATGGCGATCGCTTGACGAGCTGCTAGGTCGTGATGTTCCGTTGGAGTAACGCCTTGATAGGCATGGGCTTCAATGGTGATTATTTGTTTGCTGTAATTAGTGGTGATGGCACTGGCGATTTGATCGAGCAGTGTTTGACCGACCGCACTGACTGAAACACCGTCTGGCGAAAAGACGTTCGTCGTAGCAACTTCGATGCGAACGGTGTTTCCATCTCGACCAGTGGTAGTTCCTTGGACATCTACGAGAGGCAGTGATTGTTCAATCGTGGGGGATGGTACTGGTATCGCATCTGCAATTGCTGGAGGCGTTAGGTTGGCGGGTTGGTTAGGATTTTTTTGAATTGCTAGCTTGTCAGTTGCTTGTTTTAATTCTGATTTAATCAATTCCAACTCTTGCGCAGTGACTCTGTATTGCTGTCGGGCTTGAGCCAATTGAGCATGTAGCGATTCGTTATCGTTGTTGAGTTGGTTGACTTGCTGTTGTTGAGCGGATTCGTTGGCGTTGGCTGCTGCTTGACGTTGACCTTGATTCCAAGCGAATTTACCGTCGGGACCGATTGGTCCGGACTGACACCCCCACGAGATTAGACAAGCGACGACAACCATCGTGGGCTTGATAAACCGATTTATGGATGGGTGTTGCATAAAAACAGAGGGGTAGAGTAAATAGTGTCGCCAAAATGGTAACAATTGCAATCCCTTCGTGCAATCCCATCAAAAAGCGGGCGGCCATCGTTGTGGGTTATCGGAAATGGCATGAGTGTTTATAATGAGGCTTTCGGAATTGGCTCACAGAGGTTGTGAAGACGTTATGATTGCAATTATTGACTATCAGATGGGGAATTTGCGTAGTGTGCAAAAGGCCTTTGAGTCACTGGGCACTGAGGCGGTAATAACGAGTGACGCCACCGTATTGCAGCGAGCGGACAAGGTTGTATTGCCGGGTGTGGGTGCGTTTGAAGATGCGATCAAGGAATTGCGTAACCGAGATTTGGTATCGCCAATACACGACCTGGTGTCCAGCGGGAAGCCGTTTTTAGGAATTTGCATTGGGCTGCAATTGTTGTTTGATGTGAGTTATGAGGGCGGCGAGTACGAAGGTCTAGGAATCATTGCCGGAGAGGTGCAACGATTTGAAATTGCACCTGAATTCAAGGTTCCACACATGGGGTGGAATCAAGTGAACATTGAGCAAGCCTCGCCAATCCTACAGGGCATTGATAACAACACATATTTCTATTTTGTGCATTCCTACTACGTTGTACCTAGCGACCCCAGTGTTATTTCGCTAACGAGTGATTACGACGGTACGTTTTGTGCGGGCATCTGTCGCGGCAATTTATTTGCAACTCAGTTTCATCCGGAAAAGAGCCAACGAGCAGGCCTTAAGTTGCTGCAGAATTTTGCTGAAATATAGAATAGTCATTTAGACCACATAGTTGGGAATGAAATATAATGGAGATTTGGCCAGCAATTGATTTGCGTGGTGGCAATTGTGTGCGTCTTAAACAAGGCGACTATGCACAGGAGACCGTGTTTGGAGAAAACCCTGTTGCGATGGCTCAGCAATGGGTAGAGCAGGGTGCTGAGTATTTGCACTTGGTTGATTTAGACGGCGCTCGCGACGGTGAATGGACCAACCAAGCAGCGGTCCGCGGCATTACAGAGGCTTTGTCTATACCATGTCAGCTTGGTGGGGGTGTTCGTGAAGAGTCCACCATCGAATTATTATTGGGGTTAGGATTAACTCGATTAATTGTGGGCACTAGAGCTCTGAAGGAACCCGCTTGGTTTTGTGAAATGGCAAGGAAGTATCCTTACCAATTAGCCTTAGGAATTGACGCTAGATCAGGGCTGGTGGCGACGGATGGTTGGCTGGAAACTAGTGACACAAGTGCGGTTAGTTTGGCACAGTGTTTTGGTGATGAGCCAGTCGCAGCGATTATTTATACGGATATCGCTCGAGACGGAATGATGCAAGGTGCAAATATTGATGCGATGCGAGAGATGAAACAGGCGACGGACATTCCTGTGATTGCGTCCGGTGGTGTCACGACGCTGGAGGATGTTCGCGCGCTTGCTGTCGCCGGATTAGACGGAGCGATTATTGGGCGAAGTTTGTATGAAGGTGAAATCCAATTGCATGATGCGATTCTATTAGCCAAGGAAGCAGCCTGTTAGTTTAGCCGTTCCGAAAGAAACGATTGTTTAGATTGTAGAGTCCGTTTCTTTCTGCTCCGACCGTTCGTAGTACTAATACCTTGACACTCATTAAGTAGAATCTAATATAGTGTAAGGTCTTGTAACTGATTTTTCGGAAATTGCACACATGAAATTCCTCGCTTATTACAGTATCAGCGACTGCCTCTGTTGTTGTCGCTAACCAGAGTAGCCAACCTTGATGTTGGCCGTCTGTCGTTATGTCAGACGGAATTTCACCACAGAACAGAATCTGTTTCCTGCCATTGTGCAAAAATGAGTACGTTATGTCTTCCACCGAAAACAAAAAAACACTGCCTGCTTTAACCGAGCAAATTGTCCAGACCTACCATGATGTGGGTACGATAAACCACTTAGGTCATACCCCGCTGCCGCAATATGACGAAATAACTTCTATCATCAACGATTTCCGCGAGATACTTTTCCCTGGTTATCGTCGCCGCGAAGGCTTAACGTTTGACAACGTTAAATTCTATATTGGCGATTTGATTGATCAGGTATTTGAACGGTTATCGATACAAATTGCGCGAGCGTTACAGCACGAAGATGTTGTCAACGAATCCAAAGGAGATTGGCAGCAGTACAAGGATCAGGCGCAGCAGATCACGTTGGAGTTATTGGGCAAGATTCCAGATCTACGGCGGATGTTAGCGACGGATGTCGATGCAGCCTATGCCGGTGATCCGGCCTGCAAGAGTCACGATGAAGTGATATTTTGCTATCCCGGACTGGAAGCCATAACCGTGCATCGAATCGCTCACGAATTATATCGTGCTAATGTACCATTTATTCCAAGGATGATGTCCGAATGGTCACACAAAGAAACTGGTATTGATATTCATCCTGGCGCTACTATTGGTCCGTCGTTTTTTATTGATCATGGTACGGGAGTGGTTATTGGTGAGACAACTGTGATCGGAAGTCATGTAAAGATATATCAAGGCGTGACACTTGGTGCACTGAGTTTCCCAATCGATGCGGACGGGAACATCATTCGTAGTATGAAACGTCACCCGACAATTGAAGACAATGTTGTTGTGTATGCATCGGCGACGATCCTCGGAGGTGACACGACGATTGGTCACGATAGTGTCATAGGCGCAAGCGTTTGGTTGACTCGCAGCATCGGCGCTCATACTACCGTAACCATTGAGACGCCCAATTTGAAGATGAAAGCAGACGCTTCAGACGCAGTTACGGAAGATTCAGCTTTCGATATTTAATCGCTTGTTTAACGAACAAGATGGATAGTGTGGTCCAAGCCAAAGCACTAATCACCAGACCGAGCAAGAATGACACCGGTTGGTAGATTAACTCAACAGTATGATCACCCGGCTCAAGCCAAATGGCTTGCATCACTCGATTACCGCGATGCACCTCATGAGTTTGAGGCAATGTGTTGCCTAGATTCCAAACCCTTGCTTTCCAACCAGGGGCATATCCTTGGTTGACAATCAATAATCCGGGAGCATTGAGGTGTGTTTCGAGTTGCAGGTAACCAACTTTGCGCTGGATTATCTTGACGGGTGCAGCAGCTAATTCTGGGTGTGTCGGTTCACGAGGTTGCGAGGTTTCCCAAAAGGTCCAGTTGGTAAAATTGCGAAAGTTATTGTTTGGATAGAAAACGCGTTCACTCAAGGCATCCAACTCACGAGAACTATGCGTGGTAACCGGTTGAGTTGCTTCCCAGTCGTGAGTCACCCAGGCAGCGGGGTAGGCAGAGCTGAGTTCTATCAGGTGGGCATCCGTGGCGATTGGCCACGGCGGAGAATGGTCACCTTGTTCGTCGTTGTGTAGATTAAGTGATTTAGGTGCAATAAAGTAGTCCGCGCCTAGCAACGCTAAGCCGCGTAGGTCGGGTTCAGCGATTCCATCGGCTCGACGTGTTCCATGATTTCGCATGACGCGTAGCATCGATTCATAATCAGCACTAGATAGACTGGCATTGGTATCGAGCAGTTGATAGGGTGACAGTAAGTGCAGTCGTGTGCGCAGTGTTTGCCGATCCCAGCGCAGCGCCTCGGCCAGTCGCTGTGGAGACGAAGTCTCAGCAAACGCGGGTGGGTACCAGTGCTGACTGCGGGCGCGGTAGATTCGAATAGGTTCTAGGGGCGTGCTGTTGGTGGTGATGCGTTGGACGGCAGATTCCGTTTTCCAGTGACTGGCAGGGGCACTAACGATGACCCAGTGATTGGCGATCAACAGATCCAGCAGAATGAGTAGTGGAATTAGAGTTGGGGCCCACGGATATTTCTGCCAACGGCCAAAGATCCCCCAGATGTAAATGGAGATGATTGCAATACTAGCGATCAATGCGTGCAGTGGAGCGGTGAACAGATTGCGCAGAGCTCCTGACGAAGAAACGGGTCCTAGAAACTGATCCGCAGGGTTGCCAGATAATTTGGCGTCAATCCAGTTTGAGAGTGGAATACAGCCGATACCGATCAGAGTAAAAATTGTACCGAGGATCACTAGTCTTGGAAAAACATGTTGCCGTATCTGCGGTAGTCGTCGGACAAACTGGTCCCAGCCGCGACTGGCCAATAGCGCCAACATCAAACTTGTCAGCACAAACCATTTTGCGGGATAGCGGAAGTCGATGTATTCGGGGATGGTATTGGTTAAGAGCCAGTACAAACTAAAATTCGTTGGGGCGATGGTTGTTGTGGGAACGATTTGGTTCCATATCCATCCCAATCCGAACGTTCCCAACGCAGCGCAGAGAGTAAGCATCAGCACCCACGACAACATAGCAGCGATCGTATCCTTACGGCGGCGGAGAGTTATTACGGATAGCGCTAATAGCAGCGGGATGATGCCTTGGTAAATTGTTGGAAACCAAATTGATTGACTGTCAGGAAACAAAAATGTCCAATGATTGCGTTGCGGATAGAGCTTTCCGCTTACGTTAGGTAATGCGAGTTCAGCGAGTTGCCAAGGTGGCAAGGAAAACTTGTACACTCGTTGGCTATGGTTGTGGTCGGTTGTTTTTGGTGCCACGACTTCATTTTCAAAATTATTGTTTTTGAGACTGTCCCCAGCCCATTGGAAAACAGTTTGCGACGATGACCTCATATTACGCTCACTGCGCTGTGACCATTCTAGTGTCGGTAATAGTTGAATAGCGGTTAACGCTGTAGTGATGGCGGCGACGCACGATAAAGTCGCCAGTAGCGTTTTCAAGGGCAGTCGCGTTGGAGCAGTTGGAGTTGATGCATGCTGTGGACAACGGGGCAGAATGAACCAGCATACAAGCAGCACGATGATTAGATGCACCACGGCTTGCGGGTCGCCGCCGAGTAGCATTAAGGCTAGGGAAATGGATAACAGGATACAGGCGCGTGATCGGTTTTCATTACGAATTAGTTGTAGACCATAGAGTAGGGCAAGCGGCAACCAAGCCGCAGATACTAAGAAGATGATGTTTGCATGTTGTGATAGAACTGCTCCACCTAGGCTAAACGATATCGCGGCGATGATGCTTGCCAACGCAGTTGCTTTCAGATAACGGGCAGCGCGGAAAGTTGTGTATGCGGCTACAAGCAGATGCAACGCGGTGTACAGAACGAGGCATGTTGAAAAGGCAAGCGGCAACATGAAAATGAGTTTGCCAGGATAAAATACTCCCACACTAGCGTCTGCTGCAAATGGACGGCCAAGCTCATCTTGTGGATTCCACAACGGCACTCGACCTTGTTGCCATTGTTGATGTTCAAAATGCAGGGTGGGGTAATAGAAATGCCCAGCGTCTCTAAAGACGGGAATCTCATCCTGCACCATTAGCGGGACAAACAAAAATACAATCGCCGACGTCGGTATCAGCATCCAGAGGAGTGTTTTCCGGTGACTGTCTTTTGGTCTCATAGAGGATGGCATTCCGATGGCTACTCAAGCCCTGGTCCTCAACGGAAGCAATCATGTTCGATTTAAACTATCGATGCCACGATCCATTACGATCGGTTGAGCACACGTAATTGAGAGCGAACTGCATTGACAACTTGTTCACGTTGATCCAATTCTTCAACTGAGCTTCCGGGCATAGCGAGCGCGTCACGCAGGTTGACTTCAAGATCGTCTTTATTAAAATCTTCGATCGCGGCGACTCGGTTTGTCAAAATCGAAACGACGTTATCAAGGACTTGAATAAAGCCGCCCTCGACATAGTGGCTCTCGGTCGTGCCACCGGTCGTAATTGTGAGTGCTCCATTTCCCAGTCGGCCGATCATGGGCGCATGGTTAGTCAAAACCCCTTTTTCACCATCAAAAAGAGGAACGATAATCGAGTCCGCATCCGTTTCAAATGCGGTTTCTTCTGGCGTAACAACAATACAATGAAGTGTCATGAATTAACCTTTAGCTATTTTCTTGGCTTGTTCTTCAGCTTGATCGACGCTGCCCACATACATAAATGCAGATTCTGGTAAGTGATCCCATTTGCCAGCACAGATTTCTTCGAAGCTACGCAAGGTATCTTCAAGGGGCGTGATTTCACCAGGTTTTCCGGTGAACACTTCGGCGACGAGGAACGGTTGCGACAAGAAACGTTCTAAGCGACGAGCGCGATGCACGACTTGCTTGTCGCCTTCACTAAGCTCATCAACACCCAAAATAGCGATGATATCTTGAAGTTCTCGATATCGTTGTAGGATGGTTTGGACGTTACGAGCAATACCATAGTGTCGATCGCCAACATATTGTGGGTCGAGAATACGGCTCGAGGATGCCAAGGGATCCACTGCGGGGTAAATGCCCTTGGCGGAGATGGAACGTTCAAGATACAGGAATGCA
>Ga0208879_1002667_pt1 | contig 15405 bp, 15 predicted proteins | sample Knorr_S15_td_Bot_FD_185605 | JGI IMG/M metagenome (GOLD analysis project Ga0208879, IMG submission 185605) | Marine microbial communities from Southern Atlantic Ocean transect - Knorr_S15_td_Bottom_ad_5009_LV_A (SPAdes) (version 2) | ecosystem: Environmental > Aquatic > Marine > Oceanic | place... | reverse complement strand
AGACTGATGCAATGTGATCGCCGCTGTTAAGGTTGTCTTCCCATGATCTACATGACCTATCGTGCCTATGTTTACATGGGGCTTGGTTCTCTTAAATTTTTCCTTTGCCATAACAATCTCCGTTCTTTTAGTTGTCGCTTCAAGTCCTGAGCCTACGACCGGACTTGAACCGGTGACCTCGTCCTTACCAAGGACGTGCTCTACCGACTGAGCTACGTAGGCAAGCCCGAGCGGGTGATGAGAATCGGACTCACGTAACCAGCTTGGAAGGCTGGTGTTCTACCATTGAACTACACCCGCAATGTGGGGAGAGAAGGATTCGAACCTCCGTAGGCGTTCGCCGGCAGATTTACAGTCTGCTGCCATTGACCGCTCGGCCATCTCCCCTCATTAATCAAAAAATCTTTATTGCGCAATTAAAGCACTTCAAATCTCTTTCGTGAGTCAAATTTGTTTCGTCCAACTGATTAGCCAGTAACACCAACTGAGCCGGCGAAGGGACTCGAACCCCCGACCTGCTGATTACAAATCAGCTGCTCTACCAGCTGAGCTACACCGGCAACTCAGAAGTCAATTTCAATACACAATTAATGAAAACGACTTTGCCTGGACGACACGCCTGCACGCCAAAAATACCACTTTTAAAGGAACTAATACTCAGGAACATATCAACAATCTGGATTCATGAATATTAAAGTCTATCAATATAGATAAATTATTAAGATTAAATCAATTATTTTTTAGAACAGAAAAATATAATTTTTACAAGATGATAAAAGGAGGACTTTGATATAAAAAGCAGGTCCCCTTCAATCTTCCGACAGATCAAATTTTGTTTTCTATAAAATATCTATAAAAAAAGAAATTATGATTTCAACGGTTTACATTTTTGTCCAGTTAAAGTGTCTTCAACAATCCATCCCAGGTCATTTATTTTATATCTCAATTTATCAGAAAGTACCCAATCATTTTCTTGACGTGCTTTTTGACGAACATTAACAAGGTCTAGCACTTCCTTTGGTACTTCAATATTTTCCTTGATAAGATCAAATATTGAATTAACCTTATCTAAAAAATACACACCAGATTCAGCTTCTTTCTCTTGAAGAGAATCGCTATCCAGTTTAATATTTGTTTTACGTACCCACTCAAAAAAAATGGCTAACGCAACAGGAGTATCTAAATCATTATCCAATGCACGTTCAAACTGCGAATATTCTTTCGGTAAACTGGCATTATTTTCAACAGTATTATTTATAGATAACAGCCTGTCATATAAGTCGGTGATTCGCTGGATAACCTGTTCCGCCTCGTGCTTTTTATCCATGGTAAAATTAAGCTTACTCCGATAATGTGTATTCAGTAAAATATAGCGCAAGATCTCCCCTGAAAACCCCTTTTCTATTAAATCTGAAATCCTGAAATAATTTCCTTGGGATTTACTCATCTTTCCTTTTTCAACTAGGAGATATTCACAATGCATCCAGATATTAACAAATGGTTCTTCGGTTGCACAGACTGATTGAGCTATTTCATTCTCATGATGAGGAAATAAATTATCCACACCCCCACAGTGGATATCAAAATGATTCCCTAAATATTCTGTTGACATCGCCGAACACTCGATATGCCAACCTGGTCGACCTTTTCCCCAGGGTGAATCCCAGAAAATATCACCTTCTTTCTCCTTCCAACTTTTCCATAAAACAAAATCCTGTGGTTTTTCTTTTGTGTATTCGTCCGCCAAAATCCTATTACTCCGTTTTTGCTGTGAAAAATCAAGATTGATTAATTGACCATAATCATGATAAGAATCAATTGCGAAATAAACTGACCCATCATCTGCAATGTACGCATTTTTATTTTTCACTAAATTTTCAATCATCCGGACCATCGCCGGTACATGATTGGTTGCTTTAGGATAATTATCAGCGGGAAGTATTTTCAGCACCTTTAAATCTTCAAAGAATCTGCCAGTATACTTTTTAGTTAATTCAGAGATTGGAATGTTTTCATCAAATGATCGCTTTATTGTTTTATCATCAACATCGGTGATATTCATTATATGATTAACTTCGAATCCTTTAAGCAATAAATACCTTTTAAGTAAATCTTCAAACATGAAAGCTCGAAAATTTCCAATGTGAGCTGTATCATAAACAGTTGGGCCACAGGTATAAAGCTTGACTTTACCAGGTTCTATGGGTTTAAATATTTCTTTTTTCCTCGTCAAGGAATTATAAAATTGTGTTGACATGCTTAACCTTCAATGGTTTTAAAAATTTACGATCTATATGACATGAAACTGCATGCTGAATCGCATCAATTTTCAGAACAAACTTATCTTTGCCCTTTACCTGGACAACAACACCCTCAGTTCCTTTCAGGGGGCCTGCAATAATTAAAACATGATCCCCCTCAACAAAATAATCAATCCCCTCCGGTTCATATCCTCCTTCAAGCAATTGACGGATCGCCATTATCTCTTCATCACGAATAACAGCTATTTTCCCGCCCAATTTAACAATATTATTTACACCGTATGTCTGTAAAACAAATAAACCGTATTTGAGATGGATCTTTACAAATACATAGCTTTTAAATAAAGGCATTTCCACCCATTTTTTTCGATCACTCCATTTTCTCTTTTGCCGTAATAATGGTAAATAGGCAGTGAATCCTTTTTTAATTAATTGTTCATAGGCAACTTTTTCATGCCTGGGTTTTGTATAAGCACCAATCCATCTTTCAGCATTTGCATCTTTAGATAAACTGTCGTCCCTTGTGTTTTTATCTAACATACACTTTTATTTGTTTTTAATCATTCTCTTCAATAATTATTTTGATCAATTCTTCAAAAGAACCACCTGCTGCTTTGAATGCCTTAGGAACTAAACTTGTCTTTGTCATTCCCGGAAGTGTATTCACCTCTAAAAACCACAATACCTCATCTGTATCCAGAAGAAAATCAACCCTCCCGTAATTTCCGCATCCAAGAATTTGAAATATTTTTTTTGCTGTTTGTTGTATTTCTTTCGTCAGTTTTGATGAAAGTTTTGCCGGGCATTCATATGCACTCATCCCTTCTGTATATTTACATTCATAATCGTACAATTCATGACTTGGTGTGATTTTAACAATGGGAAGAACCTTCTCTCCAACAATGCTTACTGTTAATTCATGTCCATGAATATATTGCTCTAAAATGACATCTATTCCATGGAGAAATGCACGTTCCGCAGCAGAAGAGAATTCGCTTTGGACTTGTACGATTGATAACCCAATAGTGCTACCCTGATCATTTGGTTTCACTACAATTGGAAAGGTATAATTATCATGGTTTAAAATCTCATCAATAGAATGAACTAATGTCCAATCCGGTGTTCTAAATCCACCATGGCGGACTACTATCTTGCTGACATGTTTATTCATACAAATTGCAGAAGATAACACCCCTGATCCAGTAAACGGAATTCCGAATGTTTGTAAACAAGCCTGAATCGTCCCATTTTCACCCTCTCCGCCATGCAGTGCAATAAATACCAAATCCGCTGATTGTAAATCTGTGATAACTTTCTGGATGTCTCCGTCATAAAGAACCAATATCGTCTGAAATCCGATGGCAGAACATGCTTTTTCGACTGCAGTTCCAGTTCTCAGGGATACTTCCCGTTCTGTAGAGGTTCCTCCCATTAAAATCGCGACTTTCATTGTATACATTCTCCTAAAAGAATAGAAGCACCTTTTTGTAAACTTGACACAATAAAAGTTGGCTGAAATTCATCTGGAATTGTGTTCTTAGTTTGGTTTCCCTGTCCAGTTAATACCAGCATCGTTTCCATTCCTAATTTGTTTCCACCTTCCATGTCAGCAATACTGTCACCAATCATCAACGATTTTTTCAAATTGACATTATGGTCTTGTGCGGCTTCTGTGAACAATCCTGGACCAGGTTTCCTTCTTTCGGTTGCCTGTTCTGGATGATCAGTACAAACATAAATCCCTAATAGCGGAATTTTATTTAATTGAAATTCATTTTGAATAAACTTATGAATTTCATCCAAATTATCTTGTTCAATTAATCCGCGATCTACACCTGATTGATTAGTCACAATACAAAAACGATTACCCCCATCCGCTAATTTCTTCAAGGATGAGATAGTGAAATCGTAAAAGTGGAATTCATCCAATATGCTGATATACCCGGGATCAGGATTTATTGTGCCATCCCTATCAAGAAATATTGTATCATAATCCTTCATTAAACCAAGTTTTTATCCTTGATATCTGAAATATGAACCGAACTTTTAATGAAATAATAAGCTCCCAGTATAACAAATGGTAGATATCCACTTGCATGAATAATCACAGCAAAAGCCTGTGCTTCTGGACGAGGAATAGCAAAAAGTGTTGTCCCTAAAAAAACCACCACAGCATGATATGTACCAATATATCCCGGTGCAGCAGGAACAGTTATGGAAAGGGTGGTGCCAATAAGCACTATCCCAACACCAATCCATCCAATATTAATATTTACTGCTTGAGTTATTAAATAAGCACAAGCATAATAAATAATCCACAAGTAAATAGTTTGAAGTGCAATCTGAAAGGAGTGGTTGGAGTTTTTTAAAGAAGTAATTCCATCGAACAAATTAATTAATGTACCAACTACTTTTTTAAATAATAACGACTCATGACCATTTTGAATTCTGTTAAAATAGATCAGTAATTTCCTTCCAAAAATCAGAATTGAAATGAATAATACTACAGTTATAATTACTGCAGTAAAAACTGATTCCATCATCCAAACTGGTATAAGAGGAATGAGTTTTGGATCGCCAATAGAAAACATGGCAAGCGTAAATATTCCAATTAATAGAATCAAACCAAGCATATCCAGGATACGCTCCAAAATGATTGTCCCAAACGTAACTGAAAAGGTAAGCGGACTGACTTTGCTTAGACTGTATCCACGGAGAACTTCCCCTATTCTAAATGGTAATACACTATTCCCAAAATAACCAACCATTAACGATTCAAAAAGAGGATTAATCCGGAAGTTTTCAAAAGGTTTGAGAATTAATTTCCAGCGGTATGCACGAATTAAAACAGAAAAAATCATGAGCCCCATTGCGAAAAATAAAAGACCAAAATTGACGGATGAAAGATGAGACCAGAACTCCTTAAAATTTATTTCCTGGAATGCATACCATAGCCCTGCAATGCTAATGAGTATACTGAAAGCATAGGTCGTAACTTTCCTCAATTGTAAAATCACAATTCTATCTTTAACGGGATTTCCACCATCCTACAAATTAATTCCTTAAATCTATGACTTCCCATCCGGATATATTGAACTCATCATAAATCTTATTCGGAGATAATTCATTGAAGGAGTTTATCGTCACATTAATTTGGTTATCTTCGTCAAAATATAAAACCAATCGTTCTGGTATAAAAGATTCAGTTTGAATCCAGATTGACCCCGGAATATTTATCTCATTAATAGTGAATTCTAACAATATTGAATCGAAATTGTTCTCGATTTTTTCAACTGTTATTTCCTCAAAGTTACCTCTCAATAAATCAATAATACTGAATTCATCTCGAAGTATCTGGTCTACCACTACTTGTTTCAATCCGGGATTAAATGAATAGATTATCTGTCCATCAACTTTTAAGACTTGTTGAGGTGATTGAAAAATAAATTGGTGATCGTTCACAATTTCGAAATTTGCCGTTTCAATCCACTCAGTTCCATATTGAGCCTGATGAATTTCCAAGCTCATGATCACTCCTTGAGAAGTATGCAATCGCGCAGAGATTGAATCCAAAACTGGATGACTTGCCTCCAAAAGAGAGAGGAAAACTGTTAAAGAAACGCAATTAATACATTTCATTGTCTACGGTTTGATAACTTCCAAGTAGGATTCATCTACAAGAACTTCCCTGGCCTTGCTGCCGGTAAATGGTCCTACAACACTTATTTTCTCCATTTCGTCAATCAGGCGTGCAGCACGAGAATAACCCACCTTCAATCGCCGCTGCAGTAACGAAATTGAACCTTGCTGATGAATAACAACCAATCGAATCGCTTCATCTAATAATTCATCTCTACTTCCATCATCGATTGTAAAATCAGTCGAGGATACTTGTCGAACGCTTGCAAGTTTTAATTCCTCAACAACTGGTTGTTCTCTTATATGACTCATAATTGCTTCAATTTCTTCCAAAGATACATATGCATTGTGGAGGCGAACCGGTTCGGGAGAACTAAATCCTTGGAATAACATGTCTCCCCTGCCGATTAATTTTTCAGCACCCTGAGTGTCCAATATCGTACGGGAATCAATTTTTGTTACTACCTGGAAAGCAATTCGCGATGGAAAATTTGCTTTGATAATACCTGTAATTACGTCAACCGAAGGTCGCTGCGTTGCAATCACAAGATGGATTCCAACTGCGCGAGCAAGTTGAGCAAGGCGGGCAATCGGAGTCTCAACATCTTTTGCGCTCATCATCATCAAATCGGCAAGCTCATCTATAACAAGAATGATGTAGGGCATAATTCGCTGATCTTCTTTCTTCATCTTCTTGTTATACTCATCGATGTTTCGAACAACAGCATCAGCCAATACTACATACCGATTGTCCATTTCATTTTCCAGTGCACGAAGAGCCAAGACCGCATTTTCCATTGTAGTCACAATTGGTTCATCAAAATCCTCTGTTTTCAGCAAATAGTATGGCGCTAAGGCTCTATACAGCGTCATTTCCACTTTTTTGGGATCAATTATCATAAATTTTACTTCATCCGGTGTTGCTTGATAAAGAATACTGCACACAATCGTATTCAAGCATACGGATTTACCCGATCCCGTCGTTCCGGCAATCAATAGATGAGGCATTTGCGCAAGGTCTAATGTTGCAATTTCACCTGATGTATTCTTCCCGATTGCTAATGTTAATTTGGATGTTGAATTTGCAAATTTTTCTGAGTTTATCACTGACTTGAAATAGACTATCGCAGGATGCCGGTTTGGTATTTCAATTCCAACAGATGATTTGCCGGGTATTGGAGCAATTACACGAACCCTACTCGCTTCCATAACACGTGCAAGATCATCCGATAACTGTACAAATTTATTTACTCGAACTCCTTCAGCCGGCTCCACTTCAAACAGTGTTATGACTGGTCCTGGATGTACATTGACTACTTTTCCTTCTACACCAAATGTTGCAAGAGACTGGGTTAAAAATTTTGCCCGATCTAACAATTCATCCCGGGACATTCCTTCGGAAATAGAAACTGGTGTTGTCAAAAGATCAGTTGACGGTAATTTATATTCTTGTTTAGGCACTTGACGATCCTGGACAGAATCAAGATTTATTTCTTTTTCCTTTACCATTTCCCCAACTTCAACGCTTTCACCAGATCCAATTTTATCTTCTGTTTTTCCTTGCTCTGACTTATCATCAAACCCGGTGATTCCCTTCAATCCTTCTGCATGATCAACTAATTCAGGTTCTTCATGTGTTTCATCTTCAGATGGTAATCCCGATCCTAAATCGGATGGTGGTTCTTCAGTATCTTCTTCTGTATCTGGTTTCGTTTCGCTTTCTCCAGACGAATCCTTATTCTGCTTCATTTCCTGCTCATTTATGGTAGAGAGAAGATTCTCTGTATGTTTCCGTTTACCATCTTCAGAAATTTTCAACTTTTTCTTTAATCTCTTATTTCCTTGCCAATCATTCACCTTCTTGGTAAAAGAATCAATTGGTTTGTAAAAACTCCAGGAAAAAAATCCGCGAACAAGTATAAGCCAGGCACCAACCAATACCAACATCACACCAATACTACCCAGAATATCCATTAAAAATTTCGCAATGGTTCCGCCAATCAATCCAGACAGGACAAAATTATTATTGGTACCTTCCCCTATGATAATAGAAATCAATCCTGCAGTGACTGAAAAGAGGAAGGCAGCCCCAAGTATATATCCGGTAACTCTGTTGAGTGATTTTAATTTCTTCCGACTGAAAAACCACCAACCCCATAAAATGCCTAAAAACGGAAAGACAAACGAAGCATAGCCAAAAGTAAATTTGATTAAAAAATATGCCAGAAACACCCCAACAATGCCCATAGGATTTTCGATGAGTATGTTAGGTGAAATCACGGGATCCTCGTTGGAATTATATCCAAAAAGACTCACCAGCACTAACAAAGATATGGCGATGATCAGAATACCAAGTATTTCAAAGCGTCGTTCTTTCATATTAATTTATTCGCAGGGGAGTTAAAGTATTTTAAAAATAAATCAATTTTTTAGCTAAATATTTTATTTAACATTGTTTTTCATGTTAGAAAATGTACAACATTCATGAAAAATTTCTTGTTGAAAAAAAACAAAATTAAATGTTGGCTGTACCACTTTTATAAAATGGAGGTTTTACTATAACAGCAGATTTTTTCTGACTACGAATTTCGACTTCTAATGTTGTCCCAACCCTTGTATGTGGATGGTTTATAAAAGCAAGCCCAATCCCTTTATTTAAAGAGGGTGATTGAGTTCCGCTGGTTACTTCCCCCACTTTTTTATTTCTAAGAAAAATCGGATATCCATTCCTTGGGATTGCCCGTTCTGTCATTTCAAAACATACTAATCGACGGGAAATTTGTTCCTTTTTCTGTATGAGTTCTTTTCTTCCAATAAAATTCCCCTTTTCCGGTTTTGTAATCCACCCTAATCCAACTTCAAATGGATTTGTTGATTCATCAATATCATACCCGTACAATAAATATTTCATTTCAAGACGTAACGTATCCCTGGCACCTAGCCCTACAGGAACAATTCCATACTCCTTTCCAACGTCCATTAGATTATCCCAAATTTTAGGAATCACATCCAGATTTCCGTAAATCTCAAAACCAAGTTCCCCTGTATAACCTGTACGCGCGATTAGAATGTTACTGTCTTCATATTTATCTTCAATAAAATGATAAAATGGAATTGTACTTAAGTCTGATGGTATAATTTTCTGTAAAATCCGCCTGGATTCCGGACCCTGCAAAGCAATCAAATTTATTTCATCGCTTACATTTTCCAACACAACACCATCCATAAGATTTTTTTCAAGCCAATCAAAATCCTTCTGGATATTGGCAGCGTTTACCACAATCATGAATCGATCACCGTAACAATAAATCAGCAGGTCATCAATTATTCCACCGTCTTCAAAACACATAGCAGAATACTGTGCTTGTCCCGGCTTTAAACGTATTACATCATTTATTGTTATAAATTGGAGAAATGATTCCGCATTTTTTCCTTTCACAATAAATTCACCCATATGACTCAAATCAAACATGCCCGCTGTGTTTCGTACAGCGTGATGTTCATTCACAATTCCGGTGTATTGGATTGGCATCATATAGCCGGCAAATTGGATCATTTTCCCTTGTAACTCAAGATGCCGACTATAAAGAGACGTATTTTTTATGGGCAATTCTGAATCCCGGTTTGAATAAAAGTCAGATGTTCAATTCTAAAATGTAACGAGAATTCTACCATTTGACTTCCATAGAACACGTTGGTTTCAATCAACTTAATTTGATTTTTTAAACTCTGTCATAAATTCTGTTACTTTTTCCGCTGCTTCAAGGGGTATGCCATTATAAAGTGAAATTCGGATACCTCCGACACTTCTATGACCTTTTAAACCAACAAATCCCGATTCTTTCCCTTTTGTAACCAGTTTCTGTTCCAGTTCCTCTGAAGGCAATCGCAAAGTAACATTCATCCAGCTTCTACTGTCCTCCCTTACAGTTCCGCGGAAAAAGTCTGGATACGTATCTATCAAATTGTAGACAATATCTTTTTTTGCCTTCGTTATTTTCTCCAATTCGTCCAACCCTCCAAGATTTTTTATCCACTTCAAAACTAAATTCAAGGTATAAACAGCAAAGACAGGCGGAGTATTAAAAAGGGATTTTTTATTTACGTGCGTACGATAGTCAAACATGGTTGGTAAATCGGAGTTACATTTTTCCAGGAAATCTTTTCGTAGTATAACAACTGTTACTCCAGAAGGTCCTAGGTTTTTTTGGGCTCCAGCATAGATTAAAGAAAATCTGGAAAAATCAAGGTTACGTGAACAAATATCCGAGGACATATCGCAGACGAGGGGAATATTTTTGGTGTCTGGGAACGAGTGCCACTGTGTTCCCTTGATTGTATTGTTAGATGTGATATGTACATATGCTGAATCTTTTGGAATATCCAAATCACTGGAATTGGGAATATTGGTATAGTCCAAGTCCCTTGAACTGCCAGCTAAATGAACGTTCCCAATTTTTTCAGCTTCCTTGATAGCTTTTGACGCCCATGTTCCTGTGTCTACGTATGCTGCAGTTCCTCCAACGGGCAAGAAGTTAAGCGGGATATGATCAAATTGAGTGGAAGCGCCTCCACCGACAAACAGTACATGAAAATCATCACCAATTCCCATAAACTCTTTAAAAAGTGCAGTAGCAGAATCATTAATTCTCTCATATTCAGGTGAGCGATGCGAAGTTTCAAGTATGGACATTCCAGTTGATTTGTAGTTCAATAATTCTTCCTGAATTTGATTCAGTACGGCAACAGGAATTGCAGAAGGACCCGGATTAAAATTAAAAATACGGTTTTGCATTGTAATATCTCCTTTTAAAAAGCGAGTTAATCAGTGGAAACAAAATCACGGATAATGGATTCAATAATATCTCCAATTCTTAACAGGTTTTCCTTCGTAGATGCGCCAAGGTGCGGCAACATGAGCATATTTGGAGCATCAATCAATGGTGTATTTTCCGGTGGGTCGGAATACCAAACATCGTTTCCGAACCCGGCTAGTTTTCCACTCTTCAACGCTTCGACAACATCTTCTTCAATAATTGTTTTGCCGCGCCCGGTATTAATGAGATAGGCTCCGTCCTTAAATTCTTTCAACATTTCGGCATTGATTAATCCTGTAGTTTCATCTGTAAGGGGAAGATGCAAAGAAACATAATCAGAATTATTCAGGACGCCTTTCAAATCTGGTTTCATTGTTGCAACTACGCTTGATTCAACAAATGGATCATAGGCAATAACATTCATTCCGAATGCAGTTGCTCTTTTAGCAAGTTCGCTCCCTATCATTCCAAGCCCAATAATTCCCAGTATCTTGTTATACAGTTCGGTACGTTTCAGTTCTTTTTTAGCCCACTGACCGGCATGCATGGTACTGTCGGCTTTGATCACATGATTTGGCAGGGTAATCATCAGTGTAAAAGCCAGTTCAGTCACAGCAATTGAAGAAGCCGCCGCGGTGTTATGAACAGTAATGCCATTCTCAGCTGCATAGTTCAGATCAATATTATCAAGTCCTACCCCGCCACGAATAACCAACTTAAGATTTGGCGCGGAATCAATATACTCCTTAGTAACTTTTGTTTTACTGCGTACAAGTACAACGGTTGCTTCCGGCAGTTTCCCCATATCATCTGTAACGTTTCCATATGAAGAAAGTATTTTCGGAAGGTCAGGTGCAAAAGCATCCGAAATTAGAATTAGCATAAGTAATTTTCCTTTTTAATCGGTTAACAAATTGACGATCATCCCACTCCGAAGTTTTGGTTCAAACCAGGTGGATTTTGGAGGCATTACTTTTCCAGCATCAGCTACATCCAAAAGTTGCTTAATGGAGGTCGAGAATAATGAAAACGCCAATTTATATTCTCCAGAATTTACTAATCTGGTCAATTCATGTGTCCCGCGAATTCCACCGACGTAATTAATTCGCTTATCCGTTTTTGGATCTGTAATGCCTAAAATTGGAACAATAAATTTATCACCAAGGATGGCTGCATCAACTGATCCTATTAGGTCATGCGGGTCAAAGCATTTTCTTTTGGATCTCAATAAATACCACTTTCCATCAATATACATCCCGAATGTGTGGAGTTCTTCAGGATTTACTTCCTCATCCATAGAACTGATCTCAAAGTTGTGAGCTGCTTTTTCCAATATTTCAGACAGTGTGAGTCCATTCATATCCCGAACTACCCGGTTGTATGGTAAAATAGTAAGTTCTGAATCTGGAAAAATTACATTGAGAAAATAATTGTAGCCTTCTTCACCGGTGTGATGCGGATTTCTTTCTTTTCTTCTCTTGCAAACTTCAGAAGCAGACTGGCTGCGGTGATGGCCATCGGCAATATAGAGTGGTAACGAAGCAAATTCTGAAATGATTCCCTCCTGCAGATCAGGATCGTCAATCACCCAAAATTCATGGCGTACATTATCATCTGCAACAAAATCTACTGAGGGATAATTTTCCGTAACATTGCTGAAAATTCTTTGAATTGACTCCTGGTAACGATACGTAGTAAACACAGGTCCTACCTGCGCATCAAGAAAATCGATATGGTCAGCACGATCAATCACTTTTTCAGGTTGTGTATGTTCATGTTTCTTAATGAGTCCATTGTCATAATCATCTACCGATACAAGTGAAACAAGACCGGTTTGACTACGATTATCCATCGTCAAACGATACACATAAAAACAGGGATTTTTATCCCTTACCATCAAACCGTCATCAATAAACTGCTGTAAATTATCTTTTCCTTTTTGATATACTTCCTCACTATACGGATTCATATCATCAGGAAATTCTAACTCCGCTTTATTTATTCTGAGAAAGGATTTTGGATTTTTTAAACCAATTTGCCTGGCTTCATCCGTACTCAGTATATCATATGGTGGTGATGCAATTTCTTTACAGTATTCGGGTTTGGGTCGGAGACCTTTAAATGGTTTTACAATTGCCATTAGTTATTTTTCACCTACATTTTTTTCAATGCTTTTTTCAATAATTCCTCAAGATTGCCCGTCAGGTCTCCACTTTTTTCCAATTTCATCATTGCCTTATGCGCCTGCGCACGACTGTATCCAAGAGATTGAAGCGCCTGAATTGCATCACCCATTTCATCCGGCACTTTTTCAGCATCAAATAACATGGAAATATCATCATCCTTTTCTGAAACAAATTTTTCTTTCAGTTCCACAATGATTCTCTTCGCAGTTTTTGCGCCAATTCCCGGAATCACAGTCAGGGATTTTACATCTCCCGTAATTATTCGTTTCTTAAACTCAGCGATGCTTGCACCAGAAAGAATACCCATGGCGGACCTGGGTCCTATGCCACTGATCCCAATGAGAAGTAGAAACATGGACCGCTGATCCTCGTGATCAAATCCATATAGTGCAAGAATGTCTTCGCGAACATGCAGGTAGACCAACAGCTCCGTATTTGACCCGGTGGATGGCAATCTTTCGTAGGTGCTGATTGTAATGTGCGCTTTCAATCGAATTCCGCCAACATCAACCACCGCAAAAGCTGGATTCTTCTGAATCAATAAACCGGAAATAGAATCAATCATTTATTACCAATTCGGTTGATTTAAATAACACAATCCAATTGCGAGTGCATCGGATGCATCAAGGGGTGTTGGAGGTTTCTCCAATTGTAATATTTTCTGAACCATAAATTGAACCTGTTCTTTTGTAGCTGCACCGTTCCCGGTAACAGATTGCTTCACCTTTCTTGGGGCAAATTCTGAACAGTGAATACCCGCATTAGCACCTGCCAACAATAAAGCGCCTCTTGCCTGACCCAATGCCATAGCGGACTTAACATTTTTTTGATAAAATGAATCTTCTATTGCCATCGCAGCCGGTGTATAGGTTTTGAGGAGTTTTTCCGCTTCATCATATAAGTGCTTTAATCTTTCCGGAAGTTTTTTTGTCTTTGGAGTTCGAATTGCACCATAACAAATTGCCCGTACAGTATTTCCTTTTTTCTCTAAAATTCCAAACCCTGATACGCCTAACCCAGGATCAAATCCAATAATCCGCACCTTATTTAACTCGACGGTAAATCTGCTTCATCGATATCAAAATTTGCAAAGATATTCTTTATATCTTCATTGTCTTCAAGCTTACCCATGAGATTCAAAATTCTATCCACATCTGTTCCCTCCACTTTCTGGAGGTTTTTTGGTACCATTTCCACTTCTGCTGACTTAATCTCATATCCTTTGCTTTCTAATTGATCTTTCACGTGCAAGAGTTCTGCTGGGTCAGTTGAAATTAAATACACATCCTCTTCAACTTCAAAATCGTCTGCACCGCACTCCAGGGCTGCTTCAAGAATTGTTTCCTCCTCCCCCGCTTCAATCCCAACCCGGATTTGTCCTTTTTTATCAAACATCCAGGATACACTGCCATTCTCCCCAAGATTTCCACCATGCTTGTCCATGAGATGACGAATATCTGCGACAGTTCGTTTTTTATTATCGGTCAGAACTTCCAGGAAAATAGCTACTCCTCCGGGACCGTATCCTTCATAGGTTCCTTCTTCATATCTTACACCTGGCAATTCTCCGGTACCTTTCATTATTGCTCTTTTAATGTTATCCTGAGGCATATTATTTGTTTTGGCTTTAGCAATTGCCTGCCGTAACTGTGGATTGGCATTCTCATCTCCACCTCCTATACGGGCTGCGACAGTTATTTCTTTAATAATTGACGTAAATATTTTCCCCCGCTTCTCATCAACAGCTCCTTTTTTCCGCTTAATCGTGGACCATTTACTATGACCAGACATATTTCTCCAGATAAATTAAATGAAAATTTACAGACGAACAACTGTGCACCCAAAACCGATTTACAGAGAAATGAAGATAAAAAAAGAGGGTTCCAAAAAAGGAACCCTCTTAACAAACTATAAAAAGTGGTATTTGGTTTATTTGAGGAACATTACCTTGTTCACCTGAGAGAATTCACTGGAATTCATCTGGTAGAAATACACTCCACTTGGAACAATCTTTCCTCTGTTGTCAGTTCCATTCCAAATAACCTGGTATGTGCTTGGGCTATGGTATCCAGACACCAATGTTTTGATTTCACGACCCATCATATTGTAAACAACAATTTCTACATTTCCAACATTAGAAATATCATAGCTAATCGTCGTTTCAGGATTGAATGGATTCGGATAACTCTGGTGCAGAGCAAATTTCTCAGGGGTTATCTTCGCGCTGCTCTTGTGTAAAGAATAACTGTCCGAGTTTACTACCTGAATTTCTCCATTTCCGTTTAAAGTAACTGTACCAAAAGCATTTTCAAGAATCCACTCACTGCCATCCTTTATAGAGTACTTTACACTGACCATATCGGTGTTGTTCATCAATTCAATGACACCGGAATTCTCAGCATAATTCCAGTCCCCAACAAAGCGGACATCAAAAGAGCCTGCCTGCGGTTTTGGTGGAAGACTGTAGCTGAGTTTTTCATTATCAGGGACCTGTCACCAAAA
>Ga0208879_1002666_pt1 | contig 15405 bp, 12 predicted proteins | sample Knorr_S15_td_Bot_FD_185605 | JGI IMG/M metagenome (GOLD analysis project Ga0208879, IMG submission 185605) | Marine microbial communities from Southern Atlantic Ocean transect - Knorr_S15_td_Bottom_ad_5009_LV_A (SPAdes) (version 2) | ecosystem: Environmental > Aquatic > Marine > Oceanic | place... | reverse complement strand
CATATTTTTCGGCTATTCTATCAAGTGCCAATGTTGAAGACAGGTTTGTTACTAAGGGTTTACTGGAATTTGTGGTATTAAAAAAGCCATCTGCACAAATTGCAAGTGTATATTCTTCGCCGAGCGGCAGACCATTTTCATCAATTACTGCCAGGCGGTCACCATCGGGGTCAGTTGCAAAGCCGGCATCCGCTTTATGGGAAACAACTGCTTCACCCAATCTTTTAAGATTATGAGATAAAGGTTCTGGTCCACGAGGGAACTCACCATTAGGCTCGCAATAGAGTCGATGAACTTTGCATCCCAATGCTTCCACCATTGCAGGAAGCGCTAATGAGCCAGCGCCATTCACAGCATCCACCACAACTGAAAAAGAACGACTCTTAATTGCCACCACATCAATAATAGATAGATTTAAAGTATGCTCAATATGTGGTTGGTAACCGTTCTCAATTTTTGTAATAGTACCTAGTTTTTTTATGGAGGGTGTCAAGGTGTCTGCCAAATCAAATAGTTGAGCATTTTTTTTACCATTTAGGAAACATCCATTTGCATCAATAAATTTCAAGCCATTCCATTCAGTTGGATTATGACTTGCCGTAATGACAACACCTCCAGCCATTCCATTCTTTTCTACCAAAAACTGAGCAGTGGGTGTAGGTATAATCCCATGATGAACCGCATTTCTTCCACATTGGCTGAGGGCGATACATCCAGAATTGATCAACAAATCACCATGGGTTCGGCTATCACGGGCGAGGAGAATATCACCTACCCCCTGGAGTTCTGAAAATGCCTGAATATGTCTGGTTACAGTAGATTCGGTTAGTGTATCACCTACAATTCCCCGAATACCGGAAATTCCTCTTATTAATTCCATGGGCTAAATTAAAACAGAATGCAGGTGGATAAAAATGGAACAAAAAAAATCCAGAATTTATCTGGATTTTCTTTTGTATTAAGTTTTTGCCTGAGAGAAGAGTGTAGGACGATATGGAACTCGTCTTCGTTTACTTCTCTTAGCAATCTTTCGTGCTTCGCTGGGTTTGATGTAATAAGAGCGGGCTCTTACCTCTCTTAGAATTCCAGCTTTTTCCCATTTCTTTTTAAAGCGTCTTAAAGCTTTTTCAAATGGTTCGTCTTCTCGAATTTTAATGCTTACCAAAGTAGTATTTTACCCCCTCTCAATTTATCCTAAATATTGTCGTAATTTTCTGCTTCTTGAACGATGCCGCAGACGGCGAATAGCCTTCTCTTTAATCTGTCGAACACGTTCACGGGTCAAACCAAATTCTTCCCCAATTTCATTCAGGGTAAGTGCATAGGAATGACTAATACCAAAATACATTCTTATTACTTCCCGCTCCCTGTCCTTTAGGGTGTCCAATGCTGCAGCAACCTCTTCCTGAAGGGAGTCCATTTGAAGTTCCTGATCAGGTTCCTGTGTAGAACTATCCGGGATTACATCTAACAGACAATTTTTATCTTCATCAGAAAATGGTGTGTCCAGAGAATGGTGCCGGCGGGAAATTCGTTGTGCATCATTTACTTCATTGGGTTTCATTTCTAACTGTCTGGCAAGCTCATCTGCCCGAGGTGCGCGCTCAAACTCCTGTTCCAGGCGCTCAGCTGCTTTATTAATTTTCGAAATGGTGCCAACCCGATTAAGTGGTAAACGAACAATTCTGGAATGCTCAGCTAATGCTTGTAAAATAGACTGACGAATCCACCAAACCGCATAGGAAATAAATTTAAATCCACGGGTTTCATCAAATCGTTCAGCAGCTTTAATCAACCCCAGATTTCCTTCATTGATGAGGTCTGTTAGTGGGAGCCCCTGACCCTGATAATCCTTGGCCACACTAACTACAAACCGTAAATTGGCTTCTGTAAGTTCTTTTAAAGCCAGGCGATTACCCTGTTTAACTAAAATTGCCAGTTCAACTTCTTTTTTAGGAAGCAGCGGTTCAAAGCGACTAATTTCCTGCAGGTATTTACTGAGCGACCGATTGGCATCACTTCCCAGTTTTTTAATTTTCTTTTCAAGTTTTGCAATTTTTTTCTTTCTCTGAGCACGTTTTTTCTCTTGCTCAGCCATAAGCAGTTCTTCTTCTTCAGTAAGAACATCCTGGGTATCTTCAGCCTCTAATTCTCCCTCATCCATTTTTGTAGGAATTTGGCTTTTTATTTTTTTCTCTCTTTCAGCAGCCGTAGGCCTCTTTTTTGTATCAGGCTTAAATTTTACTTTTACCTTTGGAGTGGCTTTCTTCTTTGTGGTAGCTTGAACCTTAACAGCAGGTTTTTTCTTTACCACATCTTTTTTAACAACAACTTTTTTAGTAGATTTTTTTGCAGGCGCTTTCTTTGTTGCCGGAGACCTTGGAGCAGCTTTTGCCTTTGGAGCGGCTTTCTTTTTTGCTGGTGTTTTAACCTTTGCAGGTGCTTTTTTTGATGCAGCGTTCACTTTTTTTGTTTTGTCGATCTTTTTTGCCATCGAACTCCTCTAAAATTAAATAGAAAATTAGCCTATTATATTAATATGGCACATAATCCTTATCCAACAAAAATCACATTATAAATTTGAATAAATTCATGAGGACTTATTTCTTCCGGCCTGCTATCTGCCCATTTTTCAATTTTCCCTAATTTATAAGCCTCTGGCAAATTATTTTTCAGCTTCTTCCTCCTTTGAGAAAAGGCCTGTTTAACCAGTTTTGAAAAGGCTGAAAAGTCAGGTAAGTCATTATTCTTTGGGAAAAAAGTTAAAACAGCTGAATCAACCTCAGGTTTTGGCCGGAATACATTTTTTGAAACCATAAACTCAATATTGACATCACAATACACTTGGCACATAACAGAAATGCGTCCATAGGATTTATTCCCATGTTTGGAGACAATCCGCTGTGCTAACTCTTTTTGAAACATGAGCAACATCCGCTCCCAGTTGTGCCAGGCCAACAATTTGAATAAAATGGGACTGCTGATGTAATAGGGTAAATTCCCAATTATTTTAAAACCTTTAGGCAAATGGGATAAATCCCAATCTAAAAAATCTGCCCGGTGAATTACCACGTTTGAATAATTATATTTCTCTAGTTGCGCTACAAGAAGAGGGTCAATTTCTACCACATGAATATGATCAGATTGTTTATTTAATTCACTTGTAAGTGCACCATCACCCGGTCCGATTTCTAAAATAGTATCCGATGCACAAGGCTGCAGGCAATTAATTATTTTGGTTATTGTATTTGGGTCTCGCAGAAAATTCTGGCCCCATTTTTTCCGGAAGGGATGAGACATTTTAATTTTGGGAAAAATCTAACTTTAAGATCATTAATTTCTTAGATTCAAGGTCAAGGTCGGATAATTGGAATATTGGAATATTGTTTGAAAATTATCCAGCCCTCCATTAATCCAATATTCCGGTTTCATTTCTTTGTATTCCGCTGGTTTATGATAAAATTATCTAGTCTATTACAATTAGCTAGTGGAGGTTAGTTTTGTAAATAAATTATGCGCCGTTTCGGTGGTGGACTCTGCCACCTCTTCCAAAGAAATTTCCTTTAGCTCAGCAACTTTTTCAGCTACATGCAGAACATTTTTCGGCTGATTTTGTTTTCCACGAAATGGTTTGGGAGAGAGGTAGGGTGAATCAGTTTCTACCATCATTCTTTCAAGGGGAATTTCTTTCACCACATCTTCTAATTCTTTGATAAAGGTGATCATGCCCGTAAATGAAATATGAAATCCCGTTTCCAAAATATTTTGAGCAAAATCCACATTGCTGGCGAAACAGTGAATAACCCCCTGGTTTAATCCGGAGTTTTGAATTCCCTCAAGTATATCATCATCTGATTCCCGGCAGTGTACTACTGCAGGAAAATCCAATGATGTTGCCATTTCCAGCTGTTCATGATACACTCGCCTTTGGATTTTCCTGTCACTGAAATCATAGTGGTAATCCAGGCCAATTTCTCCTACTGCCACCATTTTTGGATGCTGTATAAATGCTTCCAGTTCATACAAATACCGCTTGGGCGCCTTACCAGCTTCATGCGGGTGAATTCCACAGGTAGCAAAAACAGAGGGATACTTTTCTGCTAATTTCAGACATTCTTCAGAAGATGGTAGGTCCACACCAATGGATATAATTTTTTCCACTCCATTATCTTCTGCAACTTGGATTATCTCATCAATTCTGTCTGAATAATCCTTATAACTGATATGAGCGTGGGTGTCAATTAGCATATTATTAATAAACCGTTGAAACGGTTTCCATTAAATATCTTTTGGTAGTCCACGATTTAAATCGTGGGTTGCTTGATAAATTGAGCATTTCTTAACGATTCTATCTGCCCGACACCAATAATAATTTTAGGCAGGCGGGATAGTTTTCATGGAAAATGTCAGGGTCATTCAACTGTTATCCGGGGGAAGGGAGATTTTCCTTCACCTAACTCTGATCCCGGTTTCAGCAAACCAATATTGGTTTCATTTAATGGGATTAATCCGGCACCCAAAATATTTAAAATGGCAGTGGTTTTCTCAGGCATGACCGGATTTAATAGTTGAGAACCTATTCGAAGTACATCAGTAGCTAAAGCCAGGGTTGTTGCGGCAGAACCCCCTTGAGAGGAATCCTCTTTTATAGATTTCCATGGCGCCTTGGCTTCCAGGTAACGATTAATTTTACGAAAAAGAGAGAGAGTGGTTTCAAGCGCATCGTGTATTTTCAGTTCTTGAATGAGCTTGTTTACGGATTGGGGAGCGGTTTTGGCCTCCGCAACCAGTGCTAAGTCTATTTCATCGTAATCTCCACTTTCGGGTATTTTACCATCAAAATGCTTCTGAATAAGCATGGTCACCCGGTTTACAAGGTTGCCGTAATCGTTTGCTAAATCTGCATTATATCTTTTGATAAAACTTTCCATGGTGAAATTGGCATCCATGCCCAACACCATATCCCGCATAAGAAAAAATCGTACCGAATCCACTCCATAGTCATCAATGAGCTCTAAGGGGTTCACCACATTACCCAATGATTTACTCATTTTCGATTTTTCACTCATCCACCAGCCATGTGCCAGAATGGACTTTGGAAGGGGAAGGCCTGCCGCCATGAGCATAGTAGGCCAATATACGGCATGGGTGGTAAGAATATCTTTTCCTATTAAATGATAATTAACAGGCCACCATTTATTAAAAATAGTCTCATCTGACCCCCATCCAATGGCAGTTACATAATTTAATAGTGCGTCAAACCAGACATAGGTGACGTAATCATGGTCGAATGGAATTTCAATGCCCCAGCTCAGCCTGGATTTTGGCCGGGAAATACATAAATCGTTTAATGGTTTTCGGAGAAAACCCAATATTTCATTTTTGCGGGTTTCTGGTTTAATAAAATCCGGATGATTTTCAATATGCTTAATGAGTGCATCCTGATATTTTGACATTCTAAAGAAATAATTTTTCTCCTTTAGTTTTTTAACTTGCCGAAAATTGCCTTCCTCCACCTCTTTTTCAGTTACAAAACGTTCCTCTGATACGGAGTAGAGTCCTTCATATTCGTCTGCATATATTTCACCTTTTTCATAGAGGGCGGTGAGTAGTTCTTTTACGCGATCTGTATGCCGGGATTCGGTAGTACGGATAAAGTCATCGTAATTAATATGCAGTTTCTCCCAAAGTTCTTGGAACCGTACCACAAATTCGTCAACATGATTTTTAGGGTCAACATTACGGCTTGCAGCGGCTTCCTGCACCTTTTGCCCATGTTCATCTGTGCCCGTTAGAAAGTGTACCTCATCTCCCATAATGCGGTGATATCGTGCCAGCACATCTGCTAGAATTGTGGTATAGGCATGACCAATATGAGGCTTGTCATTTACATAGTAAAGAGGAGTGGTTATATAGAATTTTGACATATTTCCTTATGGATTAAGTAGACAATTTAGAATGAAAGGAATACCTGAATGTATGTAAAACTTTCTCGTAGGAATTCATCTCCCAGTCCTTTCTCTTTGGAAGAAGGGGTGCAGAAGATGGGGTGAATTTTCTGTGTCCACCATCACATGTTAGCCTTCTCCTTAATAAATCCGTTTAATTTTAACCTAAATAATCGTATATTTAAGGTTCAGAGGAGATTTAATTTTATTATGATTAAAAAAATATCACCATTATTTATTGTGCTAACAATTTTATCGGCACAGATTGAATTTAATGAAGGGCCCTATGGTTCCGAATATTTTGATACTGCCGGTCCTTTCACTTTAGTAGATCTGAATATGGAGTTTGGTGATGTCACTGGAGATGGTATTGTCAATATCTTAGATATAATTTCCACCGTGAATTACATTTTGGGGAATGGTGAATTCACAGCAGAGCAAATTATTCAGGCAGATATGAATTTCGATGGAACCATAAATATCCTTGATCTCATAGGTTTGGCAAATTTAATCCTCAGCCCTGAGCCTGGTTCATGGGATTTTGCAACCCAGTGGAATGGAGAGGAAAGTTATATATTCTTCACCCTTGGTCCTACCGGCAGTACAACCCTCTGGAATGCCAGTTATTATGATGACCTATTGGAAGATTCACCTGATAATGTACATTATTTTTTTCTTTCAAATCGTAGTACTTATTTTCAAGATGTGCGGGATGTACGTGGAGAATTTGATTTAATTCTGGGAGGGATGTCCGATGAAGAACAGGCACATTGGAAAAGACATCTTCATTTTATACCCGACAAATGCGACAGCCATGATGATCAGTTTGTAGATGCTGTATGCGGTATCCGCTCTATCAGCATTGACCGGTTTCAGCGCTGGAGAGAAGTGGGTTATCTTGGCAATCCGGCAAACTTTTCTGGCACCTATATCAATTACCTAGCTCATGAAGCCTTGTATTTCAATTATGAGTTTGGTGCGCTCTATGAGCCGGATGAAGAGTATGATGAGATTACCGTTTTTGAGAGAGAACATTATACAGGCGGGTGGGCAGCTTCCATTTTTAAATCAGTTGAATTGCCGTCTAATGATGATCTTACCGGATATAGCGGGTTGAGTGTTGAATTGCTGCGTGGTTGCCCAGATGCCAATATGAATTACAGTGATGCCGGCTGTGATGATTATGACCGTATCGCCCATTTGTATTCTTGTGAAGACGACAGCTCGGGCTGCCTAGAAATTGCCAGATGGATTACACCATTTGATCGTCAGCCACATCACTTGACTGATATCAGCCCATTTATTTCGGCTCTCAGACCCGGTGGCACACGAGTGATCAAGTTTCAGGAGTCGGGATGGCCTAACAGTCTTCTCACATTAAGATTTAGACTATATAATGATTCAGAAGGTCAAACTTCTTCGCCGCAGGAATACATCCCAGCTTGGAATGGAACAGTACTGTTTAATCCTGACTATGATGAGAATCGTCCGCCTGTTATTTTTGCAGTGCCTGAAAATGCTGTAAAAGTAGAGTTTGTATCTTACATAACGGGTCATGGCTGGGGAAGTGCCGGTTGTTATAATTGTGCTGAGTTTTGTAATTCCCGCCATAATTTTATGGTGAATGGAGGTACAGGAGAATTTTCAAAATCTCATCCGGAAGCAGGGAATAATGATTACTGCATGGAACTAGAAACGATTCCTCAAGGTGTAGTGCCTAATCAATATGGCACGTGGGGATACGGACGTGCAGGATGGTGTCCGGGGATGGATGTTGCTCCCTATATTGTTGACATTACAGATTTTGTCAGTATTGGTGAAGAAAATGTCATCGATTATGATGCCTGCCGTGTAGTGGGAAACAACTGTGTTACTCCACCTACCTGTCAAGGCGATGGATACTGTCCAGAAATTGCCATGTCTTCCTATGTAATATTTTCCTATTAAGAAGAAAATTTATTAATCCAAATAACTTGTTCTGTTCCCTTAAAAGGTAGATAAATTTCATACCTTGCAAACAATACCAAATATCATATTTCACCTTTTCCTGATTCTTTTTATAGCCTGTAGTGAAAAGCCTGAAATCCATATTTCAAAAACGGTACAATTTGAGGGGAAAATCTATTTACTGAATTCTGATGACCCCTTTACAGGAATTTTATTTAACGAATATTCCAATGGACAGCGTGAATATGAAGGTTATTATAAAAAGGGAGTACCAAACGGAAAATTGACTTATTATTTTGACAATGGTTCAAAAATGCGCGAAGGTGTTTTAAAAAATGGTTCTCCTGCAGGTCGGTGGATATATTATAATTCTGATGGCAGTATTAAAGAAATTATAGATCACTAAATTAAATGTCAGAAAAAGCAGAATCATCATTTATTAAATGGATATCCATGATAATCTGTACCGCATTAATGGTATTATATTTATGGTTAGTCTTATATGTTTTTTAATGGGCAATAATAATGTTTGACTGGCTCACTTTGGAATGGCTTATGACAAATCTGGAATGGGTGGTTTTAGGCATGTTCGTAAGTTTGGGAATCCTACTTTTTTTCCCGGTATTGCTCACACTTGAATTTCGAAAATTAAGCAAAAAGGAAAACAATTAAATGGAATCGCTGTATATACTCATAGGTATTTGCTGTGGTATTTTCGTTCTGTTTTCGCTGAGTGAAGTGGTGACACTGAAAAAGGAAGTTAAAAAATTAAATGGAATTGTCACCCATCTACTTAAAGCAGATAAATCTAACAATAGTCAATCAGATTAGATTCAATTTAATTCTCATAAATAACTCATTTTTTCATATTTTATAATACCTGTAAATTAAAGACTAAATTTCTTGGGAAATTATTACCTTTACCAATAATTAATGGCTGAATCTATACCACAATCGCAGGAGAAAAACTCTAAGGTATATACTTTATACTATGCTTTTTTTCTCATCCCCCTAATAATCACAATCTTTGGGGTGATGTTTTTTTTCATGTTTAAGGTATTAACCTATGAAACCAATTCACCTGCAGATTATCTCACCGATGTACAGATTGGATCAGCCACCAAACGTTGGCAGGCGGCCTATGAGCTTTCAAAATTACTGTCTAATCCTGAAATGGTGCCTACTGATGCAGTCTTCAAAAACAAAATGGTCTCCATTTACCAACATGCTATTCACGATGATCCCATGGTGCGCACCTATATGGCGTTGGCTATGGGACGAACCGGGCAGCAGGATTATGGGGCTATATTAATTGAGGGCCTGAATGATGAGGATAAGGGAAGCCGATTGGCAGCAATTAAAGCCCTGGGGCTTTTGGCATATACTCCAGCGGTAAAGGGGATTCAGGAATTCGCCGCTGAAAAGTATTCAAATGCGGAAAGGCTGGCAGCCACAATATCCCTGGGAAGCATGGGTGATAAATCCATCATACCGATTTTACAAAAATTACTTGATGATGAAGAACCCAATATCCGCTGGGATGCAGCAATAGCGCTGGCAAAACTGGAAGATCCATCCGGCGTTGAGGTAATTGTTAATCTGCTGGACCGATCCTACTTTGATCATTTTACCGAGGTAGATGAGGAGGAAGAGGCCCAGGCAATCCTGGTTGCCATACAAGTTTCATCCCAATTTCCTTCAAAACTATTTGTTACTAATCTTTTAAAACTGGCCGCATTTGATAAAAATATGCAGATAAGAGATCTTGCCATTAAAACATTGGACAAAACTTATAACAGGAAAATATAATTGGCAGAAGAAAAATTTATTCCACAGGCGGTAATTAAATCCGGTTCTGAAATGCAAATGGGCAGAAAAGGATTTTTAAGCTGGCTCTCGCTGGGTTGGCTGGCATTTGCCGGAGCAACAGGCGGTTTTTTCACGGTTATGATTCGATTCATGTTTCCCAATGTACTATTTGAACCGCCTCAATCCTTCAAAATTGGTTTTCCCGATGATTTTACAGTGGGCAAGGTAAATACCAATTTTAAAAATAAACATGCTGTGTGGATTATAAGAGATGAAGAAGGAATTTATGCCCTATCTACTGTATGCACACATTTGGGCTGTACTCCCAATTGGCTGGAAGTAGAACAGAAATATAAATGCCCCTGCCATGGCAGCGGCTTTCGGAAAACCGGCATCAATTTTGAAGGCCCTGCTCCCCGCCCCTTGGAACGTCACGCAATTTTTCTTGCGGATGATGGACAGATAATAGTGGATAAAACCAAACGCTACAAGTGGGAAAAGGGTGAATGGGAAATAGCGGATTCATTTTTAAAGATATAAGAATGATAGAAAAAATGGAAATAATGGAATATTGAATAAATGGAATAATGGAATATTGGTTGTTTAGAGGAAATGAACACAATTCCAGTTTTCCAGAATTCCAATAAAATTACATGAAATATTGATTACTAAGACTTTGTTTCCAATGGGTAAAAAAATAAAATAAAATACAAGAAGAGAATGGCTAAAAAAGATAAAAAACCATCAATGTTAGAGCAACTGGGTGAATCCCAGGTTTGGAAATCAATTATACGGTCGGGTGTGCCTCGCAACAGACGACAGAGAATGTATGCAGTATTGGGAAATGTATTTCTCCATCTGCATCCGGCACGATTACCCAGACATGCCGTTAAAATTGGCTATACCTGGTGTATGGGGGGGTTGACGTTCTTCTTATTCGTGGTATTGACAATTACGGGTATTCTGCTCATGTTCTATTATCGACCTACAGTTGAGTATGCTTATACTGATATGATTGATTTAACCGAGCAGGTTCCTTTGGGAATTATGCGGGAACTGCATCGCTGGGGCGCTCACGCCATGGTTCTCACGGTCTGGCTGCATATGTTGCGGGTTTTCATGACCGGAGCCTATAAGCCACCTCGAGAATTCAATTGGGGTGTGGGGGTACTGCTTATGTTCCTGACTTTGTTCTTAAGCTTTACTGGTTATCTGCTACCCTGGGACCAGTTGGCGATCTGGGCTGTGACCGTTGGAACCAATATGGCACGAGCTACACCATTTATGGGGCATGAAGGACCCGGAGCAGCTCTTTTGGCAATTGGGGATATTAACCTGGTGCATATGGGGTCTGATGTCCGGTTTGCGCTTTTAGGCGGCAGGTTTGTTGGGGAAGCCACCCTGCTTCGGTTTTATGTGCTGCACTGTATTGCGGTACCTTTTATAGCCATGATTTTCATGGCAGTTCATTTCTGGCGTATCCGCAAAGACGGCGGAATTTCAGGACCTTTATAAGGATAAAGGAACAAGCATGGATTTCATAAAAAGTTTTATTGATTTTCTGTCAGCGCCCACCATTTCCTTTACCCTTCTGACCGTTACCTTCCCTTTTATATTTCCACCTACAGACTGGTTTGAAGCAAAAAACAGGCAGTGGGGGATCTATAAACTCTGGTCTAATAAAGGCGGGCTCTGTATTTTTTCTGTTATCACCCTCTTTTTCATTGTAGGATATTTTGATCCCTATTTTAATCTTACCATGACTAAACCGGACAATATTCCCATTATTATCCTAATATATTCCATGTTTTTAGCCGTATGGTATGGTATGAAAAAAGCGTTTTTAAATGATGAGAGATTGGATAGGGGAGAGAAACCGGAGGAATGGAATGATCCCGATGATAAGGTTCTGGTGTGGCCGGACCTGGTTTATATTGAACTCATTGCTTTAATTATAATGATGGTAGGCTTAATTGTATGGTCCATTTTAATTGGTGCACCACTGGAAGAGCCGGCAAATCCAGCAGCTACGCCAAATCCATCCAAAGCCCCCTGGTATTTTCTGGGCCTGCAGGAAATGCTGGTTTATTTTGATCCCTGGATTGCCGGAGTGATTTTTCCCACTCTTATCATTGTCGGCATGATGGCTATCCCATATATGGATATTAATAAAAAGGGGGACGGATATTATTCCTTTAAAGAAAGACGGGTGAGTATTTTTATTTTCATGTATGGATGGCTTGTATTGTGGGTCTTTCTCATTATTATAGGTACGTTTTTTCGCGGCCCAAACTGGAACTTTTTTGGACCATTTGAATGGTGGGACCCGCATAAACTGGTACCATTGACAAATGTGAATTTGTCCGAATATGTGTGGCTGAAACTATTGAACAAAGGACTCCCGACAAATATTATGGTCCGGGAAGCATTAGGTTTTCTGGTGGTTATCGGATATATGATTATAATGCCTCTACTGCTGGCAAAAACAAAGCTCAAGCACCTGTTTGAACATTATGGACCGGTTCGTTATGCCTGTCTCATGTTTTTTGGGCTCTCCATGTTTGCACTACCCATTAAGATGTATCTCCGGTGGATGTTTAACCTGAAATATATTATTGCAATCCCTGAATGGTTCTTCAATATTTAATTTGAAAGAGATAATAGCTTGAACGAAGAAAGATATTGGAATATAAACCTCCTAAATAAATGGTTCGCCATTTCCAGTATAATTTTCATGGTATCCATGATTTGGATGTTCATTGATGATAACGATGATGATTTTAAGACCTATCAGCGTGCATTCAGAAAAATGGAAATAAAAAATTCTGAAAAAAAATTACTGCAGGAATTAGAAGCTGTAAAAGATGAGAGAGGTGGATATGAAGAAAAGCTATCTGATGCTCAGAAATCATTTGATGGAAAACAGGAAGATTTAACGGAAGCGATTAGTTCTCTTGATCAGATTACTGCCAAATTTAACAAAGCTAATATGAATTTTTTGGGGCAGAAATCTGTTGTTGATGCAGAAAAATATAAATATGAAACAGTGAAGCTGCATGGGCATGGGGATGAAGTTCATGAAGTTGAGGAGTTCTATTTTGGCCTCTTGGAAGAATTGCATGTCCTGCAATTGAAAACGGAAGAAAAAGAAGCTGCTATGCTGGCTGCGGAAGAAACAATTAATGCAATTGGCAGAGAGAAAAAGCAAGCTGAGGATGAATTAAACCAGGTATTAAAAGAAGTCAATCTGGTGGATCGAAAATTAACAAATTTAGACCGCAAACGGATGTCCATTGCCAATAAAATAGGGGATATCGTCCGTGATCTCCCCATATTGGACTTTATGGCTCCTTATTATAAAATAGAGCAAGTAGTACTCCCTAATATTAAATACAATGTGAATTTTGCGTCTGTACCCGAAGTTGACCGCTGTACCAGTTGTCACCTGGGCATTTCTAATCCAGACTATATTAATGCGGAACAACCCTTCACCTCCCACCCCAATCTTGATTTATATTTGACATCTTCTTCTCCCCACCCCTATGAAGAATTTGGCTGTACCGGCTGTCATAATGGAAGAGGCAGAGGGACTAACTTTATTTCAGTTACTCACACTCCTGATAATCCTGAGGATAAAGCTGCATGGGAAGAGGAATATGATTGGCATACAATGCATCATTGGTTAAAACCCATGCTGCCTGCAAAATATTCTGAAGCCAGCTGCTTTAAATGTCATAATAATGAAGTCCAAATTAAAGGCGCCGATAAGCTGACTCTGGGACTCACACTCATAGAAAAAAATGGCTGTAATGGCTGCCATACCATTCAAACCTATCCATCCAGGCGGAAAGCAGGACCGGACCTCAGCCGTATCAATGAGAAGGTCAATAAGAAATGGGCGGGGAAATGGATTAAAGATCCCCGGAGTTTTCGGCATAATACGCGCATGCCCTCCTTTTTTAATCAGGAAAATAATTCTGATCCTGAATCTATTCAGCGTAATGATACTGAAATTGCAGCAATTGTAGAATACCTGTTTCAGGAAGGTGAAAAAAAGAATAGCGGTAATGATCGTAAATACCTGGGCAATTCTGAGAAGGGTGAAAGGCTTTTTGATGTTGTGGGCTGCAAAGGCTGCCATATTATTGAACCGAACCCGGAAAACCTGCCGGTTGAAACAACTCTAAAAGATCTATTAAAACAACAGGGACCCAACCTGATTGGATTAGGTTCTAAAACAACTGCTGACTGGGTGTTTAACTGGCTGAAAAATCCTACCGAGTACTGGCATGAAACCCGCATGCCTAATCTGCGCTTAAGTGATACAGAAGCTAAAGATTTGACGGCTTACCTTCTCAGTTTTGGTAATACTGAATTTGAAGATAAAGATGAAGTTCTTATTAATCCCAAGGCACTGGATGAAATTACATTGGGTTGGCTAGGAAAAATGTACCCGGAAAAAGAATCGGAATCCCGCCTCGAAAAAATGGAATATGATGAAAAAGTTGGCTATGTAGCTGATAAGAGTATTCGTTATTACGGTTGTTATGGCTGCCATAATATTCCCGGCTATGAAAATGCCAAACCCATCGGAACCGAGTTAACTGTAGAAGGATCTAAACCAATTGATAAATTAGATTTTGGTTTTCAGCATGATTTAGATGAGAATAATTATACCTGGTTTGAAGCAAAGCTGAAAAATCCACGTATTTTTGATGTGGGTAAAGTTGTGGCGAATGAAGATAAACTCCGCATGCCCAATTTTAATTTAAAACCGGGAGAAATCGAAGCGATTGTAACTGCAATTCTTGGTTTCACCGATGACAAGGTAGGTGAAATTATGCTGGCTTCCCGCTCAGTCCTTGACCCGCAAATATTTGAAGGCAGAAAACTCATTCGGGATAATAATTGCCAGGGCTGTCATATTATAGATGGGATCGGAGGACAGATAGCCGAAAACTACAGCGCGCCGGAGTATGCCCCGCCCAATCTGAAAACGGAAGGCGCAAAAGTGCGGCCGGAATGGCTGTTCACTTTCTTTCATGATCCATCCATTATTCGTCCGAATCTACAGGTACGGATGCCTTCCTTTGATATGACCGATGAAGAATGGAATGCCATCATTCGCGCTTTCCAACATAGTGATAATGACCTGCTGGCATTTGAATCTGATCATCAGGTAGATCAATCTACCACCCAATATAAAGCCGGAGAAAAACTGCATGAATTAGGCGCCTGTAATAATTGCCATTTTTATGGAACCGAATTCCCCATACAGGGAGCGCAAACCTGGGCGCCGAATATGGCCCTCACAAAGGAAAGACTCCAACCAGCCTGGGTTATGGATTGGCTTAAAGATCCCCAGGTGATAATGCCCGGTACCAAGATGCCGGCGCCATTCCTCCCGGATAAAGAATTACTGCAGCTTCCCGGCGCTGCTTCTGATTGGGGCAAACATGTGGTAAAAGTTGGAGGGGATAGGGAAGCCATGTTGGAAGGTCTCCGAGATTATATATATACCATAAAAGGAAAGACCGATATTACCAATGAAATTCAACAATATTTTAAGAAAAATGGGTATGAGTTTGAATTTGATGAAGAAGATGAAGATGAAGATTGGTAAAGATTACGAACTTTCCGGAAACCGAATTGCTTTTTGAACGAGTAGGAAAATAGAAATGTGGGGATTGATGATATTCAG
>Ga0208879_1002664_pt1 | contig 15407 bp, 9 predicted proteins | sample Knorr_S15_td_Bot_FD_185605 | JGI IMG/M metagenome (GOLD analysis project Ga0208879, IMG submission 185605) | Marine microbial communities from Southern Atlantic Ocean transect - Knorr_S15_td_Bottom_ad_5009_LV_A (SPAdes) (version 2) | ecosystem: Environmental > Aquatic > Marine > Oceanic | place... | reverse complement strand
TTGACTTTTACAGTCGAAGAAGGTTTGAGTTCATTGCGGTCACTATGTATTAGAAACTGATTTAAGAGTACACGGCTGTTACGGGCTGATTTCTTGTATTTTGGGCTTAGTTCCAGTAAATCCATCCTGCCCACAATATCACCCAATGAATGAATCCCGTTTTCTGCCAGAGTTTCCCGCACACCACTTGCAATATTATTCAGGTAATTGGCAATGTTTTCAGGAGTTCCTTTAAAACGCTGAATTAGGTCTAAATCCTGAGTTGCAATGCCTGTCGGACAGGTATTCTTCTGGCACTGCCGGGCCATAATACAACCGATGGCAATGAGAGCCGATGTACCAAAATCATATTCCTCCGCTCCAAGCAAAGAAGCAATAATTATATCATTGGGATATTTTATACCACCATCAACTCTTAATATCACCCTGTCTCTCAGGCCAGACTCCAAAAGGGTACTATGTACTTCTTTCAACCCAAATTCCCAGGGCATGCCCGTATGCTTGAGAGATCCCAGCGGACTGGATCCAGTGCCACCTTCACCACCAGCTACTAAAATGATATCTGCTCCCGCTTTTACAACTCCACAGGCAATGATACCAATTCCAGGCTGTGCCACCAGTTTTACAGATACTGCTGCTTTGGGATTTATCTGTTTTAAATCATAAATAAGCTGGGCTAAATCTTCAATACTATAAATGTCATGATGAGGCGGTGGTGAAATAAGAGGTACCCCTGGGGTGGTTCCCCGAGCATTGGCAATATATAGTGTGACTTTATTACCCGGCAGTTGTCCACCCTCTCCAGGTTTAGCCCCCTGTGCAATTTTTATCTGGATTTCCCTGGCTGCAGTGAGATAATCAGGAGTCACACCAAAGCGCCCGCTGGCCACCTGCTTTATATAGCAGTTTTCAGATTTATCTGGATTTTGATGGGCAAAACGATCCGTGTGTTCTCCCCCTTCTCCGCTATTGCTGCGAACACCAACCAAATTAGCACCCCTGGCCAGGGTTCGATGCGCCTGTTCAGAAATGGCGCCAAAAGACATGGCCCCAAGTCCAACCCGCTTTAGAATTTCCCTTGAGCCTTCCACCTTTTCAATCGGCAAATTCCCTTGTTTTTTTATCTGAAAATAATCCCGAATCATGATAGGCTGATAATCATGAAGTGTCAAGGCAGATTGATTATTAGCAAGGTTCTGGATTTTTTTAAAGTGTACCGGTGAATTGGCGTGCAGCTCTCCGTTTTTACGGTACTGAAAACGGCCATAAGAAGGAAGTTTGGTATCGCTATTGCCAAATGCCAATGCATTTGCTTTTAACTGTAGATTGTGCAGTGTTTTTAAATTTGTGGAGCCGGGAATGTTGATAATATAGGGGAAATATTTTTTCTGCAGCTGTTTAGATAATCCAATGCTATTAAAGAGCATACTGCCGTGATAACTGCTGAAGGTTGAAATACCCATTTTAGCCATGATTTTCAGGAGACCCTTTTCCACTGCATAGCGGTAATTGGACATGTGGCTGGCCCATTTTTCATTTTGGAATCTGTGGCGGATAATATCATAAGCTAAGTACGGGTAAACAGCGCTGGCACCCATACCAAGCAGACAGGCAATTTGATGTTCATCTATGACATCGGCAGTTATGGGAATAATGGAAACCCTGCTTCTATATTTTTTTTCAGCCAGATAATGATGCACAGCTGATACTGCCAGCAACATGGGCACTGGGAGAAGATCTAGAGTTAAATCTTCATCACTTAAAAATAAAATCCGGGTACCGTTTTTTACTGCCTTTTCACATTCCATGATAATTTCTTTTACTCTTTTTTCCAGTGAAGTATTTTTTTTATACAAACAAGAAATTATCCGGTGATTAAAACGCCTGTGCTGCTTTTTCAATCGTTTTACATCAAGGGGGGACAAGATTGGACTGGTGATACGAATTACACCTGAAAACCGGATTTCATCAGCCAGAATATTTTCTTCACTACCCAAGTATTTACATAAATTTGTTACCAATTTCTCCCGGATAGGATCAATGGGAGGATTGGTCACCTGTGCGAATGCCTGTTTGAAATAATCATACAGTTTTCGATTCACGGTTGACATTACTGCTGGCGGGGTATCATCCCCCATTGAACCGATAGGTTCTCTACCGCTATTTGCCATTGGGATGAGTACCTTCTGAATGGATTCTTCATCAAAACCAAAAGCAATGGCCAGGTGCTGGAAATATTTTTGCGGTGATTTTGCCCAAGGCATAAATTCGTCTTCTGCCTTACTGCGTTTAATTTTAATCATGTTTTTTCTAATAAAATCTGAATAAGGATAAGATTGCGCTATCTTTTGCTTAATCTCATCATTTTCAAATATGCCACTACCATCCAATGCCAAACTAAAAACCTCACCAGCGCTCATATGGCGATGCTGTGCCAAATCCTTTGGCCGGATATCAACCACCCCAGCTTCGGAGGCCATTATAACTAATCCATCTCTGCTAATAGTGTAACGGAGAGGGCGCAAACCATTCCGATCCAACTTGGCGCAGACATGATCTCCATCGGTGAAAACAAGTGCTGCAGGGCCATCCCAGGGCTCCATGAGGTTCTCATGATAAATGAAAAATCCCTTCAGCGATCGGGGCATTTTTGTATGATACTTGTAAGGATCAGGTATAAGCATCATGATGGCCTCTAACACAGACCTTCCACTACGAGTGAGAAACTCCAGCACATTATCAAGGCTAAAAGAATCACTACCACCCATTCTGATAATGGGGTAAAGAGATTTTAAGTCATTTTTCCAAAAAGATGATTTGAGTTTTTTTTCTCGGGACTTCATCCACAGGCGGTTGCCTTTAATCGTATTAATTTCTCCATTATGCGCCAGAAATCTGAAGGGTTGTGCCATCCACCAATTGGAGACTGTATTGGTGGAAAAACGTTCATGGAAGATTGCAACCCGGACCTTAAAATCAGAGTGGTTTAGATCATCATAAAACCTGTCTAATTGGTTTGCCCTCATAAGCCCCTTATACACAATTGTTTTAGATGAAAGTGAACAGAAGTGTATTTTTTCATGCTTATTATTTAATTTGTTCTCAATGCATTTTCTTAGAAGGTACAGCCGGGATTCTACTTTTTTAATCTTCCCTGGCTTAAGGCTGAAAAAATACTGTAAAATCGTTGGGCATGTTTCTAAAGCAGTTTGGCCTAGACTGGAATTGTTTACTGGAACCTTTCTTTTTCCAATGTAATTGATTTTAAGCTTCTGACAGGCGCTTTTTATTTCTTTTTCTGTGGTTTTTTGAAAATGTTTTGGGACAAACACCATTCCAATACCGAGAATTTCATCAGGTTTCAATTGAACATTAAATTTATCTTTTACTAAACCTGTAAAAAAAGGTCCTGGAATATCTACAAGTACTCCTACACCATCACCAGTTTCTTCATCAGCACCAATAGCGCCCCTGTGTTGCATATTCTGCAATGCTTTAAATGAAAGCTCCAATACCCTTCTTGATGGATTTCCCCTGGATTCAGCAATAAAACCAATGCCACAAGCATCATGAAATTGGTCTATTTTCGATAGTGCTGAATTTATGTGAGATTCCATTTTATTCATATATTACATTAGTTGTGGCCTTTATAAAAAGCATGATTTCTCCATTTAACCAGGTTAAATCACAATGATTAGACATAAATGTTTACTTTCTCATTTTCGTTGTTTGATTGAATTAAGTGTTGAGATTTTAACAATTTGTAATTAAAACTGTCTTGTAATGCTTGCCAACTTGCTTCAATAATATTTTCTGAGACACCAACTGTGGACCAGCTATTAAGTCCATCAGAACTCTCTATTAGAACTCTAACTGTAGATTCAGTGCCTTTTTGTCCATTTAACACTCTTACTTTATAATCAGTTAATTTCACATCTTTTAATTCAGGATAAAACCGTTGCAATGACTTTCTCAGTGCGCAACTGAGGGCATTAACAGGTCCGTTGCCATCTGCAATAGTATGCTCTATTTCACCATTGACCTTAATTTTTAACATTGCATCTGCCTGACGATGACCCAATTGATCATAACTTATATTGATACGAGAGTCAATTACCTCAAAATACGGAGTGAATCTCCCTAATGCCTCTAGCATCATTAATTCAAAAGATGCATCAGCAGCTTCAAATTGATACCCTTCATGTTCAAGCATTTTTATTTTCTGCGCCAATTGTTTTGGTAATGTTTTATCGTTTCCTAGAGTGATGTTTAATTCAGCGGCTTTATAACTAATATTACTTTGTCCTGAAAGATCTGATACCAGCACACGCTGTTTGTTACCTACCAACTTAGGATCAATATGCTCATACATTTTACTATTTTTCATTACAGCACTAACATGAATCCCCCCTTTATGTGCAAAAGCTGATTTTCCTACAAAAGGTGCCTGGTCATCTGCATGCATATTCATGATTTCATATACAAAATGGGTAAGAGAAACTAAATTTTCAAGTTTCAAAGTAGATTTAGTTTCCCGCTCCATTTTCAATATCAGGTTCGGAATTACAGTTCCCAGACTTACATTTCCACAGCGTTCACCTACCCCATTAAAGGTACCCTGGACATGGGAAGCCCCAGCATTAACAGCTGCCAGCGTATTGGCAACAGCCAAGCCACCATCATTATGTGCATGTATACCTACCTGTGTCTCAAATTTATCTGTAATACATTTGGTAGCATTACTAATATCATGTGGTAAAGAGCCCCCATTGGTATCACATAAGACAATTGTGTCTGCACCACCCTCAATTGCAGCTTGTATCATCTTTAAGGCAAATTCAGGGGATTCATTATAGCCATCATAAAAATGTTCTGCATCAAAAATTACCCTTCTTCCAGCTTTTGCTAATAACTCTACCGATCTGAAAATAACCTCAGCATTTTCATCTGCTGCTAATCCCAGACCTTGCTGAGAATGCAATGACCATGCTTTACCAAAAATAGTGACAATTTCAGTTTCAGCTTTCAGAAGTTCCTTAAGATTAGAATCTGTAGCTACAGTTTTAGGGGATCGTGCCGTTGACCCAAATGCTGCGATACATGCCTGTTTTAGTTTTAATTCATTTTTTGAACGTTTGAAAAACTCTATATCCCGGGGATTGCTTCCAGGCCATCCGCCCTCAATAATATTAATGCCAAATTCAGCTAAGCGGGCAGCAATATTCAGTTTATCATCTACGGATAAATTTACGCCTTCACCTTGGGTGCCATCTCGCAAGGTCGTATCAAACAGTTCAATTGGTTTAAGTATTTTTTGCCGTGTCATAATGATCTAAATAACCAGGGATTTTCATTTCTATGTTTTTTCTCAAAATTTTTAATAATATCTGTATGTGTAAGGGTCTGTCCAATTTCATCTAAGCCTTCCAGCAGCGCATCTTTCCGAAATTTTTCAATTTCAAAATAGATCTTTGTATCCAATGGATCTGTAATAATCTGCGCTTCAAGATCAACCGTCAGCGTATATCCAGGTTTTGCCAAAGTTAGTTCAAAAAGTGAATTAATGATCCCTTCTGTTAAACAAATTGGGAGGATGGCATTTTTAAAACAATTATTGTAAAATATATCAGCATAACTCTCCGCAATAATTACTCTGAATCCATAATTATCTAATGCCCAAGGTGCATGCTCACGGCTTGAACCACAGCCGAAATTTGAACGAGTAAGGAGAATCCCGGCGTTCATATATCTTTTCTGATTCAGGACAAAATCAAGGTTCAACGGCCGGTCACTGCAATCCTGCCCCGGCTCTCCATGATCTAAATACCGCCACTCGTCAAACAAATTATCCCCAAATCCACTACGGTGGATTGACTTTAAGAACTGCTTAGGAATGATGGCATCTGTATCCACATTATACCGGTTTAACGGTGCTACAACTCCAGTAAATGTTTTAAATCTGTCCATAATTAATTATCCAAATATTTTGATACATTTGTAAAGTGTCCTTCTATCGCTGCTGCCGCTGCCATGATAGGGCTTACCAGATGTGTGCGACCGCCTTGACCTTGACGTCCTTCAAAATTGCGGTTTGATGTTGATGCACAGCGTTCACCCGGCTCTAAATAATCCGCATTCATGGCAAGGCACATGGAACAACCTGGTTCTCGCCATTCAAATCCAGAATCTATGAATATTTTATCTAACCCTTCTGCTTCAGCTTGTTTCTTTACTGGCCCAGATCCTGGAACAACCAGAGCTAACTTAATACTATCTGCTATCTGTTGTCCTTTAAGTATATTTGCAGCCAACCGAAGATCTTCAATCCGCGAGTTTGTGCAGGATCCAATAAAGATTTTATCTAGCTGTATATCTTTAATTGCGGTGCCTGAAGTTAAGCCCATATAATCCAATGCTGCATCAATTGTGCTAGAATTTCTATTATCTGGAAAAGGTATTGTACCGTTTACTTCAGTAACCATTTCGGGTGATGTCCCCCAGGTAACCATGGAGTTAATTGATGAAGCATCTATCTGAATTACTTTATCAAATTTTGCATCACTATCACTTTTAAGATTTTGCCATGATGAAACTGCTTTTTCCCATTCATTTTCAGAGGGTGAAAATGGTCGACCTTTAATATAATCTAATGTGACTTGATCAACAGCTATCATTCCCGATCGGGCACCTGCTTCAATAGCCATATTACAAATTGTCATTCGACTTTCCATGCTCAGGTTTCGAATAGTTTCACCAGAAAATTCAATGGAAAATCCTGTGCCACCTGCTGTTCCGATTTGTCCTATAATATACAGTATCATATCTTTTGCTGTCACACCTATATTGAGTTTTCCATTTACAGAGATGAGCATGTTCTTAGATTTCTTTTGTATCAGGCATTGAGTTGCTAAAACATGCTCTACTTCAGAAGTTCCGATCCCAAAGGCTAAAGCTCCCAAAGCGCCATGAGTGGAGGTGTGGGAATCTCCACAAACTATAGTCATACCGGGAAGGGTTAACCCTTGTTCAGGTCCTATCACATGAACTATCCCTTGATTAGGATCTGACATAGAGAACTCTTTAATACCGAAATCAGCGCAATTTGTGGAAAGTGTTTCCACTTGAAGCTTTGAAATGGGATCTGTAATACCTTTATGTCGATCCTTTGTAGGGACGTTATGATCGGGAACCGCTACATTTGCGGATTGTCGCCAACTCTTACGTCCTGCTAAACGTAATCCCTCAAAGGCTTGTGGAGAGGTTACTTCATGAATTAGTTGTCGATCAATATAAATTAAACTGGTACCTGAAGTGTCTTCACGTACAAGATGAGAATCCCATAATTTGTCGTATAATGTTTTCCCTGCCATATTTCCTTATGCTTTTGAAATTTTTTGAAAAAGTGTACCAACATCCTGTAAGTACACATAATTATTTAGTGCCTGAAGGTAGGCTAGGACACTGGCTTCAATAGTATCGGTTGATATCCCTCTGCCAGTATAGGTTCCAGCGTCAGAGCGAAGCCGCACCATTACCTCGCCTTGAGCTCCCTTACCTTCAGTAACAGAGCGAACCTGGTAATGTTCCATGGCAAGTGAATCCTTCAGGTTTATACTGCGTTTAATTGCATTTATACATGCTGCCACTGGACCGTCACCTGTAGATGATTCTTCTACTGTTTGCCCATCAAATGCAATCCGTACTGTTGCCGTGGGAATGATGCTGGTTCCAATATTTACATGTAAATATTCCAGGGTAAAATAACCGTTTTTATTTTCGCTATCATCACCCATAAGAATACGCAAGTCCTCATCAAAAACTTCTTTCTTTTTATCTGCCAGATCCAGGAAGCATTGATAAACATTACCCATTTGTTCTTCAGACAGGGTATATCCCAAGCTTTCTAATCTTGAAGCCAGACCGTGCCTGCCTGAATGACGGCCCAATACAATTTTATTTTGGGTAATCCCTACTGACGCTGGGGTCATGATTTCATAGGTATCCCGTTTCTTAAGAACGCCGTCTTGATGAATACCGGATTCATGTGCAAAGGCATTTTCACCCACAATTGCTTTATTGGGTTGTATCAACATTCCTGTGAAACTGGTTACCATTTGACTGGTATTATAGATTTCCTCAGTATTTATATCGGTATGATAATCCCAATAATTAGAGCGTACTTTTAAGGCCATGACAATTTCTTCAAGGGATGCATTCCCAGCACGTTCACCAATTCCATTAATGGTACATTCTACCTGGCGTGCACCGGCACTTATTGCACTAAGTGAGTTGGCAACTGCCAAGCCCAGATCATTATGGCAATGAACACTGATCACCGCCTGATCGATATTTCTTACACACTTATATAAATCACTGATTTTCTTTCCAAATTCCTGAGGCATAGTGTAACCCGTTGTATCTGGAATATTTACTGTTGTGGCACCTGCTTCAATGACAGCCTCGGTAATTTCTGTTAAAAAACCAATATCTGTACGACCTGCATCTTCTGGAGAAAATTCAATATCATCAGTAAAAGATTTAGCATAGGCAACAGCTTCACAGGCCATTTGCATAATAGTAGACTGCTTTTCTTTGAGATTATATCCATATCGAGAGTCGCCGAATTTTCCAGCAATATGAATATCAGAAGTGCCTATAAAGATATGAATGCGTTTACGGGGAGCATTCATCAAAGCCTCACCAGCTGCTTTTATATCGTTTTCAATGGAACGGGCCAAACCGGTGATAATAGCATCAACAGAATCAGCAATTTGTTGAACCGCATCGAATTGCGCCTGTGATGAAACAGGGAATCCAGCTTCAATTACATCTACATTCAAATTAGCTAGTTGATGGGCGATCTCCACCTTTTCAAATACATTTAAAGAAGCTCCAGGAGATTGCTCTCCATCGCGCAGTGTGGTATCAAAAATAATTATTTTTTCACTCATTAGTTTCCATTCAATCCATTAATTCCTATGTTATCACTCGTGTGAAGCCCACATTCAGTTTTATCCGAATCTTTCCAGCGCCCAGAACGATCATCACCACCAGGACAGACAGGACTGGTGCACTGTTTACAGCCAATACTGGGATAACTATTGTCATGTAGAGGATTGTATGGTAGATTATATTTTTTTATGTAGTTCCAAACTTCATCATGAGACCAGTTGATAAGAGGATTAATCTTAATTACTTCAAAACGGGATTCAAACTCTATAAGATCTGATTTATTTCGAATCTTTGTCTGTTTCTTCCGAATACCAGTAATCCAAAAATCGTAATTTTGCAGTGCATTTTTTAGTGGAATCACTTTTCTTATGCTGCAACAGATATCTGGATCTTTTTCCCATAGTTTTTCACCATACATTTCTGTCTGCTTTTCAGGGGTTACTTCTGTTGAAAATCGTAAGAATTCAAATCCATATTTTTTCTGCAATTTATCTCTTAGTTCATATGTTTGATCAAATAAAAAACCAGTATCAATATAAAATACAGAAATATCACGGGTTACCCTCAAAAGCATATCAAGTAGAACAATCCCTGGGGGGCCAAACCCTGTTCCCATTACTATTTTATTAACTGGCAAACTCTTCCTTATCCACCTCAATAAGGCTTCAGGATTATTTCTGTAACTATTTATTTCATTAGTTTGCACTTGATGAAATACATGTTTAAGTTGCATATATTTTCCGTCCTCCATCCCTTTATAATTTTTCCTCTAATATATTTATTTCTGAAATTGTTAGCATAAGATAAATCTTCAAAATTGCTTTATGCATTAATGAATTCAGTTTCATCAACTTTCTTATTTATCTTCTTCATGGATTCGATAATTTTAGCAGTAATCTCTGAAGTTGATAATATCTTATCCCCGGGTTTGGCTACTTCTGCTGTACGGTATCCTGAGGCTAATACTGATTCTATTGCTGTATTTACAGACTGAGTCGCTTGCGGATGTTTACAAGTTATTTCTAACATCATTGCAATAGAAGCTATCATTGCAATGGGATTTGCGATATTCTTCCCAGCAATTTCCGGTGCAGTTCCGTGAACTGGTTCATATAGCGCATACTTTTCACCCACTGAGGCTGAAGGGAGCATCCCTAAACTACCTGTTAACATAGCCGTGATATCACTGAGAATATCTCCAAACATATTTTGTGTAAGAATAACATCGAATTGTTTTGGATCACGCACTAACTGCATAGCTGCATTATCTACATACATTTCATCCAGCATTACATCAGAATAATTCTTATGGACATCTGCGACCACATCCCGCCAAAATTGTGAACTTTCCAACACATTGGCTTTATGAACAGAGGTAACCTTATAGTCTCTTAGTCTAGCTAATTCAAAGGCTGTTTTCGCAATACGTTCAACCTCAATGCGAGAGTAACGTAGTGTGTTCCAACCTTCATTTTTATCAATTCCCCGTGGTTTTCCAAAGTAAATACCCCCAGTAAGCTCACGGACTACCATGATATCTGAACCTTGAATCACTTCCGGTTTTAAGGATGATGAATCTACTAAACTGGGGTAGATAGTGGCTGGTCTAAGATTTGAATAAAGGCCCAGCGCTTCGCGGAGTTGTAATAATCCTTTTTCAGGCTTGTTCTCCTGGGGAAGACTGTCCCATTCTGGGCCACCAACAGCACCTAATAGTACCGCATCAGAGTCTTTGCAGGCTTCGAGAACTTCATCAGTAATTGGAATACCATGTTTTTCAATGGATGAACCACCTACTAAATAAGAATCGGATTCAAATGACAGATCATATTCTTGACCAACAGTTTCTAGTACTGACATAGCAGATTCCATTACTTCAGGGCCAATTCCATCACCGGAAAGAACTGCTAACTTATAGCTACTAGCTGACATTTACAGATTCTCCGGACGTAATTTACGGAGCTGCTGTCCGGCGATCCACATTTCCTGATTCTTAACGGCTTCCAGCTCAACTTCCAGGTTTTCTCGATAATCATCCTTTGAATTGGCTTCAATAGATCTTTTTGCTTCATTACCATTGAGGACATTTTGATAACAGTCTTCAATAAGCGGTTTAAGCGCTTTATGGAATTTTGGTGCCCAGTCCAATGCTCCCCTCTGTGCGGTTGTAGAACAGTTGGCATACATCCAATCCATTCCATTTTCTGAAACCAAAGGATATAAACTTTGTAATGCTTCTTCAATAGTTTCATTATATGCTTCAGAAGGTGAATGTCCATGTTCGCGTAAAACCTCAAATTGGGCTAAAAATGCGCCTTGAAGCAACCCCATGAGTACACATCGCTCACCAGTGAGGTCACTGTGAACTTCTTTTTCAAATGTTGTCTCAAATAGATGTCCAGATCCGATAGCAAATGCAGTAGCGATACAACGATCTCGAGCATTACCAGTACAATCTTGGTGGATTGCAAAAGATGCGTTTATACCACGACCCTGTAGAAAATGAGTTCGTACTGTCAATCCGCTCCCCTTTGGTGCAACTAAGATAACATCAATATCTTTTGGGGGTTCAATTTTTGTCTGCTCATTAAAAACAATCCCAAATCCATGTGAAAAATACAATGCATTACCCGGAGACAAATTTTCCTTCACCGTTTGCCAAGCGTGTATTTGACCTGCATCAGAAAGCAAAAATTGAATTATAGTTCCTCTTTTTACTGCTTCTTCTATTTCAAAAAGATTTTCACCAATTAGCCACCCATCAGATAATGCTTTTTCCCAACTACTGCCTTTGCGAAGTCCCAAAATCACATTAAACCCCTGATCCCGCATATTAAGGCTTTGGCCACTTCCCTGTGGCCCATAACCCAGGATTGCAGTAACTTCCTTAGCTAAGATATCTCTACACCTTTCGAGAGGATAATCGGACCTTTCTATTATGTCTTCTAAATAACCATTAATGTTAATCTTTTTCATATTTTCCTTTTTCTACGTGTTAAAATAACTATTTATTTTTTTATCAGCCCATTGAGCAGCATCTTCTTGACTTTCACTAACAATATTATCAGAATCTTGGGATTCCCCTATTCGCATGGCTATTTTTCCTGTTCTCATGATCTCTTCGATTTTAAATTGACTCAAGTTTTCAATAAGTTCTGTTATAGATTTTTCTTCTCCTGCAGCTTCGATAATTACAGAGCCTTTCCCCATATCTACAATTCGTGCACCATTGTTTTTAGTCACTTCACCAATGGCACTCCACTTTCCAGAACCAGCATGTATTTTAATAAGAATATACTCTCTGTTAATACAGGGAAGACTTGTTATATCCTCAACGGAGATTACATTGACCAAATTTAATAAATTAAAATATATATTCCCGCGTTTGATAGAATCTGGTTCATTTGCAATAATAGTCATCCTGCTGATTCCAGGCGTTTCACTAGATCCCACAACTAGACTTTCAATATTAAAGTTTCTCCGTCTAAACATACTTGAAATACGGTTGAGTATGCCCGGTTTGTCATCAACCAGGGCCACGAGTGTTTGCTTCATTTAACTGCCTCCTCTTTAACTTCTTTTAATATAACGGAATTATTGTCATATGGCCGGTGTATCATATTATGCAGATCTGCACCAGATGGAACCATTGGATATACCATATCATGCTGCTCTACAACAAATTCTATAAGTGATGGGCCATCAATAAGCTGTGCTTGTTTCATAGCTGGTAATATTTCATCTATATGGGTTACTCGTTGTCCTGAAAGACCATAAGCTTCAGCAACTTTTACATAATCAGGACTGGAAATGGGTGTTTCAGCATAACGGGCATTATAGAATATTTGCTGCCATTGACGGACCATCCCAAGATAACCATTATTTATAATTGCAATGTTTATATTTACCTGCTCCTGCACGGCTGTGGCCAGTTCCATAATGGTCATTTGTATGCTTCCATCACCGACAATTATCCACACTTCCTTATCCGAACCGTAAAAACTTGCACCTATACCTGCAGGCAGGCTGAAGCCCATAGTTCCCAAACCCCCAGAGGTAATTAGCGTTCTAGGTTTTTCATGATTATAATACTGCGCTTCCAACATTTGGTGCTGTCCAACATCTGTAACTACAATGGCTTCACCTTTGGTACCTTCCCATATCTTACGTATAACTTGTGCACCCATCAGAGTGGTAGAACCTATCTTGAGTATGTCTCTTTGCTGTGAATCCTGTTGCCAGATTGATATACTCTTAAGCCAACTCCTATGATTATTCCCCCGAATATGTGGATTTAGTGTTTTTAAAAATATTCTAACATCACAATGGACCGGCAGATCAACATGTACATTTTTATTAAATTCTGATAAATCAATATCGATATGGATTTTCTTGGAATGGGGGGAATAAGTCTTCAAATTACCCGTAACCCTATCATCAAATCTCATACCACAGGCAATAATAAGATCGGCTTCCTGAATGGCTCGATTTACCCATGCTTGACCATGCATACCCATCATTCCTAAAACTAAAGGGTGGCTATCTGGAACACTCCCAATTCCAAGGAGTGTTGTTGCAATTGGAACCCCACTTTTTTCAGCTAGCTCAATAATTTCAGAAGAGGCGCCGGAAAGCAGTACGCCATGACCAGCAAAAATGATTGGTTTTATTGCATTATTGATAAGCTCAACTGCCGACTTAATTTGGTTTTCCAGTGGAGCCTTTGGTAAATAATAGCCAGGTAAGTCAATTTTGGATTTGGGATATACGAATTCTATAGATTCATTTTGAACATCTTTTGGTATGTCAATAAGCACAGGTCCAGGGCGCCCGGTTTTAGCTATATAAAATGCCTCACGAATCGTTGATGCCAATTCTCTAATGTCCATAATCAGATAGCTATGTTTCGTAACTGGCATGGCGATACCACTTATATCTATTTCCTGAAACGCATCAGAACCAATAACAGATCTTGAAACTTGACCTGTTATACAGACAATAGGGGAAGAGTCCATCATAGCTGTGGCTAAGCCTGTAATCATATTTGTAGCGCCAGGTCCAGATGTCGCTATAGCTACCCCCACTTTTCCACTGGCTCGAGCATATCCATCAGCCATATGTGTTGCTCCCTGTTCGTGACGAGTAAGAACATGATGGATTTGATCTTTATATTTAGTGAGCGCATCATATGCCGGCAAAATGGCACCGCCAGGATATCCAAAGATAACAGATACTTTTTCTTGTAAAAGGCATTCCCAAATAATTTCTGCCCCAGTTAATACTTTTTTTGAAGTAGAATTACCCATTATTGAAGTACGGCTCCTGTATTTGCTGAAGTTACCATGCGGGCATAGCGTCCCAAATAGCCATGTTTAATTTTTTGCTCGAATGGTTTCAGTTTATTCATTCGAGTACTTAATTCATCAGCGCTGATATTTAATTCGATTTTACGATTCGGGATATCAATTGTTATGAGATCTCCTGCTTTCACCGCCGCAATGGGGCCGCCGGATGCTGCTTCTGGCGAGATATGACCAATACATGCCCCCCTGGTTCCACCAGAGAAACGGCCATCGGTAATAAGGGCGACAGAATCACCTAAACCCATGCCCATAATATTGCTGGTGGGCGCCAGCATTTCCGGCATACCCGGACCACCTTTGGGACCTTCATAGCGTATGACAACTACATCGCCAGGCTGGACTTCTTCACCAAGAATACCTTTAACCGCATCCTCCTGGGATTCATAGATCCGTGCAGGCCCGGTATGGACTTTCATATTTTCACTTACTGCCGCAGTTTTGACCACTGAACCCTGCGGGGCAATATTACCAAAAAGAACTGCCAAGCCACCTTCTTTTGAAAAAGGGTTATCTACAGATCTAATAATTTCTGGTGAGAGATTCTTAGCCTCTGCAATTACTTCACCCAGATTTAAGCCCGAAACAGTTGGACGACTTAGATCTAGCACATCTTGTTTGACTGAAAGTTCTTTTAAAATGGCTGATATACCACCAGCATTATTCACATCTTCCATATGGACAAATTTAGTAGCTGGACTAACTTTACAGAGGTAAGGTGTCTTGCGACTAATTTCATTAAGGTCCGCTAAATCAAATTTGATTTCAGCTTCATTGGCCACAGCTAAAGTATGCAGAACAGTATTGCTACTGCCACCCATAGCCATATCAAGGGCAAAGGCATTTATTATTGATTCCTTGGTGACAATATCGCGTGGCTTTAAATCATCATGAACCAGACGAACGATCGCTTCACCTGCTTTTTTTACTAAATCTAATCTCTTGGGATCTACTGCTAAAATGGAACCATTTCCAGGCAACGCCATACCTAAGACTTCTAACAGGCAATTCATGGAATTGGCGGTAAACATTCCAGAACATGACCCGCAAGTTGGACAAGCATTTATTTCGAGTTCTTTTAACTCATCCGCTTTA
>Ga0208879_1002660_pt1 | contig 15423 bp, 11 predicted proteins | sample Knorr_S15_td_Bot_FD_185605 | JGI IMG/M metagenome (GOLD analysis project Ga0208879, IMG submission 185605) | Marine microbial communities from Southern Atlantic Ocean transect - Knorr_S15_td_Bottom_ad_5009_LV_A (SPAdes) (version 2) | ecosystem: Environmental > Aquatic > Marine > Oceanic | place... | reverse complement strand
CAGGGGTGGGCTTACGGCCAGCGAGACAATGATGCTTTACGAAAAAGGTTTGTCGGCTACCCCCATGGGCAATAGACAGACCGTAGAGTTTTTTACAATAAAGCTTACAAAAGCCATCAAAAAGGATGAGGAGCAAAAAATGCCGGTTGATTTGATATATGGCGTCGAAAAGGTAATGCGCGAAACTTCCGAAAAAAATCCGCTTGATTTCCGCCACGCGATAATTCTCGGGGACTTCTATGTTGCGGCAAGGGATCGCGACCCGGAATTTTTAGCAAAGGGCGAAGAAACGTTCAAGCGGGCCATCGAGCTTTCTCCGGCGAATCAACAGGGCTACATGCTTCTTGCTAAGGCATATACTTTCAAAAAAGAGTACGAAAAGGCGGAGCCGCTTCTCCTGCATTCCCTCGAGCTTGAGCCAAGATATGTGGGCTCTCACACGGCCCTTGCAAGCCTCTATGAAATTTGGGGGGACGAAGAAAAGGCAGAGGAGTTTTACAAGAGCGCTGAAGAATTAGGATACAAGAGAAAATAATGCTATCTTTTAAAACAAAATTTGTAGTCGTTTCCTTTTTTGCGTGCGCAAGCTTTGTTTTTGCGTATGGCGCGCATGCCGACACAGTCATTTTCAATGTCGACCCTGCATACCACTGGCAAAGGAGCGAGCGCGTGACTGCGACAGAACAGTACACGGGACTGCGCGCGCGATGGTATGTTTCGGATCAATACTGGTATGGCCTCGGGCCCGGAGGGCGTACTGCTCTTCTTTCCGATATACAAAATCTCGCGGGTGAGTTTGACTGGGTGATATATCCCAGATTGCGCGATATCTTTGGAAGTGAAAATACTCCCGGCGTGGACGGCGATTCTAAAATCACAATACTTCTTACACGTATAGGTGAAGACGCGGGTGGCTACCTGCGCGAGCAGGATGCATTTTTGAAGGAAAAGATTTCAACATCAAACGAGCGCGAGATGATAAATCTCAATGTTCTGTATATAGGGAAGCAGAGGGCTAAGTCCTTTTTGGCGCATGAATTTCAGCACTTGATTACTTTGAATCAGAAAATGATTCGACATGGCGTGCCGGAAGAAGTATGGCTCAATGAATTCCGTTCGGAAATTGCCGCTACGATCTTGGGGTATGATAACCTTGATGTGTACGAGGGGAGTAACCTCGAAGCACGCGTTAATGTGTTTCGCAGAGAGCCCTCGGATGCGATTTTGGATTGGGAAAATAAGATAAAGGACTACGCCTCCATCAATCTTTTCGGGCAATATGTGCTGGATCATTATGGGAGATCAGTAATTGCGCATATGATACGGACGGATAAAGCGGGCATTGAAAGCTTCAACGATGCGCTGGCGTTTTTCGGGTTCAGCGAGACATTTTCCGATGTCTATACAAACTGGACAATCGCGTCAGTCGTCAATGATTGTTCAGTAGAGCCAGTCAATACGTATTGCTACAAAAATCCTGCGTTGAGAGGGTTTCGCGTGAAATTTGGTCCTCCCGATGCGGCGGGCAAAATTATCGCTTCCAAGGAAGCCACCAGGGACTGGCGGGCTGACTGGAATAGATTCGAAGCTTTTCTCAAGCCCGAGCGTCCGGCGGATCATGTGTTCCGGCTGGACTTTAACGCTCCCGCAACAAGCAATTTCCGCGTGCCGTATGTCGTCTATGATAGAGACGGTTTGGTCAAGGATGTAAAAGAGATAATGCTTAAAGACGGGGATGGTGTTTTCTTTGTTGAGGATTTTGGCTTTCTCATATCGGAAGTAGTGATTATTCCTTCAAATCAGTCCCAGCTCAAGGGGACGCAGGGAAACGCGCCGCACGTGATATTTTTGATGACTGCAACAACTGTGCCTGCGGTGTCGGTGGATTACGTGGACGAGCAGAACGTATCGGAGGTTAGCGAGCGGACCGCGCTATCAATGGCTCCGGTTGCCATAATAGAACAAGCTACGCAGCTGCCCGACTTGCCCGACGGTTCTCTCATCCGCGCCGAGGGAGATTATAAGGTGTATATTACAAAAGGCCCATACAAGCGCTGGATACAGTCGGCAGAGATTTTTGAATTTTACGGGCACCTGAATTTTGCCGTAGTGAATGTTTTACCCAAAGAGACAGTTGCGCTCTATAAAGACGCCTGGCTTGTCCGCGCGGCCGGTGATTCCAAGGTATATGAGATAAACGGTGACGGCACTCGCCACTGGCTGGATATCAGCGCTGCAGAGTTCTCCGCCAGCGGCCGGCTCTGGGATATGGTATCTGTAATAAACTCCGCCGAGATTGCCTGGTACAAGGAGGGTGCGAGCGTGAAGTAAAAACGGCTAAATGGCTAAATAAACGGCTAAATGGCTAAATAAATGGCTTAGCCGTTTATTTGTTGAGAAAATCGTGGTATGTTAGGCTTGATTATGGCTATTTTATTACCATCGGGAGTAAAGCAGAATATCAAACTTGCCCCATACACGACCTACAAAATCGGCGGCCCGGCGAAGTATTTTTGTGCGGCAAAAAGCGAGGATGAGATAGCGGAAGCGGTTTCGTGGGCGCGGAAGGAAGGCGTGCCGTATTTTATTTTGGGCGGGGGAAGCAATATTCTTGTTTCGGGCAGAGGATTTGACGGTTTAGTCGTAAAAATACAAAATACAACATACAATATATCCCCCTACGGGGGATCTCCCGCAGGGAGACAACATACAAAAATCGAGGCCGAAGCCGGAATCGACTTGCCAAAATTGGTTAAAGCTACCATCGATAGCGGCCTCGCGGGCCTAGAATGGGCCTCGGGTATCCCCGGCACTTTCGGCGGCGCGGTCCGGGGAAATGCAGGTGCGTTTGGGGGGGAGATAAAGGATATTATTACTTCTGTCAGATTTTTAGATGAGAATGGCGGCATAAAAACGATAGACAATAAAGATTGTAATTTTTCATACCGGGACAGTATTTTCAAACAAAATCCGGATTACATTATTTTGTCGGCGACAATCAAGCTTGAAGCGGGGGATGGAAAAGCGCTTCAAAAATTTTCAAAAGAGACAATAGAATACCGCGCCTCGCGGCATCCGCTTGAGTATGGTTCATGCGGAAGCGTATTCAAGGCAATTGACGTAAACAGCATGCATTCGGAAGACTTTGAAAAATATCCGCGATTTCGCGATCTTATTAAAAATGATCCGTTCCCCGTTATACCCACCGCCTGTTTTATTGATGAAGCTTCTCTTAAAGGTTATACTATTGGAGGAGCAACGGTAAGTACAAAACATCCGAATTTTTTGGTAAATTATAACAATGCTTCGTCCCAAGACGTGTCGGCGCTTATAAATTTTGTAAAACTACGTTTAACTGATAAATTTGGTATAATAGCAGAAGAGGAATTACAATATGTCGGATTTTAAAAAATATGAAAATAACAATCAAGGGTACAAATTTAGAGCTTTCCGATTCTATTTATCAATATATACATGATAAGATTGGGGGCCTCGATAAATTTATAGAAGATGTCGGTACAGAATCCGAAAAAGGTAAACCGCCTGTAGAATGCTGGGTTGAAGTTGCCCGCACGACTAAGCATCAACAAAGCGGGGATATATTCAGGGCGGAAATACAGATAAAATTGCCCGGGGTCGAGGGTGTGCGTACGGAAAGCGTTAAATGGGACTTGCATCAGGCGATTGATGAGGCGAAAGACGAAATGCAGCGTTCACTTAAAAGGTATAAGAGAAAACAGAGCGCAAAGCAAAAACGAGGAGCGCGCAAGGCAAAAGACACGACGCGCTTTTCGGAATCGGCGCAGTAAGCTCTTTTAAAAAGGGGGATGAATATGCCACGTATCGAACTTTTGATGTGCCCGCCTGTCCACGTAAAAGCGCACCCTATAAAACGTGAATATAATAAGTATCAAAGAGAAGAAAACCAACCCTCTATCGCAGGAGCCATGGGCGAATGGGCGGAGCTTCTTAGAAAAGTAAATAGAGCTGGGGCAAAGGTGCATATAATAGGGCCCCGAGAAGGGCTTGGCGATATGCAGTTTGCGGCAAACGCGATGTGGGGAAGGGGGGGTGACCATGTTTTTGTGATGAGTAATCACGCCCCGGAACACAGAAGGCCCGAGCGGCAGCATTATGCCAGCTGGCTTGTGGACAATGGCTATAGCGTTCTCTTTCTTAATCCCAAGGATGAAGAGGGGGAGATATTCGAGGATTTGTTTTTTGCCGGGCAGGGCATGGTGGTCTCTACTCCCAATCAATACTTTATCGGACATAACCCGCGTACAACTTTGCTGGCCATTGATCGCATACAGAAAGAACTGCATCTTAGCAAGGAAGTGGTGCCGCTTAAGCTTCCCGATGATGGAAGTTTTTATGACTTGGATGTTGTTATGCATTATTCTCGTGAAGCAGACGAGATTTTGTTTTATCCGGGCGCTTTTGATAAAGAGGGCCTTTGGGCCCTGGAACACGCAAGGGTCTCCCGCATTACTACCGTATCCCGCATTTCTTCTGTGATGCAATATATAGAGGAAGAGGACTCGTATAATTTTACTCTGAATGCTCCCTATATAGAGAACGTGGAAATCTTTCCGCGCCGAGGGCCGGTATCTTCCCTGCCAAAGGAAATTCGCGAGCTTGAAAAGCATGGGAAACACAAAAATATCGAGATTGCCACCATACACTTGCCCCAGCACGGCAAGCTCGGCGGCGGCGCCCGATGTCTTATAGGATTTTTAACGTAAGGAAGGTATTGTTATGACGCCCGATGTGTATGCGCAGAATCTTTTGGAAAGAACCGGAAATAACGAAATTGTTTGGACTCGCCTTCGGAAAGATTTTAATGAGAAGTATGATGCAACAGTTGACGGCGCTAGAGTTGAGATATGTGAAGCTTCTGCGGGGGGCGTGGGCGGAGAAATAAAAATCTTCCTTATTAGTTCAAAAGACGGCCAAGAGAAAATAATTTATGAGCCGCAGATACATATTTCTCAAGCGCCAATCGGGACAATCTTGAGGGCGGCGGGATGGTGCTCGAGGGCTATTTGTAGGTTTTTCGGATGGCGGGATTTTCCGGAGGAATCTTTTCTTAAAGAGCCGGAAACGCCGGAGGCGCGGGAAAATGAGCGGCTGCGCATAGCCCTCAACAATCTCTACCGCAGAGTTGTCCGGCAGAGTGACTCGGCCGTGATTCTGCCCCACCATCGCTAAACCTGTAGCAGGCAGGTATGACCCGACTTCACGTCGGGTTATTTTTATGTTACTTTATATTATAAAGGTAGGTCCCTCGACAAGCTCGGGATGCTTAATTTTGCATCCACTCAGCTTCGCTTCGTGGGCAAAATTAGCACATGTCATTATTTACTAAAATTTTAGGCGATCCCAATGAGCGAGAGGTGAAGAAGCTCGAAGGTACGGTTGAGAGCATAAATTCACTCGAACCGGAAATCGAGTCGCTTTCGGATGCGCAGTTGCGGAACAAAACGAACGAACTAAGAAAGCAGATTGATCCCGAGGCGCCTGCCCCGTTGGAAGCTTTGCTTCCTATGGCATTCGCGCTTGTGCGTGAGGCCTCAAAGCGCACGCTTGGGCAGAGGCATTTTGATGCCCAGCTTATGGGGGGCATAGTGCTTCACCAGGGCAAGATCGCGGAGATGAGGACCGGGGAGGGCAAGACGCTTTCGGCAACTTTGCCTGTATATCTCAACGCCCTTAGCGGAAAAAGTGTGCATGTGGTTACGGTGAATGATTATCTTGCAAAAAGAGACATGGTGTGGATGGGGCAGATATATGATGCGCTGGGATTGTCTGCGGGATGCATCATGCACGATTCGGCGTATCTGTATGATGCAGATTATAAAAATGAGAAAACAGACGAGGAGCGAGACACGACCGGCAGTTTTGAAATACAAGGAGATTATCTACGCCCCTGCACGCGTAAAGAGGCATATGCCGCGGATATTACATATGGGACAAATAATGAATTTGGGTTTGACTATCTGCGTGATAATCTGGCACACTCGCTCGAGGAAAGGGTCCAGCGCGGCTATAATTTTGCGATAGTGGACGAGGTGGACTCTATCCTCATAGATGAGGCGCGCACCCCGCTTATTATTTCCGCTCCGGATGAGGATTCGACAAATCTTTACAAAACATTTTCCGGCATTGTGCCGCAGCTTTCCGAGGGGCCGGATTATAATGTGGACGAGAAGATGAAGACCGTTTCTATCACGGAAGAGGGGATTAGCAAGCTGGAAAAAATTCTCGGTATAGAAAATATTTATGATCAGGAAAAAGGCGGCGGCGTACGTTATGTGCATCAGCTGGAGCAGGCGCTTCGTGCGCGCGTCACTTTTCAGAAAGACAGGGATTATGTGGTAAAAGACGGCGAGGTTGTGATAGTGGATGAGTTCACGGGCCGCCTGATGCCGGGGCGGAGGTATTCCGAGGGGCTTCATCAGGCGCTTGAAGCAAAAGAGGGCGTTGAGGTACAGAAGGAGTCGCGCACGCTTGCTTCTATTACATTTCAAAATTATTTCCGTATGTACGGAAAGCTTGCGGGCATGACAGGTACCGCGATGACCTCCGCAGAGGAGCTCGACCGCGTCTATAAGCTCCAGGTTGTTTCTGTTCCCACAAACAAGCCAATGATTCGGAAGGATGAATCGGATTTGGTATTCCGTAGTGCCCGGGGGAAAATGCAGGCGATTACAGAAGAGGTAAAAAAGAGAAATGCCGCAGGCCAGCCGGTGCTCATCGGCACGACAAGCATACAGAACAACGAAGTCGTTTCTACATTTTTACAGAAGGCAGGAATAAAGCACGAAGTTTTAAACGCGAAGAATCACGAGAGAGAAGGCGCTATCATTGCTCAAGCCGGCCGGTTTGGCGCCGTGACAGTGGCTACAAACATGGCAGGGCGCGGAGTGGATATTATCTTGGGGGGAAATCCGCCCGATGCTTCGGAAGCGGAAAAAGTAAAACAGGCAGGCGGCCTGTTTGTTCTCGGCACCGAGCGGCATGAGGCACGCAGAATTGATGATCAGCTTCGCGGACGAGGTGGGCGACAGGGAGATCCGGGAGCTTCGCAATTTTTCGTATCGCTCGAGGATGATGTCATGCGTATTTTTGGCGGCGACAGAATCAAGGGCCTTATGCAGACTCTAAAAATTCCTGAAGATCAGCCCATTGCAAGCGGGATGATTTCAGGAGCCATTGAGTCGGCGCAGGGCAAGATAGAGGGGTACCACTTCGATACCAGAAAACATGTTTTGGACTACGATGAAGTTTTGAACAAGCAGAGGCAGGTGATTTATGAACGCAGGAGAGAGATACTAAAATCCAACATAAATATTTCCGATATGATAGAAGACGAGTTGCGCAGAATGATAAATTTTCATACAGCGGCAGGACACCCTGCGGAATGGAACATCGAGGAAATTTTTGAAAATATAAAGGCCATAGTCCCGGTGCCGGATGATTTTCATTCAAATCTTTTGGCTGTTGCAAAGAAAGAAGGCGAGCCGCAGGAGTTGAAGCAAGAATTATTGAATACAGCGCTTGATGCGGCGAAAAAGGCGTATCAAGAAAAGGAAGAAAAAATGGGCGCGGAAAGAATGCGCGAGGTTGAGAAATTTATAATGCTCCGTACTCTGGATGTGATATGGATGGAGCACCTGGAAACAATGGAAAGTTTGCGCGATAGCGTGAAATTGCGCGCCTACGGCCAGAAAGATCCGCTTGTGGAATACAAGCGCGAGGGCCGCATACTGTTTGAGCGGCTCCTGGACAATTTCCAGACGCAAGCCGTGCTTACGATTTTTAAAGTGGAGTTGAAAGAGGCTCCGCAGGTGCGACAAGTTGGGGGAGTGGAAAATAGAGGAGAGGGTGCCGGCAAATCTTCTAATGCCAAAAAATCTATAACCGTCGGCCGCAACGACCCCTGTCACTGCGGCAGCGGCAAAAAATACAAAAAGTGCTGTGCCCTCGCTGCAGCCACGGTGGTTGGTTAGCGGGCGGAGAATTTTGCGAGGTCACGAGGCGAATTGAGCCCGCCAAGCATGAAAAAAAATCTAACACTCTGCATAATTCATCGGCACCCCAGAATACTTCTTGGCATGAAGAAGAGGGGTTTTGGCGAGGGCAGGTGGAACGGCTTTGGGGGAAAGGTGGAGAAGGGGGAACGGATTATAGATGCGGCGAAGCGGGAGGTCCTGGAAGAAACAGGGGCCGCGGTTGGGGACATAAAAAAAGTCGGGGTTATTGAATTTGAATTCAAAGGCAACCCCGAGATCCTGAAGGTGCATATTTTTCTGACAAGTGAACTCGTCGGCAATCCTCGAGAAACCGACGAGATGAAACCCAAGTGGTTTCATGTAGATAAAATTCCGTTCAAAAAAATGTGGCCCGATGACGAGTATTGGCTTCCCTTGGTTTTGGCCGGAAAAAATATTAAGGCAAAATTTTGGTTTGAGGGAGTCGACAAAATAGTTGACAAAGACATTGAGTATAATTAATCTTCGCAAAAAAATTTTCGCTAATAAGGGCAAGGATTTTGCGAGTTTTATTTTTTTAAAATAGGTGATATGATTTTCTTATGTCCTATTTAGTTTTAGACATAGAAACAACCGGCAAGCAGTATGATGATCTTGATGAGACCACCAAAGGATATTTCAGGCAGTGGGCAGAGCGCGACGCGCAAAGTTCGGAGCAGGTTGAGAGGGAACTGGAGCAGATTAAAAAAGGTTTGCCCTTTTCGCCGTTTTTGGGAGAGGTTGTTGCGATTGGCATGCAAGACGACAATAATATGGGAGCGGTATATTTCAGGGCGGATAACGACAAAAAGGCAAAGGACTTTGAAGAAGACGGCATACAGTATCGCGTAGGTTCCGAAAAAGAGGTACTTGAAAAGTTTTGGGAGGTGGCAAGGAATTATTATACATTTGTTACCTTCAACGGCCGCGCATTTGATGCGCCGTTTTTAATGATACGTTCGGCAGTGCACGGCGTTCGCCCCTCACGCAACCTTATGCCAAATCGCTATCTTTCGGGGCAGAAATTCGGCACACAGCACATCGACCTTTCCGACCAGCTTGCCTACTATGGCGCGGTACGCCGCCTTCCAAAGCTCCATTTTGTTACGAAAGCATTTAATATTGAGTCTCCCAAGGATGGCGGCATGAGCGGAGAAGAAGTGCCCCAGGCCTTCAAGGACGAGCGGTACCGGGAAATCGCCCGATACTGCATGGATGATGTCTTTGCCACCAAAAAACTTTTTGAATATTGGAACGAGTTCCTTAACTTCGAATTAAAATTCGCAGATTGATATAAAATTGCATGGGAACAGGGGGCTGTATGGATGGCATAGAAGTGTTCACATTTGACTGTAGAGTTGCCGAGGAGGACATTCCTCACCTTTTTCTTCAGTATAAGAAATACGACCCTTATCTAGACAACCTCGGTGCCAATTTGCTGATTTTAGAATCGGCCTATCCTACGGTGCACTGCTGTTGCCTTGAATGCGATGACGAGGAATGCACATGCGGTTGCGAGTGCCATGAGATATACGAATTCGCGGTAGAATACTTGCATGCTATTGCGATGCGGGATGGATGGGATAACGATGAATTTGAAAGGCGCGTAAGTGACGAAGATGAGCTTTTTGATAGGCCCCTGGGGCCAACCAACGATTGCCTCACAATGATAGAAGTGGAGGGATACGTGTCCCCCGATATGGATATGGTAATGGATAAAGAGCAGGTGTTTTTAATCCGAAAGCACCTTTCCGAATGTATGAAATGCGTTGACAATGTTGAGCTTTGGGAAGGATTTGGGGAGTAGGGCTAATACTAAATAAAACAGCGATCTTAAAATGGTCGCTTTTGTTTTGCACGAGAGCCTAATAAGTGTAATATAAAAACATAATGGAAAGTGAAATTTTCAAAAAGTTATATGCCCAACTAAACCCCGGGCAGAAAGAAGCGGTGGATACGCTGGAGGGGCCGGTGATGGTGGTGGCGGGGCCGGGGACCGGCAAGACGCAGGTTCTGACTTTGCGTATTGCCAATATTTTAATCCGGGAAAAAGCCAAACCCGAAGAAATTTTGGCGCTCACTTTTACGGAGAGCGGAGTTTCCGCGATGCGCAAGCGCCTTATAGGTATTCTTGGGCCGCAGGCATACTATATTCCCATCCACACATTCCATGCTTTTTGTAACGAGATAATACGGAATAATCCGGACGAATTTCCGCAATTCCACGACAAAAATGTTGTGGATGAAATAGGCCGTATGCAGATTATGGAAAGCGTGATACAAGAGGGAAGTTTCAAGCTCCTTAAGCCCTTTGGCGACAATTTTATGTATGTTGGGCCGCTTCTGCATACTTTTTCCGATATGAAAAGAGAGGGCATAGGCCCCGAAAAATTGCTCGAATTTGTGGGAGAGGAGGCAAGGCAATTTGAAACCATGGGGGATTTATACCACGAAAAAGGCCCGCACAAGGGCAAGATGAAAGGGCCGTACAAGGACTGGGAGCGCAATATCGAAAAGAACAAGGAGATGGCCGCCCTGTTCGCAATTTATCAAGATAAGCTCGCGGATGCCGGGTATGACTATGATGACATTATTCTATCCACGGTAGAGCGGCTGTCTCCCTGCGGGAGATCTCCCGAAGGGAGAGAGGGCAGCTTACTTTTACAAAAATTGCAGGAGCAATGTAAGTATCTTTTGGCAGACGAACACCAGGATACGAACCAGGCGCAAAATAAAGTGCTGGAGCTTCTCTGCGCGCACAGAAAAAATCCTAATATATTTGTTGTTGGAGACGAAAAACAATCCATATACAGATTCCAGGGCGCCAACCTCGCAAATTTTCTTTATTTCCACTCAACTTTTCCCAACGCAAAAATAATTACGCTCGCTGAAAATTATCGTTCCAGCCAAAGAATTTTAGATGCCTCGGGAAGTATGATGGAAAGTAGCTCCCCATCGCTTCAGGCAAAGTCCGGGCATCCGGAGAAAAAAGTACGGACATATTCTTTCCAAAACTCCTCCTCGGAAAATTATTTTCTTGCACGCAAAATAAAAAAAATTATAAAGAGCGGTATGGACGCGCAGGAGATCGCCGTGCTTTACAGGGACAATCGCGATGCCTTTCCGATACGCGATATGCTTGAGAAGAATGGCGTGCCCGTTAGAGTGGAGTCCGATGAGCAGTTATTGGAAAATAGTGATATCAAAAATTTATTTTTACTCGTTAAAGCTGTCTCTGACTTTGGCTCCGATGAAGCATTGACGAAAGCGCTCCACGCTAATTTTTTGAAAATTCCGTCGCTGGATATATACAAACTCGTGCAGCATCGGGGGTCGCCTCTCTACGATATTTTGCGGAGCAAAAGCCGCATGCGCGCGCTAGGTGTATCGCGAGCCGTGCGGTTGAATAATTTTTATAAAAATTTATCCCTATGGAATAAGATGGCTCACAATAAAAGCGTGCCGCAGGTATTTGAGAGTATCGTGCGGGAATCGGGATTTTTTGATTATGTGCTTGGCAAAGGTGATTATATAGAAGGCATCGACAGGGTGCGGTTTCTGCACTCGCTTGCCAAGCGACTTGCGTCTGAAAATAGAAACTACACACTAAATGACTTTGTAGAGCGCCTGGAGCTCATAGGGGAGCGGGGAGTTTCCCTGCGGGAGAAGAAACTTACAACTAGACGAAGCGCTGTCCGCCTTATGACCGCGCACAGAGCAAAGGGACTGGAGTTTGATTATGTTTTTATTGCCGGCGCAAACATGGGGCACTGGGGCAAGCGGCACACCCGGCAGATGCTGAAGCCGCCTTCGGCTACCACCATGCTCGCTCCGACGTCAAAATCCGTCCGGAAACAATCTTCTGCTCTCAACATATCTGCTAGCGACAAGGAGGACGACGAACGCCGATTGTTCTATGTGGCGCTCACGCGGGCGCGGAAGGGGGTGTATATAAGTTATCCCAACGTGCGAGAGGATGGGCGGGAAATTTTCCCTTCACAATTTATCGAGGAGATCGATAGCGCTCACAAAATATCCGGCAATAGCGAAGTATACGAAAGGGGACTGGAGCGCAACCCCAGGATACATTTCGCAAACCGCAAAGATATCCGGCTCAAAGAAGACGAGAGAGAATTTTTGAGAGAGGTTTTTGAAAAGAGGGGACTCTCGCCAACAGCACTCAACAATTACATTGAGTGTCCATGGAAATATTTTTATAACAACCTTCTACAGATTCCCCGCGCCAAAACAAAACATGAGATGTACGGCACCGCGGTACATTCAGCTCTGAAGGAGCTATTCGATGATCTGAGCCGGGGGCATGATTATCTTCTTATGCGTTTTGAAAGCGCTCTTGAACGTGAGCCGATAAGCGAGCACGATTTTGAGGAGTCGCTCGCAAAGGGCAAAGAGACGCTTTCAAGATATTTTGAAAACTACAATGAAGCTTGGCATACAAATACAGTTAACGAGTTTGCAATAAAAAACGTTTTTTTGGATGGCGAAGTGCGGCTGACCGGAAAAATAGACAAGATAGAAATCAATCCATCGGGGTCAGACCCCGATGGATTGAAGGTAAATGTAGTGGACTACAAGACCGGCAAGAGAAAGACGCGGAATGAGCTTGAAGGCAAGACAAAAAATGCCATGGGAAACGAAAAGAGGCAGCTTGTTTTTTATAAATTATTGCTGGATAAATTACCCGGCTCTACGTATGCTATGACTTCCGGCGAAATTGATTTTGTGGAATCGGAGAAGAATACCGGAAAGTTTTACAAAGAAAGATTTGAGATTTCCGATGACGACGTCCGTGATCTAGAATATAAAATTCAAGACGTCACTGCAGAAATTCTTGGGTTCGGATTCTGGAATGCGACATGCGACAATAGTAAATGTGAGTACTGTGAATTGAGAAAAAATATTTCATAATATTTGAGCGTACCAAGAAAAAGTGCCGGTGCCCGCCCAATAGGCGGGCATTTATTATTGTTATTATTATCCACAGTTCATTATTTTAAAACTCTGGTATAATTAGAGGATACCAATAGCTATATAAAAAATGGAGGGGAGTCATAAGCAAATAAAAAATTTTGCGAAGGATATTCTTAAGGGTCCTTCAGCTAAGAGCGTGAACCTGCGTGAGGCCTCACGTTTTTCCGGGTATACTACGGATTATATAGGCCAGCTTATCAGAGGCGGGAAGATTCAGGGCACTCGCAAGGGACGAGTATGGTTTATTGATCTTGGGGACCTCGAAAAATACCTAAAGTTGAAAGAAAATCGCAATATTCCAGCATCCGATATGCCTTTTGTGATTCCGTTTCGCGCAAGCGGTGCTTTAATTTTATTCACAGCTCTTATATTTATCTTTGGAGGCACCTATATTGCAGGCATAAAAGGCGAGGCGCAAGTATTGGCTCACCGTATCACATCCGAGATACCCAGTAAAATAGCCGAATTTTCCGATATCGTCGGAGATATTCTCCAGCCCGCAGACGATTTTATATATGGCTACTCGTATGACTTTGGTCACGATGCAAAGATGTCGCATCACGTTCTCTCCGATGCTTCGTATAACCTTGGTGAAGATATCAAAAGCGCCTTTGTCTACCTCAATGATGTTTTGTACGCCGCTTCTTTCGAAAACGGCAGGGGGGTGAAAGTGTCATATGCTTTTGCCAGCAACTATCTTTACACCTCCTCGTTCTCTTCCGCACAAACCGTTAAAGCTTCATATCTCGCCGCAAGTGTTGAGGCCGATAGTGTTATTTCCGCTAAATTGAGCAATATCTCGGATATTATTAGCGTCTCTAAAATGATATCGGATTTTCCGGAATTCTCTACTGCCTCCATAGTTGACCCCCTCACGTTCAATTATAAGAGCATCAATATAAGTATAACTAACCTTTTTGGCGATACTTACATTAATGTTGTTAAAACTGTTATTCCAGGGTACTCGTTGGACAAGTGGTGATGCTGTGGTATTAACTGCACGCTTATAGTTAGTGGCGGGATATGGGTATTAAGAAATTAATAATTTTCCAGTTACTTATTTCAATAGGGCTATCTTTAGTTCCCTTTTTGTCGTATGCCCAATCGGTTGTCGGATCTTTGCCAGTAAATAAACTCATAAGAGAAAAGGGCGGTATAAGGGTATACGCGTTAAATGAGTTTGGCTACAAGCGCCATATAGCAAATCCCGAAGTATTTAATTCGTACGGTTTTAAATGGGAAGACATCGCGGAAGTATCAATCGCCGAGATGGACAACTATTCGGAGAGCTTACTTATTAGGGAAGCTAACGACACTAAGGTATATTTTATTGAGGACGGTAAAAAAAGATGGGTTAATTCTGTAGAATCTTTTGACAGGCATAATTTTGATTGGAAGAAAGTGCATGTGATAAATGACACCGACATAAAAGCATATATAACCGGCGATACGGTTGCTGCAGAATCTACGATACGGAAAACGACGAGCGCTTTGCCGATTCGAGCGCCCAGGAAATCAGATGTGCCAATTATAGAATCTGGAAAACCGGATTTACAAATCAAAGCACCTAAGAAATCGGATTTACCTGATAAACTCATAAGAGAAAAGGGTGGCATAAGGGTATACGTGTTAAATGAATTCGGCTACAAACGTCATATACCAAATTCCGAAGTATTTAATTCGTACGGTTTTAAATGGGAAGACATCGCGGAAGTATCAATCGCCGAGATGGACAACTATTCGGAGAGCTTACTTATTAGGGAAGCTAACGACACCAAAGTATATTTTATTGAAGATGGTAAAAAAAGATGGATAAACTCTGCTGAATCATTTAATTTTCATAAATTCGACTGGAACGAGGTACAGGTAGTCAGCGATACAGAGGCAGCCTTTTTTACGGAGGAGGATACAATAACTGAAAAATCCATTACCCCTGTTCCTGCTCGTGTTCGTGCTCCCGTCCTTAAGAAAAAAACAAAGGAAGAACTTGCAAGGGAGGAGGTAACCGCTGACGATGCGAATTCCGGTACGGCAGCAAGCTATGAGGCACCATCCGATGCAGGACCAATCGCAAAAATCCCTGTCCGCATGCCTAACGGAGGCGGAGGAGGAAGCACGCCTACCCCCGCTCCTTCAACGGACACTACGCCTCCGGCAGCCATCACCGATCTATCCGCCTCAAGTATCATAGAAGGTGCAGTCACTCTTTCCTGGACTGCTCCCGGGGATGACGGAAACACCGGCGCGGCACAGAGTTATGATATACGGTACTCGGCAACGCCCTACCCAGGCAGCGGGAACAGCGGGAAATGGTTTGCGAGCATAGCAACACACGTAGACGGCGAGCCTTCTCCCGCTCTGACAGGAACACTACAGTCAATGGTCGTTTCTCAGCTTT
>Ga0208879_1002658_pt1 | contig 15438 bp, 15 predicted proteins | sample Knorr_S15_td_Bot_FD_185605 | JGI IMG/M metagenome (GOLD analysis project Ga0208879, IMG submission 185605) | Marine microbial communities from Southern Atlantic Ocean transect - Knorr_S15_td_Bottom_ad_5009_LV_A (SPAdes) (version 2) | ecosystem: Environmental > Aquatic > Marine > Oceanic | place... | reverse complement strand
TCCCGCCACCGCCACGACCATCGGCAGTTCTATACGTGCCTGCGGCGTGCCAAGTCATACGAATAAAGAAAGGACCATAATGCCCATAATCAGCCGGCCACCAATCCTGCGAGTCTGTCATAAGATCATTTAGATCTTTTTTTAGAGCATCATAGTCAAGTTTTTTAAACTCTTCACGGTAATCAAAGTCCTCACCCATGGGATTGGACTTTTTATCGTGTTGATGAAGAATATTTAAATTTAACTGGTCTGGCCACCATTGCTGGTTTGCTGTTGATCCGAGTGTATGTTGGCTATTCGACCCATGTGAAACGGGGCATTTTCCATTTTCTTCCATAATAAATCCTATATTAAGTGTGTTTATGACATGTGCCGATTATGGTCATTACCACATCATCGGCCTCAAACTTATATTGTTTTTTTATCCTTGTGCGAATGGCGTCATCAAACAACTGCACATCAATAAAATCACCGCACACTTTACACTTCAGATGATCGTGAGGTTCCTTGTTCCAGTCGTACCGTGCTATATTTCCATCATATATGGATTTAATCAATTTTGCATCCTCCAATTGTTTCAAATTTCGATAAACAGTTCCCATACTAATGTTGGGAATTTTTGCTTTCGCCTTTTGAAATATCCAATCTGCAGTGGGATGAGCATTGGTACCGTACACAATTTCTTGGATCGCTTCTCTTTGATGACTGTATCGCATGGTTAAATATAAATATTAAATAGTAATAATTCCTATTATTACTTAATTCTTTTATTTAAAAATAAAAAGTGATGTAAATTTCAGCCGGGATTTTTGTCAACTAAGCAAAGGAATAAAATTATGGCTGAATTTACATGTGAACATTGCGGCATGGGTGTCACGGGTATGAACTGTGCAAAATGTGGAAAAGAATTGGTTCATGATCATATTACAAAAGATGACGGCACCAAAGTGGGTGTAGCCAAATGCCCAGACGGATGTGGGATGATCAAATCTCCCATGTGTTGCGGTCACGATATGAGCTGTAGCGTTTAAGTATAAACGACAATACTCATCGAATTAAAACCCCGTTTAAAAGAATTTGGACGGGGTTTTTTAGTTTATAATATTGATTAAAATATAAATTTGCAAAACTAGGACCATTATTGCAATTAAAGTCCTGACTAATTCCATAAAATGGTTATGTTTATCCAGCCATCGTTCTAACTTATTTCATTTTTTATTTTGTTCACTCATTGTTTCGTTTTTCTATTTTTTTCCCTATTTCTGGTAAATAAAAAAGCCCTGCAGTTACCCGCAGGGCTTTTTCTATAATTTTATGCTTTTGTTTAGAATCCTTGCACTTTGGCCGATTTTTTGTAAATCTGGAAAACAATATGCCAACCCAATGCTACAATACCCATCAATACAAGCCAACCATATTGAGCAGTAAATCCCAGATTTCCACCGGAAAAATAACTTGTATGCTCATTTATCATAGTCCAAATAAGGGGGATGGACATGTATGTGTTATGCTTGGAACGAAGTCCCGCCAACGCGACTAAATCTCCGTCCGGCGCTTCACCATTTTTGATGGCAGTGATAATTTTCTGTTGTGCCGGCCAAATCCTGAACCATACGTTGAATGCCATCATGGTTCCGAACATTGCTCCCAAATGAATATTATAAGCTCTATAAGAAAAATGTGCAACATTCTGCATGAGATAAACAACTACGCCGATTAATACAAAACTCATTATCGTTATGACCCTTAAATTTGATGCTAAAGCACTTTTATACAAAAAATCATAAATGAACACACCTGCAAATACAACCAACAGCAAAATATGTGCAGACATCGTTACTTCTGTTCCCGCTTCAAACATTAAATTTCCACCTGATTCTCCCATAGATAAGCTCCCTGCCCAGAACAAAACATAGAGCAGAACAATTCCTGTTACCCAGGTCCAGGCTGCACCCCAGCGAAACCAGTATAAGACTCGAGGCATGAGCTCCGGCATAACTTTCTTTTTCGTATCAGCGTCCATGGTTGCTGCGACATGACCATTAATCCAGTTGAAAAAATAGAGCAAACCGATCCAAAGGACACCGGCAATAATATGTAACCATTTAAAAATGGGTGTAATGAAATCCATATTGTTCTCCTGATTCTTATGAGCTTATGATTGAAATTAATTATGCTTGAAATTACTATAATTTTCGGTTTGAAAGTTAAAGAATTAGATGCCCCGTAATTCAAATGACTGGGCTACACGGTCAATGGCGACGGTAAAAGCCGCCATGCGCATTGATGTTTTCTTTTCGTCGCAAACAGAACTGACTTCCTTAAATGCCCGCACCATGCGTTTTTCCAGTTTTTCATTCACTTCATCTTCATCCCATTGGAATTGCTGCAAGTTCTGTACCCACTCAAAATAAGATACTGTCACACCACCGGCATTGGTTAAAATATCTGGTACAACATGAATTCCTTTATTATGTAATAATTCATCCGCTGGTGGTGTTGTGGGCCCGTTGGCCGCTTCGATCACAATTTTGCACTTTAATTCTTCAGCATTCATTTTGTGGATCACCCCACCCAGCGCAGCCGGAATTAAGAAATCACATTCGATGCCTAATAATTCTTCATTGGTAATTGGTGTCCCCTGTCCGCAATCTTTTATTGTTCGATTTTTGTAGTTATAATCAAACAAACTGGGTACATCAAATCCATCCGGTTCACGGAGCCCACCATGAACATCACTCACACCAATGACTTTACAGCCCATTTCGGATAAGAATTTCCCGGCATAAGAGCCTACATTGCCAAATCCCTGGATGACCACGGCAGCGCCTTCCAAATCCAGCCCGTAACGGTTAGCGCTTTCCCGTGTGGTAATAGCAACACCTTTCCCCGTAGCAGCTTCGCGGCCAAGGGACCCGCCCAAGTCAATGGGTTTACCGGTTACAATTCCCGGCGTATGTCCGTGCAGCAAACCATATTCATCCATAAACCAAGCCATGATCTGAGCATTGGTATTCACGTCAGGAGCCGGAATATCTATATTCACACCAATGATGGGGTCTATAGCACGGAAAAAACGCCTGGACAGCCGTTCCAACTCCCGTTCACTTAATTCATGGGGATTGACGGTTATGCCGCCTTTCCCGCCGCCATAAGGTATATCCACTAACGCTGTTTTCCATGTCATAAGTGACGCAAGGGCTCGAACTTCATCCAGATCAACTTCATGGTGAAAACGAATACCGCCTTTAAACGGCCCCCGTGAATTATTATGCTGAACGCGATAACCACGAAAGCTATGAATGGTACCATCGTCTTTTCGCAATGGCACTTCCACCATTAATTCACGGTCAGGCATTTTTAAAGAATCTCTTATATCATCATTCAATCCGATTAAATTAGCAGCACGGTCGAATTGATCCTCACCAGCTTTGCGGTTATTGACTTTTATTCCCATGACTAACTCCTATCTATTTGACAATTAGGTCCCGACAATTACATTTTGAAGCATGACTATACCTCTTGAATCAATGAACCAATATTACAAATTAAGACGATGAAACTTCATATTTCAATTAATTTTGTTATTGACTTCGTTATAGCATTTTGGAATGAATATATCTTGTTCAGTCTTATAGATATAAATTAGATTTTCCGGTTAACCATCCATCAAGAATAATTGCTTCTGACTAAATAATTTTGAGGATTCACCCATTTCAAATAATATGACCATACAATCTTTCATTGAAGGCATTCCCAAGGCGGAACTGCATTTACACATTGAAGGTACCTTTGAACCGGAACTTATGTTCGAAATTGCCAATCGAAATAATGTCTCCATTCCATATCAATCCGTTGAAGAACTAAAGAATGCCTATAACTTTAATAATCTTCAGGAATTCCTGAATATTTATTATGCGGGAGCAAGCGTCCTTTTAAAAGAACAAGATTTTTATGATTTAACATGGGCATATCTCACGAAGGTGCATGAACAAAATCTAATCCATACAGAAATATTTTTTGACCCCCAAACGCACACAGATCGTGGCGTTTCTTTTGATACGGTTATTCAAGGGATTCATAACGCATTGGTAAATGGACAAAAAAAATTCGGAATCAGTTCCAAGATAATTATGTGTTTTTTACGTCACTTGGATGAAGCAGCTGCATTTGAGACGTTGAAACAGGCTTTACCCTATAAAGAATGGATTGTTGGTGTTGGTTTAGATTCATCTGAAATGGGGCATCCACCATCAAAATTTGAACGTGTTTTTTCAAAAGCACGGGAAGAAAAATTTATCACCGTGGCTCATGCAGGTGAAGAAGGACCTGCGGCATATGTGTGGGAAGCGCTTAATCTTTTAAAGGTATCCAGAATTGATCATGGGAATCGATCATTGGACGATGATCAATTGATTCAACATCTTGCCGAAAAGCAAATGCCTCTCACCGTGTGCCCCTTATCAAACCTCGAATTAAAAGTGGTGGAAGATTTAAAAAATCACCCCTTGCTTCAATTAATGGATGCGGGATTAATGGTTACGATAAATTCAGACGATCCGGCGTATTTTGGTGGTTATATGAATGAAAATTATATCCAAATTGCTTTTGCATTAAATCTTTCTAAAAAACAAATTACTAAATTGGCTAAAAACAGCTTTAAGTCCAGTTTTTTACCTGATAGTGAAAAAGAAAAATTGATTAACCAAGTTGAAACCTATTATCAGAAAAATTAAATGAGTATTGATCAACAAAAGAAATTCATGCGGGAAGCCATTCGGTTATCCATGGAAAATGTTCAATCCGGCAATGGGGGACCATTTGGCACCGTCATTGTAAAGAATGGAAAAATTATTGCAACCGGCGTGAATGAAGTGACAAAATCCAATGACCCCACAGCCCATGCGGAAATGATTGCAATTCGGAATGCATGTGAAAAACTAAACTCATTCCAATTAGATGGATGTGATATTTACTGCAGCTGTGAACCGTGCCCCATGTGTTTGGGGGCCATTTACTGGGCGCGACCCAAATCCATTTATTTTGCCAATTCAAAAAAAGATGCGGCGGAAATCAATTTTGATGACAATTTTATTTATCAAGAAATAAAACTCCCGATTCATGAACGGAAACTAACAATCACTCAATTATTACGAGATGAAGCGCAATCCGTCTTTTTACAATGGCAAGAAAGTGAAAATAAAATAGAGTATTAATGATTGAATTTATTCTCAATAATAAGCCCATAAAAACGATCCAACCCAGCGGTGCACTTCTTCTTGATTTTGTGCGATATGAACAATCGCTCACTGGAACTAAAATTGGATGTCGTGAAGGTGATTGTGGCGCATGTACTGTTCTCATTGGTGACTTAATTGATGAAAAACTCAATTATCGGCAAGTCACATCCTGCCTAACGCCCCTTGGGAATGTTCAAGGAAAACATGTAGTTACGATTGAAGGGCTTAATATGGAATCATTAAGTCCCGTCCAGCAATATATGGTGGATGAAAGTGGATCTCAATGCGGATTTTGTACGACAGGATTTGTGGTCTCGCTCACCCAATTTTGTTTGGCAAATTCAGCGCCAACTTATAAAGATGCCATCGCATCAATCGATGGAAATATTTGCAGATGCACGGGATACAAACCGATTGAAAGAGCCGCAAAACATATTACGGAATCCCTTTCTGATAAAAGCGAGAAGGAAACCCTTGATTGGTTAATTACACAAAAGTTTATTCCATCCTATTTCAACCAAATTCCAGAAATGCTAAATGCATTGTCTAAAGGAGAAAATAACTCTCAAAACGGAACGGTTGTTGGCGGTGGTACCGATCTTTATGTACAAAAGCACGACCAATTAATTAATCAGGATGTGGATCTCATTTCTGATTCCCCCAATCTAAATTTTATTGAAATTGATAATGGCATGTGTAAAGTTGGTGCGGGAACAACCGCAACCGATTTAATGGAATCGGACATTTTTATTTCTGCCTTCCCCCGACTCAAAGCCCATTTAAAATTGGTGGCATCTTCGCCCATTCGCAATATGGCAACATTAGGCGGTAATTTTGTAAATGCTTCGCCGATTGGAGATTTTACTGCATTTTTCCTGGCTCTGAACGCCAAAATAAAACTAACAAAAAATAGCGATAGCAGGTCCATTTATTTGAATGATTTTTATAAAGGGTACAAAGATTTGGATAAGTCGCCCGATGAAATTCTTTCCACCATTTCATTTAAACTTCCAACGCAAGACAGCCATTTTAATTTTGAAAAAGTAAGCAAACGAATTCATCTTGATATAGCCAGTGTCAATACTGCGATTCTTATTACCATTTCAGAAAATGAAATTACACAGGCACACCTTTCAGCCGGTGGTGTGGGCCCCATTCCTATGTATTTAAGTAAAACGTGTAACTTTCTTTTGGGCAAATCACTTTCGCGGGAAACGGTTCAATCTGCCCTTGAAATTCTTCAGTCAGAAATAAGCCCCATCAACGATGTGCGTGGTTCAGCTGATTATAAGCGACTATTACTCCGTCAACTTTTTTATGCCCATTTTATTACACTATTCCCAGGTCAATTCACGTTGGATTCACTTAAATGAAAAACATTGATTCCAAAGGGCACGTCACAGGAAAATCTATTTATCTGGATGATATTCCACTAATTCAAGGAACCCGCTTCGGTGTCGTATTCGATTCACCTGTGGCTCATGGTACGATTGAATCAATCAATTATTCCAAAGCCCGTGCAATCCCAGGTGTAATTAAAATTATTACCCATGAAGATATTCCTGGACAAAATCAAATTGGCGGCATTATTCCCGATGAACAATTATTCGCGTCCAAAGAAGTTCATTTTGTGGGACAACCCATTGCACTCATTATTGCCGAATCGGACCAAATTGCCTTTGCAGCTCGAAAATTGATCAAAATTGAGATTTCAAAAAATGATGTTATTGTTGACCCGCGGGAAGCACAACAAAAGGATCAATTAATTATTCCACCCCGAACATTTGAATTAGGTGATACAAAAAATTCCTGGGAAAATTGTGCTCATATATTTGAAGGACAAGCGGATTCAAATGGGCAAGAACATTTATATATTGAAACCCAGGGTGCCTATGCAGTTCCTTTAGAAAATGGACATATTCGTATTTCATCTTCTACCCAAGGACCCACAGCTGTTCAGCGAATAACGGCAAGAGTATTAGGCGTGGGCATGCATAAAATTGAAGTGGATGTTGTTCGAATCGGGGGTGGTTTTGGCGGCAAAGAAGATCAAGCAACGCCATGGGCCGTTATGGCAGCATTGGGTGTTTCCATTTTGAATTCACCGGTAAAAGTGGTTTTAAGCCGTTTGGATGATATGCGAATGACGGGCAAAAGGCACCCCTATAGTTCAGATTATAAAATTGGACTTTCTAAAGATTTAAAAATTCTGGCCTATGAAACAACATTTTACCAAAATGCCGGCGCGTCTGCTGACTTGTCACCCGCTGTTATGGTACGAACACTTTTCCACGGCACCAATTCTTACTTTATTCCCAATGTAAAAATGACCGCTTACTCCTGCAAAACCAACTTACCGCCGAATACAGCTTTCCGTGGATTTGGTGGTCCACAGGGAATGTTTGTCATTGAATCTGCATTGAGCCATGCTGCAAAAGAATTGAGTATTTCTACTCATGAATTACAAAAAATCAATCTACTTAAAGATGGGAATGAATTCCCTTATGGGCAAATTGCGGATGGGGTTGAATTGAATTCTATTTGGAGAAAAATGGAATCAAAGTTTGATATTAAAACCATTGAAAAAGAAATAAATGATTTCAATGCAAACCATTCTGATATGAAAAAAGGCTTCTCCCTAATGCCTGTTACGTTTGGAATCTCCTTCACAAAAACGCCTATGAATCAAGCACGAGCACTTGTTCATATTTATACAGATGGCAGCGTGGGTGTGACTACCGGTGCGGTAGAAATGGGACAGGGTGTCAATACCAAAATGCTTCAGATTGCTGCACAAATTTTCTCAATTACTCCAAAACGAGTTAAACTGGAATCGACGAATACGACACGGGTTGCCAACACATCCCCTTCCGCTGCAAGTTCTACGGCAGATCTAAATGGGAAAGCGCTGGAAAAAGCATGCAATGCATTAATGGATCGATTAAAAATATGCGCCGCTGACCATTTCAACGTTTCATCCCATGATGTTGCGGTGAAAGATGGCGTGGTTTATACAAATGAAAACCAAACAGATTTGACTTGGGATCAACTGGTGATGATGGCCTTTTTAAAGCGAATCTGTTTAACAGAAAACGGCCACTACGCCACACCAAAAATTAACTTCGATATGGATAAAGAAAAGGGGCATCCTTTCGCCTATCATGTGTACGGCTTGGCCCTTACCCAAGTGACACTTGATTGTATTCGTGGTACCTATGATTTTGATTCTGTAAAGATTGTTCATGATTTTGGGAAAACAATGAATCCCAGTGTTGATTTTGGGCAAATTGAAGGTGGGCTAATCCAAGGGATGGGTTGGATGACCATGGAAGATCTTCAGTATAATAACGAAGGGCAATTAATGTCCAACACCCTTTCTACCTATAAAATCCCAGATATATACTCCGTTCCAAAAACAGTCACCATTGAACCCTTGGATACAGATGGAAACGATATGGCAATTTTAAAATCAAAAGCCGTAGGTGAACCGCCACTTATGTATGGAATAGGCGCTTATTTTGCCATAGATAATGCCATTAAATCGTTTAATCCAATTTTTAATTCCACATTTGATGCACCCTTTACCCATGAAAAAGTATTAATGGGATTATATGGCCCTTTTGATTCTGAATGAATGACAATCCTAAAATCGCCTACTGGAAAAAAGTTCTATCGTTGTTAAACAAAGGACAAAATGTTTTTATAGCCATGGTTGTTGATCATACCATCCATTCACCTGGTACAACGGGCGCCAAGTTATTGGTGAAAGAAAATAAAGAAATGATGGGAACAATTGGTGGCGGCATTATGGAATTTACCTTGGTTAATCGTGCATATAATATTTTGAACAATGGGAATTTCACTCCAGAAATTCAATCACTCGACCATAAAAAAACCGGGACAGATGAACAATCGGGTATGATTTGTGCTGGAAAACAAACCAATCTTTATTATGTGTGTGAGCCTGAAAAAGATAGTGAAATTGTGGATAAAATCGTTCAAAATTTGACTGAAGGTCAATCTGCCATTCTTTCAATTTCTCCAGAAGGAATGTCCCTTCATAAACAAGAGCTTGAGAATCATGATTCCCAATATTCTTTTACACAAAGTGACGATCATTGGTGTTATCAAGAACAGTTGAAAAACTATAATCGAATTGCTATTTTAGGCGGCGGTCACTGTTCTTTGGCTTTATCACGTGTGATGAAAAATCTTGGATACGATGTTTTTGTTTTTGAAACACGCGGGAATATTTCCACATTGGGAGAAAATAATTTTGCGGATACAACTAACATTTTAGATGATTTTAAAGATGCGGCATCTCAATTAAGTTTACCTGAAAATACCCAAGTTGTGGTCATGACTACCGATGTTCCAAATGATGTTCGTGGTTTATTGGGACTTTTGGATTTCCCCTTCCCTTTTATTGGAGTAATGGGAAGTGTTAATAAGATATCCGAAATCAAAAAACGATTGCATGCAAAAAATATATCTGATCAGCAGTTTTCTCGAATCGTAGCGCCGGTTGGATTAGCTATGGTGAGTAATACGCCAGAAGAAATTGCCATCAGTGTTGCTGCCCAATTACTTCAATTAAGAAATGAATCACCCAATTAATATGTCAATTACGCCAAATTTTGCAATCATAAGCCAACGTGTTTTAACACCAAAAGGTGAACGGCCGGCTGCTATCCTAATCCAAGAAGAAAAAATAATGGATGTTGTTTCTATATCCGAAATTTCTTCCGATTGTCCTGTTGAAGATATGAAAAATGATGTGGTTATGCCGGGACTTGTGGATACACATGTTCATATTAACGAACCTGGGAGAACCGATTGGGAAGGGTTTGAGACTGCCACAAAAGCGGCGGCGGCCGGCGGTATTACTACACTTGTAGATATGCCCTTGAACTGTATTCCGGTAACCACAACTGTGGATGCACTCAACCAGAAAATTGCTGCCACAAAAAATCAACTTTGGGTTGATTGCGGATTCTATGGTGGATTAATTCCAGATAACCTGCAGGATATTGAATCTTTGGCCGATGCGGGCGTTTTGGGATTTAAGGCTTTTTTAAGCCACTCCGGCATTGATGAATTTCCAAATATTAATGAAAAACATCTTCGAGAAGCACTTCCTATTTTTGCGAACAAAGGAATTCCTGTATTGGTTCATGCAGAACTGGAAAATGGCGCTACCCAGTCAGAAGATCATTCCACCTATAAAAGTTTTCAGGATTCCAGGCCCAAGTCTTGGGAAAATAATGCAGTAAAATTACTCATTCAGTTAAGTAAAGAATTTGATGCACGGATTCATATTGTACATTTATCATCTGCAGATATTTTAGCTGAAATAGCTCAAACAAGGAATGATGGTTACCCCATTTCTGTAGAAACATGCCCACACTATCTTCACTTTTCTTCCGAACATATTTCAGATGGCGATACACGTTTCAAATGCGCGCCACCCATTTGGGAAAGTGACAATAAGGAAAAACTTTGGTCAGGATTGGAAAATGGGTTGATAAATTTTATTACATCAGACCATTCACCCTGTACAGCGGAATTAAAGAATTTGGAAGTGGGTGATTTTGAAAAAGCTTGGGGCGGTATTTCGTCTATTCAATTTACACTTCCTGTCATTTGGACGGAATGCAAAACGCGTGGATATTCAATGGATCAACTCATTAATTGGATGAGTAAACAACCAGCTAAATTCATTGGAAAAGATCAACAAAAAGGCCAGATTTCTCCTGGTTTTGATGCGGATTTAGTATGTTGGAATCCGGACGAAAAATATATCATTCAAAAAGAAGCCATTCATCATAAAAATAAATTAACCCCTTACGAAGGTGAATCGCTTTATGGTGTTGTGAATGCAACTTTTCTTCGAGGACAAAAGGTATATGAAAATGGAGAATTTTTAGGAAATCCAACAGGGAAAATAATTTTAAATAATAATGGATAATACATTGATTGATCTCGCTTTAGAATCAAATGGTGGTCGTACCTTATTGGCCAGCGACGACTTTTTTGCACCCAAAGAAAACTTACTCAAACCAGGTCGCGGCGTATTTATTGAAGATAAATATACGGACCATGGCAAATGGATGGATGGATGGGAATCTCGTCGTAAACGAACGGAAGGAAACGATTGGTGCATTCTGCGGTTGGGAAAACCCGGCATCATTTCAGAAGTGGATATTGATACCCATCATTTTGTGGGAAATTTCCCATCTCACGCATCTATAGAAGCATGTACCATGCCTGAATATTCCGGATTAGATGAAATTCTTGAAACGGACGAATGGATTGAAATTTTACCCAAAGTTGAGCTAAAGGGAAATTCCCAAAATAAATTTGATATTTCGAGCGACCAATCCTTTACCCACCTTCGACTTCATATTTATCCAGATGGCGGTGTGGCAAGATTTCGGGTATATGGATATCCAGATCATGCCAACGAAAACGAAAATAAATTAATCGATTTTGCACTGGCTGATAATGGTGGCGAAATGATTACCTGTAGTGATATGCATTTTAGCCATATGGAAAATTTAATAAAACCCACCACAGGTATCGATATGAGCGATGGCTGGGAAACAAAACGACGACGTGGACCTGGACACGATTGGACAATTTTAAAATTGGGCTCTCCTTGTGCCATCGAACGCGTTATTGTTGATACGCTCCATTTTAAAGGGAATTTCCCTGATACATGCTCAATTGATGGATGCTTCGAACCAGATAAAACCCATGATTCAATCATTGAAAATAATACGGTATGGACAGAATTATTACCAAAGTCAAAACTTTCAGCGAATCAAGAAACCGTTTTTATTCTCAACTTAAATTCACCCATGACGCATATTCGGTTTAATATTTTTCCGGATGGCGGTGTGAGTCGATTAAGGGTTTTAGGCCGTAAACCATCATGACAATTGAAGCCTTAAATTCATTAACAAATTCTGAAGCAAATGAACAATTTGAATTATGCTGTGGTGCCAATAATTGGATTCAAAAGATGAATCAGAATCGCCCCTTTCAGGATGGAGATGAAGTCTATAAAAAGGCGGAATCAATTTGGTTTTCACTTTCATCCGAAGATTGGTTAGAAGCATTTACCCATCATCCTAAAATTGGAAATATTGATTCCTTGCGGAAAAAATATCATAATACAAAAGCAATATCCAAGGATGAACAATCGGGCGTCAATGATGCGGAAGAAAGCATCTTGAAAGATTTAGCAAAATCAAATCAATTGTACGAAGAACAATTTGGGTTTATTTTTATTGTCTGTGCCACAGGTAAATCAGCGGACGAAATGTTGGCTCTCATAAAAATGAGACTCAACAATAATGCAGAAGAAGAAATCCAAAATGCGGCCAAAGAACAAAATAAAATCACACAACTACGATTAAAGAAACTATTATTATGACATCATCCTTTACGACTGACAATATTGGCGATATTAATAATCGCCTTAAAACCGCAAATGCTCGTTTTAGCGAAAACTATCCAGGCGAATCATCCAAAAGACAACCTGTCCATACTGTTTATGGCGGTGCCCATATTTTTAAAGAAGGAACAGCCAAAAAAATGGGTATGGGTGCAACAAATCACATCAATGCTTATGCCCCAAATTTTGTGGAATTTGCAAAAATTCTTGAATTAAAAGGACATGACCAGCTTCCAAATTCTCAAGATGAAATTTCTACCCTTGAAAATTATTTTTCCAGTGAATCAACTGAAGAAAAAAATAAACATGTGGGTCATTTTTCTTATACGGTATACCAACGTGTTTTAGAAAAATTATCAAGAGAAGCGGTTGAAGATTTCCGAATTGATTTTGAAGATGGATATGGAAATCGACCCGACGAAGAAGAAGATGGTCATGCTGTTTCTGCTGCTGAAGAAGTGGCAAAAGGCATGGCTTCAAATTCACTGCCCCCATTTATTGGTATTCGGATAAAACCGTTTACAGAAGAACAAAAAAATAGAGCCATCCGAACACTGGATATATTTCTTACGACTCTTTCAGAAAAAACAAACGGTGTATTGCCCGATAATTTTGTGGTCACACTTCCAAAAGTCACCATTCCTGAACAGGTAACAGCGTTGGTACAATTGTTTGAAGTATTGGAAGAAAAAACAGATTTGTCTTCTGGATCTCTTAAGTTGGAGTTGATGATTGAAACACCACAATCCATTTTGGATAGCAATGGGAATTCTGCATTACCGACATTGGTAAACGCATCCAACGGTCGGTGTGTTGGCGCACATTTTGGTGTCTATGATTATACAGCATCCACAAATATTACCGCCGAATATCAAAGTTTAACGCATCCGAATTGCGATTTCGCACGACATATGATGCAGGTTGCATTGGGCGGAACTGGAATTCGTCTTTCTGATGGCGCTACCAATATTATGCCCGTGGGTCCCCATCGCCCCAGTGATGGGAATCCATTGACCGAAACCCAAATTGAAGAAAATAAACGCGTTGTTCATCATGCGTGGCGATTGAATTTCAATAATGTGATCCATTCCCTAAAACATGGTTATTATCAAGGGTGGGATTTACATCCAAGTCAGTTGCCATTGCGATATGCGGCGGTATATTCATTTTTTCTGGATGGATTGGCTTCCACATCATTACGGTTAAAATCATTTATGGGCAAAGCGGCTCAAGCAACTTTAATTGGTGATGTTTTTGATGATGCAGCTACTGGGCAAGCGCTGTTAAATTATTTTCTTCAAGGCATCAGTTGTGGTGCCATATTAGAAAAAGATGCTGAAAAAACAGGACTCACTCTGGATGAAATTCGGACACGATCCTTCAAAAAGATTTTACAAGGGAGACAATCATGACCTATCAAATTACAACCCACGTTTTGGATTTAGTTCAAGGCACACCGGCAAATAATATTCCTGTTGTACTGGAAAAATGTGGCGATCCCGACACGTGGAAAATCATTGGAAAAGGCATAACAAATGATGATGGCAGAATTGATAATTTATTAGGCGAAAACGGTTCAGTTTCACCCGGGACCTATCGCTTAACATTTGACGTTTCATCCACCTTTGAATCAGATAGCTTCTATTCGTCAATCCCAATTATTTTTAATATTTCAGATACAAATCGGCACTATCATATTCCCCTCCTATTGAGCCGATTTGGTTATTCAACTTATAGGGGAAGTTAAAAAATGGAGTGGTACACATATACAATTTCTGAATACCTGAATTTGGCGTTTCGATGGTTTCACATTGTAGCAGGAATCAGCTGGATTGGACAAACATATTTATTCAATTGGATGGAAAGGACATTGCCGTTAGAAATTGATGCAAATGCGGATGACAATGTGTCTGGCCAGCTTTGGATGGTCCATGGCGGCGGTTTTTATTTAGTAGAAAAACAAACCAAACCAAAAGTGATGCCCCGAACACTCCACTGGTTTAAATGGGAATCGGCATTAACATTTTTAAGTGGATTTTTTCTACTCATTATTGTCTATTATATGGGCGGACTCATGCTGGAGCCGGATTCAGAATTAGGTGAGCTAACCGCTGCTTTGATCGGGATTGGCGTATTGGTTGTGGGGTTTGGTATTTATCGTTTATTGTGGACTTCACCCCTTGGGAAAAATGAGATTGTAGGCTCGGCCGTTTCTTTCCTACTCGTTATTGGTTTATTTGTTGGCATGGATCAAATATTCAGTTCCCGTGCAGCCATGTTTCATATTGGCGCATTATTTGGTACCATCATGGCGGCCAATGTTTGGATGATCATTCTCCCGGCGCAACGGAAGATGATTGCCGCTGTAGAAAACAATCAACAACCGGATATGTTATTGGGAGCCAAAGCAAAAAACTGTTCAAAACATAATACCTATATGTCAATCCCCGTTATTTTCATCATGATTAGTAGCCACTTCCCGGTAAGCACTTACGGCAATACGGATAACTGGCTTATGTTAGGGATATTTATTCTAATCGGTTGGGCAGCAGCAAAGTGGATGAGAGGGTAAAAAAAATAGTGCTTTATTTTTTTATACAATAATGTCATTCCCATTATGAATTTCTTGTGCAGCCCGCAGTCCTGAAAATAACGCGCCCTGCATCCAACCATGAAATTCGGAAATATGTTCACCTGCAAAATAGATCCTTCCTTCGGGGTCTCCCAAATACGAGCCAA
>Ga0208879_1002657_pt1 | contig 15443 bp, 14 predicted proteins | sample Knorr_S15_td_Bot_FD_185605 | JGI IMG/M metagenome (GOLD analysis project Ga0208879, IMG submission 185605) | Marine microbial communities from Southern Atlantic Ocean transect - Knorr_S15_td_Bottom_ad_5009_LV_A (SPAdes) (version 2) | ecosystem: Environmental > Aquatic > Marine > Oceanic | place... | reverse complement strand
GTAAGACTGGCTGAGGCGGTTGGAAACGGTTACATTAACTGCTTCATGCGTCCACATGGCATCTGTATCAACATTCGGTATATGATCGTATTGAAGCGGTACCGTGCTCATTACACCCGCCGTTTTTCACTATTGCAGTCCCAATGAAATTCAACGAAGAGGAAGTAGGAAGACTGGTTCAGCGAGCCTCTGAATTACATGAAGAGGCGTTGTCAGACGCCAATCATGATCTGACACTTTCGGAGATAGAGTCGATTGCCAATGAGCTTGGCATTCCCTCTCGTTATCTGCTAGAAGCGGCTCTCGAGGGGCAAGAACCTGATCCCACTACAACTGCGAGTCTGTGGGGGGCACCATTTCGGGTCGAACAGACTAGAGTTGTAGACGGCGTCGTAACCGAGAAGCAGTGGGAAGAGGTACTAATTGAGTTACAGGATTTTAACGGCAAGACTGGGAAAGTAGAATTGATAGGAGACTCCAGGCGATGGAGGCATACCGTTGGGGAGGGAGATAGTGGATTCAATTTCGAGGAAATGACGGCGGTGTTGCGACCCGTCGAGGGCAAGACCTCCATACGCCTCAAACATGAATACAAGGGCGCAGTGGCGATGTATTTCATGGCATTTGGTGTTGCATCATTATTATCGCTGGTGGTTGCACACTCCTTGCCAGAAGTATCCAAAATATCGGAGCTGATTTATGCGGGTCTAGGAGGCGTTCTGTCCCTTGTGGGAGTGCGTGCCCTGATTGCCGTATCTGCACGGAGATATAAGGAGCGTTTAGCCGAATTGGCAGATCGATTGCAACGGCTCGTGAATGGCCCTGAAGAGTTTTCTCGTACAACTAGCACGGAGCTACATTCCATTTCATCTAAGAGCGACGAGCTACAGACATCGATACTCGAGGATCTGAATGCATCAGAGCCGGCAGAAGAAAGCGTTATCAAGCAAAACAGAGGTGCGGTCCGTTAGATGAATCACTCGAGCATGTTTTATGCAAAGCAACCTGGTTCGATTCGGTAGCTGGCTGCGATGCGTGACCGTGAAGAGGCAAAACCAATTATGATCAATCGAATTATTACCTCAGGCGGCATTCTTATTTTTGCCTCGCTATTAATGAGCATTGGCACTCTGGCGTATGCCCAATCCCCAGTCGATACGACAACGACATCACAAACACACACGGAAATGACGACCATTGCAAGTGGAACGTTTGACGTCAAGTTGATACCTCAAGCACCGGAAGAGGCATCAGAAGATTCAGGTATGGGTCGCATGACGATCGACAAGCAGTTTTTTAGTGACCTCGATGCGCATAGTGTAGGTCAGATGCTCACAGCGATGACCGCGACAGAGGGCTCAGCAGGGTACGACGCCATTGAACGCGTGAGCGGCACCCTTCATGAGCGCGTTGGCACATTCGTGCTTCAGCACAACGCGACGATGGCGCACGGTGCTCAACAACAATCAGTTAGCGTGGTACCCGATTCGGGTACGGGTGAACTGGTGGGCCTATCAGGAGAAATGAAAATCACTATTTCAGACGGGAAGCATTTCTACGAGTTTACCTACACACTCGACTCTGATTCGTGAACCTCGAGGCGAACTCGGTTCTGACGGGCTCGAACGACTGGTTGAGATCGTCTGAAACAGTTAGATTCTGAAGGGCAGGCCAATGGTCACCAAAATTCCACGAGCCGTTCTGCGCACCCATCTTCCAAAGTGAATGAAAAAGACCGATCGTGAACTGGGTATGCTGCGGCAGATTACGCGCCGTGACTTCGTCCAGGGAGCTAGCCTCGCAGCGCTGGGATTGATGCTGCCCACGGGCTGCAGTCCCGCTAGGAACGAACGCAACGTTCCCACCACCGGCACAAGCTACCCTCCGACACGAACCGGGTTACGTGGTTCGCACCCAGGATCCTTCGAAACAGCCCACGCGCTGGCCCGTGAAGGCAGACGTTTTGACAATCCTGTGGACCTCGACGAGGAGTACGATTTGGTTGTTGTGGGTGCGGGTATAAGCGGACTGACTGCCGCTTACGAGTATCGCAAAAAGTTCGGAGCGGAATCACGCATCCTGATCCTGGACAATCACGATGATTTCGGCGGCCATGCGAAGAGAAACGAGTTTCATCAAGGGGGTGAAATGCGTCTGTCTTGGGGAGGCACGATGAATCTCGAATACCTGTTATTCACCGACAGGGTGCTGGAGTTCTTGGCTGAATTCGGAATCGATGTTGAGCGATTGAGTAAAAAACTGGACTTCCACTATGGCCTTGATGGCCCTGCTATCTGGTTCGACGCAGACACCTACGGGAGAGATGTGTTGGTCCCCGGATTTTCCATGTACAGTCAAAACCGCGATGTGCTGGATACGATAGATCAATTTCCGATCAGCGAGTCGGCGCGAGCTGCCTTCAAAGACTTTTACTCTTCTGAGGCCAACGTCCTTCAAGGTATGAGTGAGCAGGAGATCAAGCATGTCTTACTCGAAACGAGCTACACTGATTTTCTCTCCCAATATGCCGGTCTTCCAGATGAGGTCGTGGAACTGTTCGTCAAGTCAACCGACGGTTACTGGGGCGTTCAGCCACATAGTCTATCAACTACTGAGGCGATGAATGCATGGCTGCCGGGTTCTCATCTACTTGGCGATGTGGCCGATCGCGCAGCCGGTGAAGAAGAGTCCGAACTGGTGGCGATGTTTCCGGACGGCAACGCAACGATTGCCCGCCTACTCGTCCACGCGCTCATTCCAGATATTGCTCCGGGCACCAATGCAAACAACGTTGCGACGGCACGGTTTGACTATGACCAACTTGATCGTCCCGAGGGGTCGATAAAATTGCGTCTTGAATCGACTGTAGTACGTGCTGAAAATGAAGGTGGTGGGGTGGCCGTTACCTATGTGAAAGACGGCCTAACCACTCGGATTCGCGGAAAACACTCCGTATTGGCATGCTATCACGCAATTTTACCTCATATATGTCCTGAACTGCCCGAAAAACAGAAGGAGGCGGCGCGGTATCAGGTTAAACGCCCCATGCTCATCACCAACGTACTTTTGCGTAGCGGCACACCATTTGAAAAACTGGGTATTACGGGGGCGTATTGTCCAGGGCGCATGCACGCAAAGGCGTGGCTGATCAAGGGTGTCAATACCGCGGGCTACGAGGGAGGTAGTGATACTTCGGGTCCGGTGCCTGTGATGTTCTGGGGCCTGATAGCTCCTCCGCGGCGTGATGTCCCCCTGCAGGACCAACTTCGTCAATCCCGACAGGCCATGCTGGAATTAACATTTGAGGATTACGAACGTGAGGTTCGGACCGTGCTGGATGGGATGCTCGGTCCGGCAGGGTTTAACGTAGCAGACGATATCCTCGCGATAACTGTAAATAGATGGCCCCACGGATATTCCTATGGATATCGGGATCTGTGGGATCCAGATTGGGAACCGGGCGGGGCGCCACATGAAATCGCTCGACAGCCAGTCGGAAATATCGCCATCGCAAACTCCGATGCGGCGGCAGCGGCCTATACGCAAGCTGCCATTGAAGAGGCTATTAGAGCGATCGACGAGCTGAATTGACTTCCTTCGTCACGATCAGAGGACAACTCAGCCGCTGGTGGATAAGCCCGTCACTTTTTTGTAGAGGATAATGGAGAAGTTGATGTCCTATAAAATGGCACTGGCAGGTATTCTTGTTGTTCTTGCCGGCTGTGAGCCGACTCCTGATCGTCAGGAAAGCGGTGTTGATTTCGTGGGTGGCGAGCTGATCATCTTCACTGGCGAAGCCGATAGCCCTAATGGTGCCTGGTGCTGGTTCCAGGACGAACGTGTTATTGTTGATATCAGTGACCCTGATGATCCCGTTCTGATGTTTACTGCTATTTCGGCGTCAACCGAGGATGTAGCGGAGCAGGGCGACCTGGATTTTCATTGGTACCGGATTAACACGGATCAAGGCGGTGTTGTCGAGCTCCATGACCGCCTCGGTCAGGATGATCACAATGTCGCGGCCCTATATCAGCTGGAAAACGGTCAAATAATGGCTCTCTACGCTCGGCATGGGGTTGATAGTACAACCTATATGACCCGTTCAGCCATTCATAACCCTGAAGTTTGGGGTGAGGTTGATGCTTACGAGGGAGAGGCCAGAGCAACCTACAATAACCTGCTCACAGCAGGAGTCGGTAGTAAAAAATCGCTTCTCAATTTCTCGCGTACTCGAGGGTGGGATCCAAATTTCCTACGCTTCGATGCTCAATCCGATAGCTGGAAATATGGTGGCCGATTACTGAACAGCGAGGGGCGTCCATACCTGAAGTACCACGCAAACGAAGACGGTTCAAAAATACATATCGTCGCAACCGACCAACATCCTCGCGACCACGACAATTCAATCTATCACGGGGTTATGGATGGCGAAGCCCTTTTGGATTCGCACGGTAGAGTTCTCGATTCGGATTTGAGCGACCAAGAAGCAGTGGGACCGAGTGCACTTACGCTGGTGTTTCAGGGAGATCCGGACAATGTCGCATGGATGTCTGATGTTGCGCTCGACGAAAGTGGTCAGCCGGTGATTGCATTTTCCGTACAAAAGGATGGTCGTGACAAGGCACGGGGAAGTGCTGGATTCGATCACCGATATCATCTCGCTCGATTCTCAGACAGCGCTTGGCAACAGTACGAGATTGCCTTCGCGGGGGAGAGGCTCTATCCATTTGAGGATGATTACACCGGATTAGTAGCCATTGACCCAGAGAATGTCAATCGTTTGGTGATATCTACCAATGCTGATCCCGTTTCAGGTGCTCCCCTTATCAGCAGCGCAGACAGTACCCGCCATTATGAACTATTTGAAGGTGAATCCAGTGATGGCGGTAAAACCTTTTCCTGGAACGCTCTGACCAGCAACTCAACCGTTGATAACATTAGGCCTATCATTCCAGTCTGGGAAAGTGATCAACGCGTGGTACTCTGGCTTCGGGGCAGCTATACGACTTATACTGATTTTGACACACAGGTAGTCGGTGTTGTCCAGACTCGATAACAGGACGCCAGCAATCTCAAACCCCGGGCAATCTCAAACGCCAAGAAGACCTTCCAACCCAACGGTGACTCCAGAATCCAAGGACTGTATGCGGCGTAGGGCTAGCAGAATGCCGGGCATAAAGCACTGGTAATTCGTAGTGTCGTGGCGCAGCGTAAAATATTGGCCTACGCCACCATGAAATCTAACATAATCCATTCCAATAACCAGCCGCTGATGAAACTGCTTGACTCAAGTCAGGAGCGCCGGTATATGGACATTTAGGGAGACTACAAATGAGCGATCTCGAAGCCCGAGTGGAGCGCGAGCGAGAGGCGCACGATGAACGAGATGTATTGGCCGAAAATATCCGAATCAAGGACAAGTTCTCTCACATCTGGTCCTTTCCCTCTCGAGTCCGATTCTACGACCGGATTGAATCCTATGTGGCGGAAATAGAGGGGATGCACATTCTGGACTTCGGTTGCGGACGAGGTGATACTGCACTGGCGTATCTCCGAAAGGGTGCTCACGTGTCAGGAATCGATATTTCGACTGTATTTATCGACGATGCCAAGGCCAAAGCTGCTGAGGCTGGATTTTCTGACGCTCAATACGATTTCAGAGTAATGGATGCCCACGATCTCGATTTTCCAGACAAGACGTTTGACATCGTAATCGGCTTTGGAATTCTTCATCACCTTGATGCTGACATAGCCCTTCGCGAGATTTATCGTGTTCTGAAATCTGGCGGAAGAGTCCTGTTGCAGGAACCCCTCGCAGACAATCCTCTTCTCAAGTTATTTCGTGTGCTAACTCCGAAAGCACGAACAGAAGATGAGGAGCCGTTCTCAGGCAAGGAAGTCAGACGACTTACTTCGTTGGAAGAGTGGCAAACAGAACTGTTTTTTTGCGGCATTCTCGAGGCACCTGCAGCGATGTTAACCTCGCTACTCATGCCCGCACGACCCGAGAATTGGATCTTGAAACTGACTGATCGAGTAGAACGCTGGCTTCATAAGAATGAGGTTTTACTCAGCTGGAATCAGTATTTGTGCTTCAATATGCTGAAACGAGAAAAACCGACAACGCCCTGATGATAGTCCAATCCCCCCAATCACTCCTGCAAACAGAAGAAGGTGAAGTTCTTGGACGAATTAAGCCCCCTAAAAGTGCTGTTCGAAACGCTGCCGCAGGTTGGACACGTCGAGTGGATTGGTGTGCGGCCCGGACGGGGAGAGGTGATGGTTGTTCTAGAAGAAGTGGAGGTTGATCTTGACGTGGGCCTCGTGGGAGATAGGTTCAAGGGTCGTCCTGGAAGCGCGCGGCAGGTTACGCTTATTCAGCGAGAGCACTTGAGTGTCATTGCATCGGTTCTTGATCGCCCGGACATCGATCTTTCATTGCTTCGGCGAAATATTGTTGTCTCGGGAATAAATCTACTTGCGCTCAAGGACAAGCATTTTCGAATTGGAAGTGCGGTATTGAATTTCACTGGGTTGTGTCAGCCGTGCAGTAAAATGGAACAAGAGTTAGGGCCAGGAGGCTACAACGCGATGCGTGGGCACGGCGGAATCACTGCCAGTGTGGTGCAGGCAGGAGTGATTCGTGTAGGCGATAAAGTGTTCTACGGAAGCAAATGAACTCCAACGACCGAAATTGCGCGAATTTGGTTCATCGTCTGCAGAGCTCGATCAGGCATAACACCACTGAATCGAAAATCCTCAAGACGGTGTTTTGCTGATTTGATTCGGTGGGTTTTTGGTTATCTATGCGGCCGCCAAAAATTTCGCTTTAGAAAAATATCTGAAAGTTGGACTTGAATAATGTTGGCATCTGCGCCTCTGGATCTGGAACTTGGCCTCGTCGTGTGCACGCCGCCTGTGGGGCCACCCGGATGGGAGAGTTCCGACCAATTGAAGTCCATCGATGAGTTGTAAATCAACTGTATGTTTGTTTTCCGGTTCTTAATACTGTTCGCCTTGATGATCACGACAGCTCCCGCAGCACAAGCTTCAGACTGCGTCATATTTCTGCATGGGCTGGCGCGTTCTCGTGCGTCCATGAGCAAAATGGCAGATGCATTCGAGAAATCGGGATACGAGGTCGTGAACGTAGGTTATCCCTCCCGTAAATACCCCATCGAAGAGCTGTCATCTCGGGCCATTGAAGAGGGACTGGATGGTTGTAGTTCGGGCAGTACGATACACTTTGTAACCCACTCGCTTGGCGGAATTCTCGTGAGGTATTATCTGAAGCACGAAAAGATTTCAAACCTAGGCCGAGTGGTGATGATGGCGCCACCCAACAAGGGGAGCGCTGTCGTGGATGCCCTTCGTCGAGTCCCTGGATTCAAAGCAATCAATGGTCCTGCAGGACTACAGCTGGGCACCAAGGAAGGCAGTATTCCCCTGACTCTCGGGCCGGTGCACTATGAAGTTGGCATTGTCGCTGGGACGAAAACGATCAATCCGTTTCTTTCCCAGTACCTTTCAAACCCGGATGATGGAAAGGTGTCTGTCGAAAACACGAAAGTGGAGGGCATGACCGATTTTATCACCGTGCAAAAGTCTCATCCGTTCATCATGAGGTCTTCCGAGGTCATCGTACAGGCCATTTCGTTCATAAGGTCGGGGAAATTTCTACACTATGAACAATGAAAATGAGCGTTTGACCCTAGTCTGGACCTGTCGTGGAATTCCAATCGTCATTCGGCGCAACCCTAGTTGGATTGAGATTGAATCATTTCCTGAAGTTGCGCCCGAAGCTGAATCACGGATGGATCCTGGGGTGAAAGGGCTAAAAGATCCTCGGTATAGCGCAAGGCAGCATTCAAACTGCCATTGTCGCGATTGATTGTGGCAAGTGCCATCAGCAAATTCCGACTGTTCGGATTGTGCCCCAGTGAGCGTTCCAACATCAATAATGCGTTACTGCTGTCACCGATGCTGTTCAGCGCCACCCCATAGATATAGCCAAAGCGCTCATTTCCGGGCTGTGAATTAGACGCCGCAGCCAGATATTCAACGGCTTCGTCGATGCTTCCTCGTCGCACGAGCAGGAGCCCCAGAGCGTGGTGGCCGTCAGCGGCATCCGGGGAAACTTCCAACATCTGGCGCAGCAAGCGCTCTCCTTCATCTTCTCGTCCTTGCAACCGAAAAAGATCTGCTAGATTCACATGCGCTTGTACATTCGCGGGGTCAATGCGTAGAGCGGCACGATAGGACGCTTCAGCATCATCAAACAGTCCTCGACCGGCATACAGCACTCCCAGGTTCAGGTGCGCTTCCGGACGGTCTGCGTTGAACAATTCAGCTTGAATATATTCCTGGACAATTTGATCAATCAGCTTCTGCTGTGTGAGGGTCAGACCCTGTGCAGGGACGGGAGCTAGAATTCGTGCGGCTTCGACGCGTACCGTCCGGATGGTATCGTTCAATAGTGGGTACGCGAGTCGAAGCCGCGTATTAGAGTCGGCGATATCCAGAGCGCGGAGCGATGCGAATCGGACGATAGGGTCGGCGTCTTCAAGGCCATCCTCGATTGCCTGAAAGGTCACTTCACTAGGAAACCCTCCTAGTAGCGACAATGCCGTCGCGCGGGCGATTCCGGGTTGAGAACTATCCTGCGCCAGTTGCACCAGGAGTGGCTCGGCGTCTGGGTCGCGCAGCCTTCCAGCCCGGATGGCCTCACCGTAGTGAGATTTTGCGGTTCGATCTTCGCCATACCAAGACGATACCGCCTCCGCAGCCCACGAATCGCTTTGATCTGTGTGGCACAGGATACAAGCATTCGGAGTCTCAAGGCTCACGGAGAGATCCGGTCTCGGCACACGGAAGCTGTGATCACGGCGGGAATCCACACCCATGTAGATTTTGTCCGGCATATGGCAGCTCACGCACTGAGCGGCTGCCGTTCCGGGCACGTGAAAATAATGATTCTGGGTATCGAATCTGGCGGGCAGGTGACAGCTGCTACACAGGGCGTTTCCAGAAGCTCGAATTTCTAGGCTATGCGGATCGTGGCAATTATTACACGTCACACCGGCTGCATACATCTTGCTTTGAATGAACGACCCGTATACGTAGACCTCGTCCTGAATCTGTCCATCAGGGTAATAAACGCCTTCAGTGAGTAAAGAAGGTCGAAAATGAGCCAGTAGAGGTTTTCCTGCCTGAAAGTGGTCATCCAGACTGCTTCTTCGGGAATGGCAGGGCGCACACGTCTCAACCAGGGTGTGTGACTTCCTGAGTGATGTTCGCTTTGCAATTCCGGTTTCCTGGTTCATCACCCAATTATCTGAATCGGGATCGCCCAGGCTGACTGTCAGTCCCTTCGGATAATCGCTCTCCAGCTGTGCTCCCGGTTTATCCGACCTGGCCCACGCAGCGTGATTGGAGCCGGGGCCGTGGCACGCCTCGCACGAAACATCGATATCAGAATATGTTGTTTCGTAGCGATTCTCCTCCAGGATGTAGTTTTTCTTGACGTTGGTCGAGTGGCAACCGGCACACATGAAATTCCAGTTCTGGTACGGCCCGGTCCAGTGCAGCTGATCTTTGTAATCGACGGTCTCATCGGGATACAGGTGGAACCACCGTTGTCCGCCGTCTTCCTCGGGTCGCGCATCCCAAGCTATGCCGAGACTCTGTAATCGTCCTCCGGGAAACTGGATGAGGTATTGTTGAAGCGGAGTTACTCCAAAAGTGTAGTCGATCTTGAATTCCTGCAGACGTCCGTCAGATCCATCAGTTTCGACGAAAAACGTGTCCTGGCGCTGATAAAAGGTCGATGTAACGCCCGCGTACGTGAATTTAGTATAGTTGAAATCGCCCAGGATGCTTTCAGAAGTGGGCTCTTGCATAGCCAAATCATGGTGCGAATTCTCCCAGCTTGACTGTTCGTTTGCGTGGCAGGAAGCGCAGGTGGTTCCACCCACATAGGTGGCCTGTTCGGCAGACGTTTTAGTCGTGCCGTCGTTGCAGGCAACAACACCGAGAACGAGGGCAACAAAAAGGGGCAGCGACGATAGTCTGAAAGTCATAAATAGTACAATTGGACTAGGAGCGAGCGGGGAGCTCCTAGAATTACGAAATACAAACCCCAAATCGAAATATGATTTCCACCTGAAATTGGAGAAGATTCATTTCGGCCTGTATTATTGATACGAACAATATTTTGGATGCCTTACTTGCGGAAAGTACGATCAGTCATCCGTCTGGAATCGGTACGGAGAGTTTGGAAGTAAGTATCGTCCAAATAGCATTTGGAATCGATACGGCACCTTTGGGAGTAAATACAACCGATTGAGCCCGTGGAATAAGTATTCCAATTCAGCTCCTGTGGTCGTTGACCGAGTCGCACTGAAGAAACGGGTCATTAATACGCTATTGCCATCAGCGGATCTTCCGCATTCATGGCAAGAGATGTAACGAGAAATAGAATTTCTCCCGATGCTGGACAGACCACATCCTGAAGGGTCTCGCCAAATATGTCTGCAATTCGACCAAGATTTTGCCCCGCAACGACGTTGTCTCCGATGGATACTTCGGGATAGAAAAGTCCATCCTCCTGTGCAGTAAGCCAGCTCCATCCCGAAAGACGCTCTGCCTTTTCGCCAGGTGACCTTACTCCCATAAAGTGGACAGATAGTTAAGCGTACTTTGCATCATCAAGAGGTACGCGATGAGAACGAGAAGGAAGTATTCAAATCTTTTCCAGTAACTACGCCACCACCGCCATTTGTATTTGACGTTGTTGGGGTTTTCAGAAAACACCATTCCCTTTGCGACACCTCCACTCTCAAAAACGATAGTCCCAAAAGTGATGGTGTCCTCGAGATTATGTGTCCTGACTTATTGTCATTGGGGTTCGAGGTAGAGCAGGGAAAAAGTGCTGATGAAAAGATCCACCGCCCAGTATTGTTTGGAGAAAATGGGATACAGGAGGTGAAATATGAGATCGATGCTTTCCACAGTGGTTTCTCATGTGGGCTGGAGGTAGAGGCAGGGCGCGCCTGGAAAGGGAATGCGGTCTACCGTGATCTCATTCTCGCCTCTCTGATGTATGACGTGGATCATTTTATCATTGCCGTTCCAAACGAGTATTGGTTCCGTGTCAAGGGCAAGTCAATGATGAGCAAGGATTACAACAATTCTACAGCTCTTGCTGATACCATCTTCGCACACGATCGAATCAAGCTTCCGTACAATTTGACGATTATTGGTTATTGAATCAGGACGGATAGCAATCGCATGTTGCGGGCTCGCACGACTGGCTGAGTCCGTTTGGTCACTTACTTTCTATTTAGTCATGTCCCTGATCATCTCCACATAAACCATAACCAATTACGCAACTATGAGTATTTCTAAAACGGAACAATAGCTTCCAGGTCCGGTAATCTCAACAAGCGCCGATTTGAATATCAGCTTGCGGGCGCATTATAAATTCAGCTAAAGCGGTTATGACAGATCTATAAGATCTGGGATACCTGTTTTGGCAAAGCTGAGACGGGTTTTTTTATGCCCACCCGTTAAGGGGCATGTCGCCGATTTAATCGCACAACTTGCAGGCGACTCATAAATGCAGCTAAAGCGTCGACCTTCATGAAAGGTGGCGGCTCATGTGTGCCAACATTTTATGGAGAAAAACCGTTATGTCATATGAAAAACCAAAAAACAAAGAAGCGGCTGATATTGAGAGCCGTCTTAATAAAGTAGGCAGGGCAGGAAAAAGGCCCAGCATCATCGACCCAAGGCTTGTCGGATGGATGGCAGACTGGGCCCGCTATAGGAACATACAGGAACGCTGGGCCAGTGCAAGCACTGATGACTGGGACGTGGTGTTTATGCAATGGGCACTGAAAGGCAGGGTCAAGCAATTCGTTGATCACTGTGAGGCCCAAGAAACACCTGAATCGAAACTGGCACTGAAAGGGATAAAACAGGTCTATGACTTTGTCTGGCCTCATACCTCTAGCTGCGGCTATATCTTCGCCTCTCTCTGGGGCTGGCTGCAGCTGGAGCTTGAAAAGCCCGGAGAGACAAGGCCTTCCACACCTTTGGAACAGATGAAGGGAATCCGGAAATGGGCCAAGGAGTCTGGTACAAAGATAAACGGATGGACATCCGATGGATTTGGCGGTGTTCGGGCAATTGTAGGCACCCTAACCAATAGAAAGGAGGCATAACCATAGGCTGCGTTTGTCAAGTATATAAACGCCTTCTTGAAGGTGGGCGAATACTCGCCGCAAATCCATTTTCGGCATATCACGAAAGGTATCGTCTACTGGGCCGGTTGCAATACAGCTACGACTAAAATATGTGAAGTAAAGTTATCCTGCGATCTTTTCCTTAACCCTATCCTTAACTCCATGATTGTTAAAAAGCCATATCTTGTTGTTTTGCAACGAGATATGGCTTTTGTAATGTGCCCTGGAGAGGACTCGAACCTCCACGCCCTAATGGACACTAGCTCCTGAAGCTAGCGCGTCTACCAATTCCGCCACCAGGGCAGGTAGTACACGGTTGGACCGTGCGAATCGGGCTCGAATGGTACGAAGTTCGTCACGTGGAAACAACATGTCGAACCGTATTGACGCCCCTTTCACGACCGAGAGACATTCTTTTGGTAAATTTCGAGTCGAATCAGATCTGATTTGCATTTCGTTCTCGAAGCCAATCTCAAGTTCTCTATGAAGTCTGGATACTGTATTTCATTCATAGTCGTGGCTTTACTCGCCAGCCCTGCACTTGCGCAGGATACGAGTGCACCGTCAGATGCAATCGTACCATCTATTGAGGCCACGTTCGCAGATGAGGCTCCGAAAATTGATGGGTACCTCGACGACTCCGTGTGGCAGCAAATCCAACCCATGTCGGATTTCGTGCAGCGCTGGCCCAACGAAGGAGCTAAGCCGACGGAGGATAGTTGGGCGAAGGTGGCCTACGACAGTGACTTCCTGTATTTCGCTTTTCAATTTTCTGACAAAGAGCCTCACCTGATTCGCGCCAAGAACATGGAAAGGGGCGGCCGCAATGACAAGGATGATCACGCTTACATCGGTCTCGATACCTTCCTCGATGGACGAAATGCATTCCTGTTCGAGATGAACGCACTCGGCACCCAGGACGATGCTCTTATTGCCGACGAGCACATGACCATTGACTCCTATAGTTGGGACGCGGTATTCACGAGCGAAACCGTCATCAACGATCAGGGCTGGTCAATGGAAGTCAGGATTCCCTTTCGTCAACTTCGATTCCCGGAGGGAGATGATCTGACTTTCGGCCTCTGGATGCGCCGGACGGTAAATCGGAAAAACGAAATCCAGAACTGGCCTCTCATCCCTCTCTCATACGGCACCGGCTATTCGGATGACATCAAAACGGTCTCGCGATACGGACGACTGACCGGGCTTAAAAATATTAGACGAGGCAAGAATATTGAGATCAAGCCGTATGTGATAACCGGTGCACAAAGGGTGAGACCGGATCTCAGCGTCGAGGACACCGAGTCGGAAACGACCTACGATGCTGGTGTTGATATCAAGTACGGCATCACGTCCAATCTCACCCTCGACTTCACCATCAATACTGATTTCGCTCAGGTTGAGGCAGACAATACCCAGCTCAATTTAACTCGTTTCAGCCTGTTCTTTCCCGAAAAGCGAGAGTTTTTCCTGGAACGTTCGGGCATATTTGAGCATGGTGACTCTCGCCGGACCCAGACATTTTTCTCTCGTCGGATCGGGCTGAGTGAATCCATTCTGGCCGGTACCCGGCTCACGGGCCAGATCGGACGATTTAATGTCGGCCTTCTCGGAATTGAAACCGGTCCGGACGAAGGAAGCTTTGGGAAAAAGATGAGCCGGATCTTCGGCGAAGAGTCTGCAAACAACGCCGTGGCTCGTATCCAGACCAATTTCTTTACACGCGGATCAGCCGGCGTCATTTTCACGAGCTTCGCTCAGGGCGATGACTGGAATCGGGCACTTGGTGTCGATATGCAGCAACGTTTCGGCTCGGCCAGCAGTGTGGATGCCTGGTTTACGGATGTTCGCGACGCAGACCCTGACAATGAAGACTGGGCGGGGAGTGTCAGTCTGAATCTTCGAAATCGCGTGTACGGAGCCAGTATGTCCTATACGAGCGTTGGTGAAAACTATCGTCCGGCTCTGGGATTTGTCCGCCGTCGCGACATGAAGCAGGCTGTTGCAACAATAACCTACAGTCCATTTTTGGAAAAGGGTCCGTTCCGACAGATTCAGTATCACGCCATGGGGATAAACATCAACGGGCAGGACGACAATCTACAATCATGGTCAGTAAGTCAATTTCTGACACTGACATCTCGCAAAAGAGACTTGATTCGATTCAGCCTTTCTCGAGATTTCGACCGTTTGGAGGGTTCTTTCCACATCCGCCCCGACGCCGAAATCTTGGCAGACGACTACAGGTCAACGCGTTATGGTGCCCGATTCCAATCCGATCCCAGCCGGAAGTTTTCTGGTACAGTTTCTGTAGAAGCTGGCGATTTTTATGGAGGTGACCGGACCAACATGAGCGCCAGTGCAGGCTACCGTCAGTCCAAATACCTCACGTTGGGAGGACGTCTCAGTAAACGCAACATTGATCTGTCTATCGACAATGGGAAATTCAGCGCAACGACCGCGTCCGTGGACATCCTGGCCAGCGTCAGCCGCAAGCTGTTTGCCAAGGCGCTGATTCAGTATGACAATTTTTCTCGGGACGTAAACGCGAATATTCGAATCGATTGGATTCATACACCTGGCTCGGATCTGTTCCTCGTCTTCAACATGTCGTACCACGTTACCGGGGACAACGAAGTACTCTTCGATCCACGCGCCGATTACTTGCTGAACAGCAGAATTGGAGTGGCCAAGATCACCTATTTAATTCTGCTCTAGCGCGTCGAAAGCATTCCCTGTCAACACCATTGATAGAATCGAAAGAAGGGGGGCCGCACAGCGGCCCCCCTTCCCTATTTATATCCTATCTCCCTCAATCCATAACCCGCTTGAAGCGAATGACCTCATCGTCGAAGAAGTCGTTGTCATCAAGATGCCTTGCTATGTAGCGCCGTACATCCCGTGAGCGGGTCATGTCTCCGATCGCATCGCGGTACTGCTGATTGTCGATTTCCTGCAGGATCAAGACATTACTGCCCTCCTTGTCGTATCGAAAGAAGTACCATTCCTCTTCGTCTTCGTCGTGGCAGCTTATGCATACAACATTCGAGAAGAAAACGCCGTCGACGTTTGTAGAAAAAGCTCTCAAGCGAGCGATTCCTTCATCTTCATCATCTGAGAGCCATTCCAGATAATACTCGGTTTCGTTGAAGGCCCAGATGTTCAGTGTAACTGTTTCGTCTCCATCGTCATCCAATG